>Ga0302288_1001377_pt1 | contig 15882 bp, 12 predicted proteins | sample III_Fen_N1_1_FD_194549 | JGI IMG/M metagenome (GOLD analysis project Ga0302288, IMG submission 194549) | Peat permafrost microbial communities from Stordalen Mire near Abisko, Sweden - III_Fen_N1_1 | ecosystem: Environmental > Terrestrial > Soil > Wetlands > Permafrost | place: Sweden: Abisko...
AGGCATCCATCATTTCCTTCGCAAGTTGTAAGTTTTCTTTGGCTTTTTTTAGGTTAGTATAAGTACTTACAATGTTCGTTGACGCATTTTCTATGTTGAGTTTATATGTTTGAAGATTTAATTTGTTGGTAAGTTCTAAAGATGCAAAACTTAATTTGCTTTGAGTAAGCTGGCTTTTTTTCTTAAATCCGCTAAAAAGTGGAATGCTGGCTTTTATCCCAATCACTGAGTAATCATACCAGTTGCTGAGTGTTGGAAAAAAATCCGAACCATAGGCATTGCCGCCATATTTACCATATAATGACAAAGTGGGGAGATATGCTCCTTTTTTCTGCTTAATATCCAACTTTTTAATATCCAAATTTTTCTGATCAATCTTAAAATCAAGCACCCGATTGACGTCAAACGTATTTAAGTCAATAGATAATGGAGCCTCTTTCACATCCAGGTCTGTAACACTGTCCTTAATACTAATGGCTACTTCTATGTCCATACCAATGCTGTTCTTAAGCTTGTTCAATGCCAGTTTATATGCACTGCTATTGGATTCAATTTCAAATTGTACATTACTGTAGTTGACTCTGGCTCTGTTATACTCGCTTTTTTTCTCCTCACCTTGAGCATAACGCAATTTAAGGATACTTACAGTTGTTTCATACTGCTTTTCGTTCTCCAGCAAAAGTTTTCCTTTTTCAGCATAGGTAAGTACCTCGTAATAGGCTGAAGCCGTATTATAAATTAGCGTTTCATTTTCCTTCAACAGATTCAAATCGGCAATCTCTTTATTGACCTTTGATGTTTTTACATCAAGCGATGCGCTTCTGTCAAATAATTTTTGATCCAATTGTACATAAGCCGTATTACTGAATTTGCTTCCCATCTGTAATTTTGTTTCATTCGTTGAAAGTGATCCGGCAGGTATCACTGAAGTTGCCAGTTTAAGATTATAATCTAACCCGACATTTCCTGAAATAGATGGTAATAAAGCTGATCGGCTCTCGCGGATTTTTTCTCCTGCCGATTTGGCCGAATTTTTATAAATAGTACTATTTGGATGATGCTGCAGAGTATAATTGATGCATTCTTTTAATGACATTGTCTGATCTTGTGCCATTAACTGACCCGACAAGAATAATGGCAACGCAAGCAACAAGCATACCCTCAGAGTTTTTGTTTTTATAGTCATAATAAAATCATTTTTATAATATAATTAATTTCATTTTTTGTGTAATATGTAGATTTTTATTGTTCTATTCAGTTAGGATGGATCTATTTTTTTTTGCTAAATATATTGTTAGAGAAAATAGATGCCCTTCGCCAATAGAAGGATAATAAAAATGCAATTAACATAACCAACGGAAAAATAATGAAGTGGTCGTTGTTTATGCCGATGCCTATAGCAGCACCCCAATAACAGCAAATAAGAAAAAAACCGATTGACATAGTGACGGGGAAAATATAGATCAGCGCACAACACAGTTCGATTATTCCAATCCAGATTATTCTGTTCTGAAAATTTAAATGGGTATGTTCAACCAAAAAATCAGGGAGAAGTAGTTTTAAAATAGCATCGGCTATCATCAAAATAGTTGGTAGCCAGAAAAAATGTGGTTTTATTTTTTTTATCAGATTCATATTGCATTTTTCGAAATTCAATGCAAAGAAATCTAATCAGAGGAAGTTATGAAAAGGAAATATCCGTGAACTGTTCAAAAAAGGAGGTGAATTGCCAAACGTATCAATTCTTTGCCAGCCATTCAATAAACTGGGTGACTTTGAGTCGGCTTATAAGTATCTGATCAGGATAATCAAAAGTCAGATTGACCTGTATTTTTCGATTGAAATGACGAGAAGCATCCTCTATGGCTTTTCTGTTGATGAGGTATTGGCGGTTTGCTCTGAAAAATATATCTCCGCAAACGGATTCAAGCTCTTCTAATGACTGAGAAACCAGGTGTTTCTTTAAATCAAATGTCAATGCAAACACATAATCGTCTTCATGCACAAAAAGAGCTATTGTAGTCGTTTTAATCGGAATAATCCTATCTCCCTGACTAATAACAATAGAAGTGGACGTTTGCAGTATAGATGATGACGGTGCACCGAGAGTTCGTAATAAATTGTTGAGACTGATGTTGAAAGAAGAGAAATTTGATTTTAATGTATGATATTTTTCTAAAGACTTTGCTACCGAGTTGCGGTCAAATGGTTTTAGGATATAATCAATTGAGTTCGTATTGAAAGCTTCCAACGCATATTTATCATAAGCTGTACAAAAGATAACGGGTACTGACAGCCGTATTTTATTGAATATTTCAAAACTAAGCCCGTCGCTAAGTTGTATATCCGAAAAAATCAAGTCAAAGTCTGAATTGTTTTGCATATAGGTTATGGTCTGTTCTACTGATGGAAGAATTGTGACAACTTTTATTTGATCGTCAATAGACTCAAGTGTAGTTGCCAGTTCTTTTGCCGTCCGTTTCTCGTCTTCGATAATGATTACTTTCATCATGGCATTGTCTGAATAAGTTTGAGCGTAACCGTGTATTCTGTTTGAGTGTCTTTGATATCAATATCTTTACCAACGATCAACTGATATCTTTTGTTGAGATTTTTAAGACCGACACCCTTTCTTTCTCCATCCAGAAACATGGGTTTGGGCATTTTGTTGTTGGATACAATCAACAGACCATCCTTTAATTCAATGCTAACCTTTAGTGGCTTTTCATCACTAAAAAAATTATGCTTAAATGCATTTTCTACTAACGATTGGAGAGCATAAACAGGGATTTGGTACTGACTTATCTGTTCATCAGGTACAGTAAGGAAACAATAAAAAGAGTCTTCAAACCGTAGTTTCTGAAGTTCAATGTAATCCTGTGTAAATTTCAATTCATCCGAAAGCGGAATAAGCACGTGTTCGTGGGCTGATATCGTATATCTCAGAAAATCTGAAAGCCTGATAACATATCTTTTAGCCAGATCAGAATCGGTACTTATAATGGAACTAAGGGTACTTAGTGCGTTAAATAAAAAATGAGGTTGCATTTGTCCTACAAGTGCCTGTTGTTCCGCTTCTAAATTCTTTATTTTCAATTCAGCCAATTCTTTATCTACTTGTTCTTTTTTTGATCTGGCAATAATTGCATTCGACATGATTAATATAATAGTGTTGAGAGTGAGAATGTTGATTATTGGAAATATAATCGATGGTCTGATTTTATTTTCATCCAATTCGGAGAAAAGATGTAAGACAACCCAGAACAATGCAAACAAAAGTAAGGTAAAAATGTAACTCAGAGCATACCACTCCAGGTCGTTTTTACGACCGCTTTTTACCCATATGTTCATCACATAAATATTCACTCCCCAAATAACCACTGTAAGTATGGTCATGGTGGCAAATGAGCCCCAAAAATTCAGCAGATATTCGTGTGTTTGCAAGAAAAAAATCGGTGACAGCTCAAAAGCTGCCATGATAGGAGACGATAAAATTGCTGTTCTATATAATTTGTTCTTATACATTTTGATAACAGGTATGGCTATAGGATTATTTTAGTGATATTATCGATATATTTCATATAGGCTATGTAGATTTAAATCAATAATTTAAATGTCAATCATTACTGCAAATATCTTCCAAGTATTGAGAAATGCTTGGGGATTCTTTGATAGAAAGTACATCTTTGAAGTTTGAATATTGCTGTGATGTCTTTTATAAATTCAGAATATTTAAAGCAAAGATATGAAATTAAGGCTGAATTTTTGATGCTTGCTTCGAAATATAGAATTATACTATAAATTAAATTAACAGTAAAATACTCACAGTGCTATTTTTTAGACCCATATTTTGGAAGGCAACAAAGTATTTTGAAGTCTTCAACTTTTCATTTGGAGTGTTCCAAATAATTTTTGGAAGGCAACAAATTTCATTTAGTAGGTTCCTAAATATTTTTGGAAGGCAACAAACTATTTTTGGAGTCTTCAACTTTTCGTTTGGAGGGTTCCAAATAATTTTTAGAAGGCAACAAATTTTGCTTGGAAGGCAACAAAATATTTTAGGAATGCAATACTTTTTGTTTGGAAGGGTCTAAAATGGTTTTGGAAGGCACATTTTCATTTATAGAGACTGTTTAACGCGGGTATGTTAAATAAATCTTGTCTCTCTGGGCCCTTTGTTGAAATGGTGAACTATCAATTATCATGACTTTATGGAGTAATTGTAATCCGTTCTTTAAAACAAAACAATTTGTCTATCGGATTTAAAATCCTCTTAGTACAAAGAGGTGGGATTAAAAGAAATTAGCTACACTGCCCTTTGTTTCCACTGTCTAACGAGCACTTTTGTGCAAACAAGCTATAGGATACATTGTTTTACACATTTTTTCGGCCCCGACCCTTTCTATTTTTCCGCATGGCTATTTAGTTCTGCCGCATGGCTTTCTTTCATAGCCGCATGGCTTTTCTATTCCGCCGCATGGCTTTCTTTAATGGCCTCATGGCTTTTCTATTTTGCCACATGGCTTTTTACTTCCGCCGCATGGCACTTTTATTTGGCCATGTGGCATCTCTATTCCGCCGTACGGCTATTTAGTTCCGCCACATGGCTTTCTTTGATGGGCACATGGCATTTCTATGAGGGTCTATTCAATAAACTGTGTCAGAAAAGGGAAAATCATTATATTTACCCTATAAAAGCAAGTTTACATGAACAAGACAAAAGAATTTGATTACAAGGAATTTGAGCAAGACGCATTATCAAAATTGAAACGGGGTGTTAGCCTTGAAGGAGAGAATGATATATTAGCGCCATTATTAGAACGCTTACTGGAAGCCGGTTTGCAAGGAGAGCTTGAAGGGCATTTGTCACAACCTGCTGAGCTCAGAAATCGTCGTAATGAATTAAGTTCAAAGAAAGTAAAGACTCATTATGGAAATATAGAAGTGTCAACTCCCAGAGATAGAAATGGGAGTTTTGAACCAGAACTCCTGGCTAAACGACAGACAACTCTTGGCGAAGGATTAGACCATAAAATTATTAGTTTATATGCTTTAGGAATGAGCTAAGTAATGGTCAAAATATGACATTATATTTTGACCATTACTTAAGTAAAAACCCAGAAGTTAAGAAGAAACTTTTGGGTGGTGAATTTTGGACAGATGGTTATTTTGTAAATACTGTTAGTAAACACGGAAATGAAGACATAATTTCAAAATATGTCAGAGAACAAGGTGTTGAAAAACAGTATAAAGTATTACATAAAGTTGTCCAACTATCACTTTTTTAGTAAAACTTATGATACCCCGTCCGCTTGCGGCGGGGAGATTCATTCTTCTAAAAACGTAAAAGCCTACAAATCATTTATTTTGCAGGCTTTTACTCTAAATTGAAATGGTTTTTGTGGAGCTGGAGGGAGTCGAACCCTCGTCCAAACAAGGAAATAATAAGCTTTCTACATGTTTATCTTCGCTTAGGTTTTCGTGCGTGGGCAAGACCAAAGCCACCAACCCGCGCCTTATCCTTTTTATTTCATCGCACTTCCAAGGCTAAGTGTGACTATCCCCGATTTAGCTGCATTTCCATATCTTTAGCCTCGGAGCGACGGCTTTGGGGAAATGTCTCGTTCTAGTACCTAGTACCGGAATTAAGCTTATCTACTATGATTCGATTAAGCAGCAAGAGCGTAGTTATTTTCGCCAGTTAGTTGTTTGAGATCCGAGATTTACGAGCCGTTTTCTCAATGCTCGACATGCTTACATATCAGTTCTACCTGCTGTCAAAACCAAACAGCCCCATTATTAATTGATAGTGAACAGTTGTCAGAGAACAGTAAAAAACTGCCAGCTGCCATCTATGACCTATTTTGCGTAACTTACTGCTCTGGTTTCACGGATAACCGTGATTTTTACCTGACCGGGATAAGTCATTTCATCCTGAATTTTCTTGGCAATATCGAATGATAATAATTCAGTTTCTTTATCGTCAATTTTATCTGCACCCACAATTACGCGCAATTCGCGACCTGCCTGAATGGCATATGTTTTCAATACGCCTGGGTAAGATAGTGCCAAATTTTCCAAATCGTTCAACCTTTTGATGTATGCTTCCACAATCTCCCGACGTGCTCCCGGACGCGCTCCCGAGATAGCATCACATACCTGAACGATAGGTGCAATAAGGGTTTCCATTTCTACTTCGTCGTGGTGAGCTCCTATTGCATTGCAAATATCCGGTTTTTCTTTATATTTCTCTGCAAGACGCATGCCAAGAATTGCGTGTGGCAATTCCGGTTCATCATCCGGCACCTTGCCAATATCGTGTAACAGTCCTGCACGTTTGGCTTTTTTAGGATTTAATCCAAGTTCTGAAGCCATAGTAGCACACAAATTAGCTGTTTCCCTAGCGTGTTGTAGTAAGTTTTGTCCGTAAGATGAACGGTATTTCATTTTACCAACCATACGAATAAGCTCAGGATGCAATCCGTGAATACCAAGGTCTATGGTGGTACGTTTTCCTATTTCAACAATTTCTTCTTCTACTTGTTTGCGAACTTTGTTTACTACTTCCTCAATACGAGCAGGGTGAATACGCCCATCGGTTACTAACTGGTGTAAAGATAAACGTGCAATTTCACGACGAACAGGGTCAAAAGCTGAAAGTACAATAGCCTCAGGGGTGTCATCAACAATGATTTCAACACCGGTAGCGGCTTCCAAAGCACGAATGTTACGACCTTCACGTCCAATGATTCGTCCTTTTATTTCGTCCGATTCAATATGGAAAACTGTAACTGAGTTTTCGATTGCGGTTTCAGTTGCCACACGTTGAATGCTTTGAACAATGATTTTTTTAGCTTCTTTGTTAGCCGTCATTTTAGCTTCCTCCATGATGTCGTTTACATACGACATAGCTTCGGTTTTAGCTTCTTCTTTCAATGCTTCTATCAAACGTTCTTTAGCTTGGTCTGCCGATAAACCTGATATGGTTTCAAGCTCAGCCTGAGCCTGATGATGCAAATGTTCGAGGTCTTTTTTCTTGATTTCCAGACTACCAAGTTGTAATTCAAAGTGTTCTTTTTGGGCTTCAACTTCGTTTATCTTCCGTTGTACATCGCCTTGTTTTTGATTCAGTTGCATCTCCTTTTGTTGAAGTCTGACTTCTACTACCTGAATTTTAGCATTACGTTCCTGAACCTGTTGTTCATGTTCTACTTTAAGAGCAATAAATTTCTCTTTTGCTTCTATAAGCTTATTTTTCTTAAGCAGTTCAGCCTCTGCTGCTGCTTCTTGGATTGCTCTTTTGTTGACAAAGCGAAACAAGACAAAAGTCCCTCCGGCTCCGGCAATTAAAGCAATTAATCCGATTATTATGTTTTCCATTTTGAAAGTTTAAAGTAAGTAATTTGTTTATTAATAGTTAGTTTTAATGATTTGTTTCATAGATACAAAAAACGCATTAACATTGAATCTGAAATAACTTCTAAAATTCTGAAGCTTTCCCCAAACAACGTAATGCGGTAATTTATGTTTAAAAAACGATTTACTCCTTCGAAAGCAATGCTTTCAATTCCTGATCAAGAGTTTGAATTTTTTCGGCCAAAGGAACGATGTCATCTGCAAATTCTTGCTTTGAAACCATAACTGCTAATTGATATGCAACTAAAATGAGAATTTCTTCTGTCGGTCTTTGGCTGAATTTCTGCTGGTAATCAGATAAATACTTTACCAGTAATTTTTCAGCTTTTCGGTACAGTTCCTCGTCTTTACGAGCAATACGTAGAGGTAGCCTTAAACCACCTATTTGCACATTTATTAAAAAAATATCGTCTTTCATAAGCTCTATTCATCTAAAAGAGCTAAACATTTGTCAATCTCCCGCACCATTTTAGTTATTTTTTGCTTGGATTCTGTTTTTTCAGTTTCTGAAACACCCAAGTTTCTTGCTATTTTTAAATGGTCGTAATTTTTTCGAAGCTCTAAAACTTCCTGATGAGCTAACATTAAATCGGTTTGTTTTCGTTCTAAATCAGCCTTCAGTTGAGTATTTTGAATTTGCAACGACTTGTACTCCGAAATCAATTTTCGCAGTTTTATTTCAAATGCGTGTATAAGTTCTTCGTAACGGTTTGTCATTTTTCAAAAAAATCTATACAAAAATACGCTTTTGCTTTGAATTAGGAAAATGTTTTGAGTTTTTTTTAATAAAATCATTATCAGGTCTATTCTTTGTGTTGTTTGATTGTGACTATTTTTTCACAATTTCATTAGCCCGGATTAATGCTTCATTGATATTGCTACAAATATTTTCTGAACCAAGAATGTTTTCGATGCCATTTTTGATGAGTACGGTATGTACATTTTCGTTTACACCCGAAAGCAGCATTTGGACTTTGTCCTTTTGTGCCGATTTAATCAAGTTTAGCAGGTTGTGAGCACCGGTAGAGTCCATAAAAGGCACTTTTCGCATTCTAATAATCTGAACTTTTGGGCGATCGCCAATCGCCTTCATTGTTTCTTCAAACTTATTGGCTACACCGAAAAAGAACGGACCTTCAATTTCGTAAACCTCCACTCCTTTAGGTAAAAGTAGCTTTTCTGTATCAACATTTCCTTCCACAAAATCAGCCTCATGCACTTTCTCTTTAAAAATTGAGATAGATGAAGTTTCTGAAATACGGCGTATAAACAACACTGCTGCCATCAACAAACCAATTTCTATGGCAATTGTCAAATCGAAGATTACCGTCAAACCAAACGTTGCAATCAATACAGATATGTCGGATTTGGTATTTCTTAGTAAACCTCTGAATGTACGCCACTCACTCATGTTGTAAGACACAATTACCAACACGCCGGCCAAACACGCCATTGGTATGTGTTTGGTAAGTCCCCCCAGGAATAATAGAATTAAAGCAAGGGTAATTGCATGAATAATTCCTGCTACGGGAGTTCGTCCACCGTTATTTATGTTTGTCATTGTACGGGCAATAGCACCGGTTGCCGGTATTCCACCAAAGATTGGACTCACTATATTGGCAATACCTTGTGCTATCAGTTCTGTATTTGAATGATGTTTGTCGCCGATAACACCATCGGCAACTGTTGCCGAAAGTAATGATTCAATTGCTCCAAGCATTGCAATGGTAAATGCTGTTGGCAGCAGTGTTCTAATGGCAGCAAAATCGATTTGCGGGGTGGCTGCTTTAGGTATTGAAGGATCAATCGTAAAGCGGTCGCCAATAGTTTCAATTCCTGTAATACCGAACTTATTTTTCAGAAAGTACACAATTACAGTCATTAACAAAATGGCAATAAGTGATCCGGGTATTTTCTTTGAAAATCTGGGGGTAATGGCAATAATCCCGATTGAAATGAGTCCAACTCCCAGTGCCCAAAAATTAATAGTGTCAAAATGCTGTCCGTAGGTGACCCATTTACCAATAAAATCTCCGGGAACCTTGTCTATGTGCATTCCGAAAAGATCTTTTATTTGTGTTGCAAAAATAGTAAGGGCAATACCACTGGTAAAACCGACCACAACCGGATATGGAATAAATTTAATTACAGTGCCGAGTCTGAATACTCCCATAAGCACCAGCATTACTCCTGCAATCATAGTGGCAATGGTCAGTCCTGCAACACCATATTGCTGAACAATACCGTAGACAATCACGATGAAAGCTCCGGTAGGGCCTCCTATTTGAACTTTACTGCCACCGAAAAATGAGATAATGAATCCGGCAATTATAGCGGTAAAGATCCCTTTTTCGGGTGTAACTCCCGATGCAATACCAAATGCAATAGCCAGTGGCAGTGCCACTATACCGACTATTACCCCAGCCATTAGATCGGCATAAAACAGCTCTTTATTGTAATTCTTTAATGTGCTGAATAGTTTGGGTTGGAAAGAAATTTTCATTTTCATTGAATTTTTAAATCGCTACAAAGGTACGGCTTTTTAGCTAAATACATGTTTCGAAATTTATTCTGTCTACATTTTCAGACCAATTTATCAACTTTTTGATTACGTATGCGTTTCTATGTGCAAAAAGTGTAATTTTGTCAAACAAAATATTTAGTTTAATTATGTGGAAACTCGATCAATTTAATTATAATCGTCGTCCATCGGATACGATTCAAATAGGAAAACTTTTATTAGGTGGAAATCAATCGGTTCGTGTCCAGTCGATGGCAAATACGGATACCAATGATATAGAAAATTCAGTAGCGCAATGTTTAAGAATTGTGGAGGCTGGTGGCGAAATGGTTCGCTTTACAACACAAGGTGTTCGCGAAGCCGAGAATATTGGCAAGATTCATGCAGCTTTGCGCGAACAGGGTTGCAATGTACCCCTGGTAGCAGATATTCATTTCAATGCAAATGCCGCTGATGTGGCAGCCAGAAATGTTGAAAAGGTGCGTATTAATCCCGGAAATTATGTGGGGAGTATAAAAATAGGTGACACATCCGATTATACGGATGAAGAATTTAAAACTGAGTATCAGAAGATTCGGGCACGCTTCATTCCGTTTTTGAACATTTGTAAAGAAAATAATACCGCTATTCGTATTGGAGTTAATCATGGTTCTTTAAGTGAACGAATGATGAACAGATATGGTGACACGTCGCGTGGAATGGTGGAGTCGTGTATGGAATTTCTGAGGATATGCAATGAGGAAAATTTCCACAATGTGGTGATTTCGATGAAAACATCCAACACAGTAATGATGGTTCAGACAGTTAGATTGCTTGTGGATGAAATGGAACGTGAAAATTTACACTTTCCGTTACATTTAGGAGTTACTGAAGCCGGCGATGGTGAAGATGGTCGTATTAAATCGGCTGTTGGAATAGGTGGTTTGCTGGCGGATGGAATTGGTGATACCATTCGTGTTTCGTTGAGCGAAGAACCCGAAGCGGAAATTCCGGTAGGACGATTGTTGGTTTCGTATGTTTCCGAGCGCACTAAACAGCAGCCGATAGAGGCTACAGAACATGTGTTGCATTCGCGCTTTGAATATAGTCGACGGAAAACTCACGCTGTAGGAAATATCGGAGGTGATAATGTGCCGGTGGTTATTGCTTCTGGCAATGGAGATTTTGAAACCGTACCCGATTTTATTTTGTCTGACGGAAAAGTATTGAGCAATACAGGTGAACTGTTTTCCATTTATTCCGTTGAATCTATTGACGAGCTCCGAAAAGACACGGATGAAACAAAGTTCTTGAAATTGAAATATTCTGACTTGACACCCAAGCTACTCGGACTTTTAAATGAAAAACGTGACATTGTGGTTTTACTTCAAACGGAGCATACGAACGGAGTAGGGGAGCAGCGGGCATTTTTTCATACATTGCTCAATGCCGGTTGTACAGTTCCGGTTATCCTTTGCCGGAATTATGAGGAAAATGAGTTGCAATATCTTCAGATAAAGGCTGCAGCCGATTTGGGCGTGTTGTTTATTGATGGTTTTGGCGATGGAATTTTATTGGAGAATAAAGGCAGTATTTCGACAGAAAAGATCAATTCGGTTGCTTTTGGTATCTTGCAGGCTTCGCGGGTGCGTGTTACTAAAACTGAATTTATCTCCTGCCCGGGTTGCGGGCGAACCATGTTTAATTTGCAACATGTAGTAGCTCGGGTAAAATCGCGGACTTCGCATTTGAAAGGATTGAAAATAGGCATAATGGGTTGTGTGGTAAACGGACCGGGTGAAATGGCTGATGCTGACTATGGTTATGTGGGTGCCGGACGCGGAAAGGTAAGTCTTTACAAGAAAAAAGAATGTCTGGAACGCAATATACCCGAAGATGATGCCGTTAATAAATTGATAGAACTGATAAAAATAAATGGAGACTGGCATGATTAATGTCATGTCTAGAATACATATTTTTGGATAATAATTTAATAAATAACAAGTATGAGAAAAATGTTTTTTGCGTTCGCATTAGTGATGAGTGCCGTGGGCACTTCGTTTGGTCAAACAAATGGACAAACACTAGGACTCAGATTGGGTTACCCAACAGAGTTATCTTTCCAAACAGGATTAAGCAAATCTACCCGCTTAGAGTTAGGGTTAGGTATTCGTGATTACAGTTATGGTACCAATTTTTCTTTGTCAGGTGTACATCAATGGGTTTGGGATTTGTCGTCATTATCATCCGGTTTTAATTGGTATGCAGGCGTAGGTGGTCAGTTAGGTGTTTACTCTAATTCGAATAAATCTTATTTTCCCCTTGCAGTTTTGGGGCAGGTAGGTATTGAGTACAATTTCAAAATTCCTTTGACACTATCGTTAGATTACAGACCTGCATTTCAACTTACAGGTGTTTATGGCAACGAAAATGCATTTATTGGAGATGGTATTTGCTTAGGTCTTAGATATCGCCTATAATCCGGGTTCTTATTCAAAAAAGAGAAACCTCTGTTTCTGAGATTTCTCTTTTTTGTTTATTTGAAAGGAATAATAAAGAACAATTATCAAAAAGTTAACATATAATTTAAAATAGTATGAAGAAATTTATTCTTACATTCGTATTGACAGTAAGTATTGTAGGTGCTTTGAGTGCACAAGTAAGTGGCAAAGCCATTGGGGTTCGTTTTGGTGGTTTCTCGGGCTATGGAGGCGAAATAACCTACCAACATCCGCTTGGAAATGCCAATAGACTGGAAGTAGACTTGGGTGTAAACCATTATGGGTTCGGTCTTAGTGGAGTGTACCAATGGGTTTGGGACTTGTCGGAACTGGCAGATGGTTTCAATTGGTACGCAGGTGTAGGTGGTGGACTGGGATCGTATGATTTCGATAATACCAACCATAGTTTTGGAGTTGGGGTACTTGGACAAGTCGGTATTGAGTATAACTTCAACATTCCGCTGCAACTTTCGTTGGATTATCGTCCCGGAATTTATATTATGCCAAACGTTTCGGGAATTTACGATGGAATCTGCTTAAGTGCCCGTTTTAAATTCTAAATCTGACCTGACATTATGCAAAAAGAGGAATTTCAACTTAGGAAATTCCTTTTTTTTTGTTTTGAAAAAATAATTAATTCACGGCTTGGTGCATTTTCTCAATTGTCTTTTGAAGGTATAACATACTGTTCAGGTTTGCTACAGGACCATTAAACATGTTGAGATCAACAAAGCCATGTATGCCTTCCAGCTTAAATTTATCTGTAGTTTGCCAAAATGCCCAGTCACAGGTTGGTTTTTCCTGGTAGTTTACAATCCACAGTTTACACTTGTCATTTAAATGTTCCTGTAAATAAAGTTTATAGAACTTGTAATTGCAATATACAATAGGATAATGTCCAAGTTTTTCGTAGATAGTGTTGATGAAATTTGTCAGTTCGGTTATTACCAAATCTTTTTTAGGCATTTTTCTTCTAAACTCAACATCTAAAACCGGTAACAGATCGCTGTCTTTGTGTTGCGCTACCGACAAAAAGTTGTTGGCCTGATCTTTTCCTCCACTTTTATAAGAAAAGAAATGATAAGAACCTACCAGAATTCTACGTTTCCTTGCTTCGGAATAGTTTCTCAGGTATTTCGTATCCTGATTGTTAATTCCTTCGGAGGCTTTGATAAACATAAAGTTTGGTTTTTGTTTTCCAAGTATTTCCCAGTCAATGTCGCTTTGATAATGTGAAACGTCAATACCCCAAACGCTGTCCATAGTTTTTACGTCATCAAGCGTTACCGTTGGTTGTTGTACGTGTTGAACTTTGTGCGTTGTTTTATGTCTCCCGTGTGATTTATGGTGTTTTTTTGCAAAAACAGAAAATTGAGAGAGCATAATAATACAGAGTATAGAAATAAGACGGTTTTGCATGATAATTACGGAAAATAAGAATTTGTCTGTTTCAGACCACAAGATATCGATAGCATTTGTAATCTGAAAGCTAATTCAGCTTTTATTTGTATTATTTCGCTTTGTTGCATTTTATTCAGTTAATCCTACCGGTTTGAATAAAAAAAACGGAGTAACTCAAAGTTACTCCGTCAGACTGAATTATTTTAGAATTTGTCTATATATTTATAACTTCCAATGCTTTTTCAATAGCTTTGTGAATTCCGGCCGTATTTTTACCTCCGGCAGAAGCAAAGAATGGTTGACCACCACCGCCGCCCTGAATTTCTTTGGCTGCATCACGAGCAATGTTTACTGCATTTAATCCTCCGGCTACTAAATCGTCGCTAAGCAGAATGGTGAGCGATGGTTTACCGTCGAATATACAACCGGCCACAAAGAATAGCTTCTCGTTCACTACATTTCTAATCTGGAATGCCAGTGTTTTGACAGCATCGGTAGGTAATTCAGCATCAACACGAATTACTTTTATACCATTAACCTCTTTAGCTTCTTCGATAAGAATGTCGCGCAGGTTCATGATTTTCTCGTGCATGAAATCTTCCACGCGTTTTTTCAGGTCGCTGTTCTCTTCGATAGATTTCTGAATAGCGGATATTAAATCGGGCGTGTTATTGAAAAACTCGCGGGCGTCGGATATGAAATCCTGTTGTTCGTCAAGTAGTTTTTCCACACCTTTGGCAGTGATTGCCTCGATGCGTCGGATACCCGCAGCAGTCGATGATTCGGAAGTGATGCGAACCATCCCTATTTCACCTGTAGCTTGCACATGTGTTCCACCACAAAGTTCGGTAGAAGTACCAAATTGAATAACACGTACTGTCTCTCCATATTTTTCACCAAACAAAGCCATAGCTCCAAGAGCTTGTGCTTCCGCAATAGGTGTTTCGCGCATTTCGTTCAGCGCGTGGTTCTCACGAATTTTACGATTGGCAATTTTCTCTACTTCACGAATTTCTTCTTTCGTCATTTTCTGAAAATGAGAAAAGTCGAAGCGCAATGCTTCCGGACTTACAAACGAACCTTTTTGTTCGACATGTGTTCCGAGAACCTCGCGTAAAGCTTCGTGCAGCAGGTGCGTAGCCGAGTGATTGCACGATGTTGCCTGACGGTTTTCGGTGTTTATTGTGGCAGTAAATGTCGCAGTAACGTCTGTTGGAAGTTGTTTGGCAATATGAACAGCTAAGTTGTTTTCTTTTTTTGTGTCGAGAATTTCAATTTTATCGTCATCGGAAACCAATGTTCCGCTGTCGCCAACCTGTCCACCCATTTCGGCATAAAAAGGAGTGTTGGAAAGCACGAGTTGATAGAATTCCTTATTTTTTTGTTTCACCTTGCGGTAACGAAGAATCTCGGTGTCGAACGAAGTGAAATCGTATCCAACAAACACGCTATCACCTTCACGAACGGTTACCCAATCGCCGGTTTCGGTAGCAGCGGCGTTGCGGGCACGTTCTTTTTGTTTCTGCATTTCACTATTAAACTCGTCGATATTTACGGTGAAATTATTTTCGCGAAGAATCAATTCTGTTAAGTCCAATGGAAATCCAAAAGTATCGTATAATGTAAATGCCACTTTACCTTCAATTTCAGTTTTTCCTGTTTTCTTCGAATCTTCCATTACTTTGTCGAGCAAGCGGATACCGGTTTCAAGCGTGCGCAAGAATGATTCTTCTTCTTCTTTGATTACTTTTTCAATCAACGATTTTTGAGAAACTAATTCGGGATAAGCTTTACCCATGTTTTCGCTTAGAACAGTTAACAGCTTGTACATGAAAGCATGACGTTGCCCTAGGAAAGTATATCCGTAGCGGACTGCACGGCGTAGGATGCGACGAATCACATAACCCGCTTTGGCATTCGAAGGCAATTGACCGTCGGTGATAGAGAACGCAATGGTACGAACGTGGTCGGCAATTACGCGCATGGCAATATCCACTTTTTCATCCTTGCCATATTCAGCACTACATACACGTCCGATTTCAGCAATGACTGGTGTAAATACGT
>Ga0302288_1001381_pt1 | contig 15838 bp, 12 predicted proteins | sample III_Fen_N1_1_FD_194549 | JGI IMG/M metagenome (GOLD analysis project Ga0302288, IMG submission 194549) | Peat permafrost microbial communities from Stordalen Mire near Abisko, Sweden - III_Fen_N1_1 | ecosystem: Environmental > Terrestrial > Soil > Wetlands > Permafrost | place: Sweden: Abisko...
CTTCTTTGTCTTTTATATGGTTATCCGCCGAATACGCGAAGGGTACTTCCATTCGTTGTGGTGGTTCTATGGACCATCAACCATCATCCTCTTGATTGGTCTCTATTATGCCGGAACTCGTGGCACTATCCTTGGTTTCATTGGTGGAATTGGTCTCATTACCCTTGTTATTTCTTTTGCTGAAAAGAAGGCGCTTCTCATTAAAAAGCTCGCTCGTATCACTCTTGTTTGTGTAGTTGCTCTCGTCCTCGGGTTTGTCGCTATTAAAGATACTTCGTTTGTCCACAACTCGGCTGTACTCAACAGGTTTTCGTCTATCTCGACACAAGATGGTACTGCAAAGGCACGTCTCATGGTTTGGGGTGAAGCTCTGCAGGGTGTAAAAGAGAAACCTATTTTTGGTTGGGGTCAGGAAAATTTCAATTATGTATTTAATAAATACTATGATCCTGGAATGTACGCTCAGGAACAGTGGTTTGATCGTACTCATAATGTGATTCTCGATTGGCTTGTCACAGGTGGTATTCTCGGTTTGATTGGATACCTTTTCCTCTATGGATCGTCGTTCTGGTTCTTGTGGAAAGGGAAGGCGCCTTACAACCAGGTTGTTTCTAAGCACACCCTAGCTGAACCGTTCACGATTGAAAAATCAGTCATTGCTGGTTTGTTTGTAGCGTATTTCATCCACAATCTCTTTGTGTTCGATAACATAATGAGTTGGGTTCCATTTATTATGGTAGTTTCTTTCATCTCATCTCTTTGGGCACCAGGTGAGGTTGTTGCTGATTCATCGGAGACTGAAATTTCTGATTCCACGTTGAGGAGTATTGTCATTCCTGTTTCGATTGTTGCCCTTGTATGGGTTGGATATTTCTCGGTATGGAAAGGGTCTGTTGCTGCGTCGTCACTCGTCGATGCTCTCCGCTACGGTCAGGATCTCCAGAATGAAAAAGGGGAAGTTGTTCAGCCTGCTAACATACGCAAAACTATAGATACCCTCAAATCGGTTATTGCGCTCAACACTTTTGCTAACTCAGAAGCCCGTGAGCGAATTGTGGAGATGGTTCCAACGGTTCAGTCTCGTGGAACCATGAACGAACGTGTGGAATTCATGCAGTTTGCTCAAGATCAGTTCACCAAACAACTCGCGGAAACGCCCCTTGATGCACGTTATCAGATGTTTGCCGGATCCCTCGCGTCAAATTATGGTTCATATGCTGACGCGGAAAAATTCTATTTACGTGCTCTTGAGCTTTCGCCTCACAAACAATCGCTTCTGTATCAATTAGCTCAGGTGTATTTGCGAGACAAGAAAAACGATGAAGCCCTTGATGCGTTCAAGGAGGCTTACCTTGCATATCCTACAAACCCAGAAGCAATAACGCTCTATGCGACCGGGCTCGTTTATGTAGATAAAGTAGCTGAATCGGATGCTTTTATTACCCAAAACAAAGAGGTGTTAAAGAGCCAAGGTTCTGATGTGGTAACCGTAGGTGATAAAACATATTTACTCGATCAAAAAATTCTTGCTACGTATGTAGAAAAAAATCTCGTTGATAAGGTTGATTCTGCCCTTCGCGCAGGCATTGAATCTGCAAAGGGAACTGATAAAGCAGTGACTTACTACAAGCAACTCATTGGTGTGTATATGAAAATAAACAAGAACGATAAGGCATCTGCACTCATTGAAGAGCTCGTTAAAGCTTTTCCAGACAACAAAGAGAATACCCTCTGGCAACAGGCACTCATCGAACTTCGTCAGGCAAAAAAATAAAATTCGTATGGAAGCGTTTGGTTTAATGACAACATTTCGTATTGGGGGTGACGCAACTCGCGTCACTTTCATCGACTCTGTAGAGGTACTTAAAACTGAAGCTCGGAAAATAGCAGAATCAAAAACACCTTTCTTTATTTTAGGAGGTGGTTCAAACACCCTCATTTCTGATGCCGGCTTCAAAGGTGTTGTTCTAAAAATGGGTATAAAAGGGATACGTAGAATATCTGAAGATGCTGATGCAGTTCTCGTTGAGGTTGGCGCAGGTGAAGAATGGGATACGTTTGTGAAATGGTCGGTCTGTCACATGCTCTGGGGGGTTGAAAACCTCTCCGCTATTCCAGGTACGGTCGGTGCTTCTCCAGTACAAAACATTGGAGCATATGGTGTGGAGGCAAAAGATACTATTCACTCGGTAAAGGTTTTCGATCTTGTATCTTTTAGTGAACGAACCCTCTCAAACGTGGAGTGTTTATTCGGTTATCGAGACAGCATCTTCAAGAAAAAAGAGAATAAACAGCTGGTTGTTATTTCTGTTGTTTTTAAGTTGAACAAGAAGGCAAATCCTCAGATTGATTATAAAGACGTCCTTGAGTATTTCGTTCGAAAGGGGATTACAGATTCACATATTAATAATGTGAGGGAGGCGATTACTGCAATTCGAAGTGCAAAATTTCCTGATTTAAATAAAGAGGGGACAGCCGGTTCGTTTTGGAAGAACCCTTTTATCTCAAAAGGAGAATATGAGCGATTAGCGTCTCTTTACCCAGGACTGCCATCGTTTCCCAATGATGAACACACTGTAAAAATTCCTCTTGCTTGGATTCTAGACAAAGTTTGTAACTTTAAAGGTTTAACCCACAAGGGAGCGCGCCTCTTTGAAAAACAACCTCTCGTGTTGGTTGCGTCGCGTGGTACACCTACGTCAGATGTTCTTGCGCTTGTATCGGAGGTGGAGAGAGAGGTGTATAAAAAAACGAACATTTTGATCGAAAGAGAGGTTGAATATGTGGGATTATAGGCTCACCTTTATACCATAAAGCGCAGGTGTTTCCTGTGCTTTTTATATGCTAAAATAACCGACTATGGCAGGAATATTAAAGAAACTGTTCGGAGACGATAACACACGCAGGATTAAAGCAATACAACCTGTCGTTGATGAAATAAATAAGCTTGAAGCTGAGGTTTCAACCCTCTCTAATGAGGGTTTGAAGGAAAAGACCAAGGAACTAAAAAATCGCCTTGAAAAAGGAGAAACATCTGAAGCAATTTTGCCGTATGCATACGCTCTCGTTCGTGAAGCGGCGAAGAGAACCCTTGGTCAGAGGCATTTCGACGTACAGCTCATCGGTGGAGTTATTATGCACCGTGGTGGTATTGCAGAAATGCGCACTGGTGAAGGTAAAACACTTGTTGCAACTCTTCCTGCATATCTTGGCGCCCTCTCGGGTAAAGGCGTCCATGTTGTAACAGTAAACGACTATTTGGCTCGCCGTGATGCTGCATGGATGGGTCAGGTGTATGACGCACTTGGTCTTTCTGTCGGTATCATCGCCCACGATGAATCATACCTCTACGATAGGACCGCGGGTGTATCGGCAGATGAAGAAGAAAAGCTCGATAAAACACGTGATGAAATAGGCTCGTTTAAAGTTGAGCATGAATTCTTGCGTCCAGTCTCGAGAAAGGAGGCGTATCTCGCTGATATTACTTATGGAACAAACAGTGAGTTTGGTTTTGATTACCTTCGGGACAATTTGAGTTATGGAAAAGACGATGTTCGTCAGCGTGGATGGAATCAGGCGATTGTTGATGAAATTGACTCAATTCTCATTGATGAGGCTCGAACTCCGCTCATTATTTCTGCGCCAACACGAGAAGGCGAATCTCTCTATCAAATGTTTGCATCAATTGCAGATTCTTTGCGCGAGGGTGATCATTATACCTTTGATGAGAAACACAAAACCATCATGCTTACTGATGCTGGTATTGGTGAAGCGGAGAAGAAGCTCGGGGTAGGAAACATTTATACTGATCGTGGTGTTCGTTATGTTCATCATCTTGAAACTGCTGTTCGTGCAAAGGCGCTTTTCAAAATTGATAAAAATTATGTTGTTCGTGACAATGAAATTATCATTGTCGATGAATTCACCGGTAGGATGCAACCAGGTAGGCGTTGGTCAGAGGGTCTTCATCAGGCCATTGAGGCAAAGGAAGGTGTAAAGATTCAGCAGGAGACACGTACCTACGCATCAATTACCTATCAGAACTATTTCAGACAGTATTCAAAGCTCGCGGGTATGACTGGTACTGCTCTCACTTCGGCCGAGGAATTTTTCAAGGTGTATCATTTGAACACCGTCTCGATTCCTACAAATAAATTAATCGCCCGAAAGGATGGTAATGACCTTATATTTCAGACAGAGAAAGGGAAGTGGCAGGCAATCGCAAAGAAAGTTAAGGAAATAAATGAAAAAGGCCAGCCTGTTCTTATTGGTACGGTCTCGATTGAACGTAATGAATTGCTCTCTGCGTATCTCAAACGTGAGGGTGTGAAGCATGAGATTTTGAACGCAAAAAACCACGAACGTGAAGCAGAAATCATTGCGCAGGCAGGACGCCTCGGTGCTGTGACAATCGCTACCAACATGGCTGGTCGTGGTGTTGATATTAAACTTGGTGGTAATCCAACAAACCAAGAGCAGGCTGACAAAGTTCGTGCCGCTGGTGGTTTGTTTGTGCTTGGTACCGAGCGTCATGATGCTCGTCGTATCGATAATCAGCTCCGTGGACGTGCTGGTCGCCAGGGTGATCCAGGTGAGACACAGTTCTTTGTTTCACTCGAAGATGATTTGATGCGTGTCTTTGCATCCGATACTCTCAAGCGCTTGATGGGTAGGTTTGGTATCCCAGAAGATCAACCAATCGAAAACGGCATTGTCACCAAGTCACTCGAGACAGCTCAATCACGAATTGAAGGGTTCAATTTTGATGCTCGTAAACATGTTCTCGAGTTTGATGATGTGATGAACCTTCATAGAAAGACGGTCTATGAACGTAGACGACGCATTTTGTTTGCAAATGCCGATGAAATCCTTACTGAGCTTAACTCAATAGTTGATACTACTGATGTTGAATTTATGAAGGGCCTCAAAGAAAAAGAAGACAAGGCGGGAAAAGAAGTTTTCTCACAGTTGGTGCGTTCAATGTTCCTTCAAACAATTGATATGTTTTGGGTTGATCACCTCGAGACCATGGACCATCTCCGTTCAAGTGTAAACCTCCGCGCTTATGGGCAACGTGACCCGCTCGTTGAGTATAAGAGGGAGGGAACTATCCTCTTTAAGGGACTTATGGCAAACGTAGATGCGAATGTTGTTTCGATGATTTCTTCTATGGATGCTGTTGCTAACCAAGCACAGGGTCGTGCTATGCAAGAAGCGCAAGACAGTGCACGTGTGATAACAGGTGAAGGTGGTCCTTCAAATCATACTGCATCTATCGTCCTTGGTCGTAATGAAAAAGTCATTATGGTAAAAGCCGATGAAGAAAAGGAGGTGAAATGGAAAAAAGTATCTGAGTATGAAAAAGAGGGTTGGAAGATAAAAGGATAATACGTGATAAACTAATTAGTAGTTATGGAAGCTCTACTCGCTCATCTCGGATATACAGGACTCGCCCTTGGTGCATTTCTCGAGGGTGAGGCGGTTGTTGCGATGTCTGGATTCCTCGCGCATGCACATTACCTTAGTGTATTTTGGGTTTTCGTCATTGCGGGCCTTTCAACATTTTTAGGTGACCAAATTTTCTTCATGCTTGGACGCAGGCATGGTGACTGGGTAATCAATAAATTTCCCGGATTCGGACGAAAAGTAGAGAAAGCAAAGGTTATAATCACAAAGCACCAGCATATTATCATGGCTGGGTTTAGGTTCCTCTACGGTCTTCGTATAGCAACACTCTTTGCTCTTGGGGCGAGTGGTATTCGTTTCAAAAAGTTTTTCTTTTGGAATATCTTCAACGCTATTGTTTGGACGACGATATTCGTTTTCGGTGGATACTATTTTGGTGAGGTGTTTGGTCGTTATATCAGAAGTTTTAGAAAGGAGTTTATTATCTATGGTGGAGGTACGTTCGTTGTCGCTTGGGGCGCGTGGATGATATACGCTTTAATTAAGGATATGGCAAACAATAAATAGATCCATATGAAAAATTACATCCATCTTTTTTTTAGATTTTTTGATAAGTTAGAGGACCATGTTCGAGAAACCCTCTCGCGCGTTCCTATTGTGTATGCATTTATTGGTGGAACTGCGGTTGTTCTCTTTTGGAGGGCTGTTTGGCACACAGCGGATAAATTTGAATCTGTGTCTGGATTTGTTGGTTGGTTTTTTACACCAGAAGTACAACTCATTGCAACAGCAACAATTTTACTTTCAACCGGCGTCATGGTTTCAACTTTTATCGGTGATCGAATCATTCTCTCTGGTCTCAAACATGAAGAAAAACTTGAAGCAAAGGCTGAGTCCGAGATTCGTACTGAAATGATAATACTCACTCGTATTGAAGAGCGATTGAGTGTTATTGAAAATAAGATAGGAAAGATTGATGATAAAGAAATTGATTCATAAATAACCACAATAAAAACGCCCGAAGGCGTTTTTATTGTGGTTATTTCCATTCTTCGATGAGGGTCTCGCCAGTCATTGGTGATGGTTTTGGAAGGTTGAGCAATTCTAGTATTGTTGGGGCAATATCAGCGAGTCCCCCCTCTGCGCGAAGGAATACATTGGGAAGGGTAATGATAGCAGGGACGAGGTTTAGGGTGTGTGAGGTGTGCTTCTCTCCTGTTTCTGGGTCGATGTTGAGCTCTGCATTTCCATGGTCAGCTGTGACAAAAGCAATACCACCACGTGCTGTGAGCGCTGTAATCACGCGACCAAGGTTTGTGTCAGTGGTTTCAACTGCCTTGATAATTGCAGGGACATTTGCAGTGTGCCCGACCATATCAGCATTGGCAAAGTTTATAAAGATGAAGTCAGTCCCAGCCTCAATCTCTTCGATTGCTTTATCGGCAATGCCTTCCGCCCGCATCTCTGGCGCTTCATCGTGTGTTTTCACGTCTTTGCGGCTCGCAAGGAGTATGTGTTTTTCGCCTGGATATGGTTTTTCAACCCCACCATTGAGGAAATAGGTTGCGTGGGGAAATTTCTCTGTTTCTGCGAGGTGGGCTTGGGTAAACCCTGCATTCGAAACTTCTTTTGCGATAGTCGTTTTTGGAGCGAGGGGAGGGAACGCTACCGGTACATTGTATTCAGGTTTGTATTCTGCGAGCGTTGCAAAACAGAGGTTAAGCGCGTCTTTGCGGGCAATGATACGTTCTGATAATTCACGTGCACGGTCAGCACGGAAGTTAGTAAAGAAGATGGCATCACCTTTTTGCACAGGTGCTCCAATACCTACTTTTGTTTTACATACAAAAGGAATGAGTAATTCATCGATAACATTCGTGTCATAGAGTGAATGGAGATATTTCGATGGTGCAACTTCACATACAGCGAGTGCTTTTCCTTCAAATATTGCATCCTCGGCCAATTTTATACGATCCCAATTCTTATCACGGTCCATGGCATAGTAACGACCTGAAACCGTTGCAATAAAGCCGAGACCAATTTCCTTGATGGATGTTTCAAGCTCCTTGAGGAAGTCTGCACCACTTTTTGGAAGGGTATCGCGTCCATCCATAAATGCATGGATAGCGAGTTTTTGGACACCGACACTCTTTGCCGCTTTTATGAAGGCAATAAGGTGATCGCTGTGAGCGTGAACTCCACCGTCACCGATAAGTCCCATAACATGGAGTGTCGAATTGTTTTTCTTCACCCAATCAAATGTGGCGACCATTGCAGGGTTTGTCACAAACTCACCATTCTCAATCGCTTTTGCAATGCGAACGAGATCGGTATCAATAACCGTTCCTGCGCCGATGGTGGTGTGTCCAATTTCACTATTACCCATCTGTCCTGAAGGGAGGCCAACAAAAGGACCTGATGCTTCAAGGAGTGTGTGTGGGTATTTTGCCCACAATGAATCAAAGAAAGGTTTCTTTGATGCTTCTATGGCGTTGTTGGATGTTTCTTCGCGATGACCCCAACCATCGAGAACAATGAGGGCGACTTGATGTTTTGCTTTCTGCATAATGTGAATGTATTAACTGCATTATTGTACTGGTTCCAGCTCGAAAAGCTACTCGGAATAGAGCCAGTATATTGTTTACAGCGAGGGGGGGGATATGTCATTTGACTCATTTCGTTTGGGGTGGTGGAATGGATAGGTATTAGTACTTACGAGGCTCCTCGCGATAGAGAGTGCCAAGTTCACAATCAAATAAACACAGTTAAGTTAAGGATTCCCAGATGAGTAAAACAAAATGGCTTGGTCAGACAGCGTTTGACCGCGTTGTCACATCCATCGAACAGGGTTCGAAAATACCCGAAACCATGCGTCGTCTCAAAATCACCGGTGGTGATGGTGGTGAAGACGACTGCATTGCCCAGGGGCGTTGTGTTGAGTGCAATCATGAGCATTGCATTCACCGTGGTGCTCCGGTTGATGGATGTCGAGAAAAAGACGCTGTGACTGATGAAGTCTTTGGTGTTACGGTTGGTTCAACTATGGATGCACTTTACGGTGCAATAGCTGCAGAGTCGCAGGATCCATTCTTTGGATACGAACCGGACCCCCTCCTTGAAGTGGGGGGTGAAATGGTTAGCGAACCTCTTCGGGCATCGGCTTGAAAGGATTCATTTTCGAAATAAGACCCCCGACCGCTTACATGCGTTCGGGGGATATCTTTTTATCTAAAACAAAAGGCGGGATTCGCTTCGCGAATCCCGCCTTTCTGTATATTTATTTCTGAACCTTAAATGCGCTCTTACCTGGGTATGTTGCTTTGTCACCCAATGCTTCTTCGATGCGGAGAAGTTGGTTGTACTTTGCGATTCGGTCTGTTCGAGAGAGGGAACCGGTTTTAATTTGTCCGGTACCAAGTCCGACTACCAAGTCAGCAATAGTAGTGTCTTCAGTTTCACCTGAACGATGTGACACAATTGAAGTGTATCCATTATCATGTGCAAGCTTGATAGCTGCTATGGTTTCAGTGATGGTTCCAATCTGGTTTACCTTAATAAGGATTGAGTTTGCCACTTTCTGATCAATACCTCGCTGGAGACGTTCGACGTTTGTGACAAAGAGGTCGTCACCGACAATTTGGAGTTTATCACCGAGGAGTTTGGTTTTGAGTGCATAACCTTCCCAATCATCTTCTGAGAGGCCGTCTTCAATTGAAACAATTGGATATTTTTTGAGCCATTCTGCATAGAACTCAATCATTTCTTTCGAGGTGAGTTTCTTGCCTTCAGTTGCGAGGTTGTATTTACCATCCTGATAGAGTTCGGTTGCAGCTGCGTCAATTGCAATTGCTACGTCGTGACCCGGGGTGTATCCAGCTTTCTGAATTGCTTCAATAATGGTTTCGATAGCAGCGGTGTTGTTAGGGAGGGCAGGGGCGTATCCACCTTCATCACCAACTGAAGTGTTGAGGTTTTTGCTTGCGAGAATTTTCTTCAAAGCATGGAAAATTTCAGCACCATAACGGAGAGCCTCTTTGAATGATGGTGCGCCCAAAGGAACAATCATGAATTCCTGGAGGTCAGTTGAATTTTCTGCGTGCTTTCCACCATTGATGACGTTCATCATAGGGACGGGGAGGCGCATCTTTTCCTTAGTTCCGCTGATCTCGTGGAAGTACTCATAGAGAGGTTGCTTCTTTGATTTTGCGGTTGCATGGGCAAAAGCAAGAGAAACACCAAGGATAGCATTTGCTCCCAAATTGCCTTTGTTCTTTGTTCCGTCGAGATCAATCAAGGCCTGATCAAGAGTGCTCTGTGTAAATTCCTTTTCAAGAATCGCTTTTGAAATTGCATTATTTACATTTGAGACAGCTTTTTCAACGCCTTTTCCGCCATAGCGTTCTGCTTTATCACGAAGCTCAATTGCTTCGTGGCTACCAGTTGATGCGCCTGATGGAACAGATGCACGACCGAATGAACCATCGGCAAGGGTAATCTCGACTTCCACTGTTGGGTTGCCACGAGAGTCGAGTATCTCGCGAGCCTTTACACTTTTGATAGCTGACATTGTTTGAATATATGTATGAGATTAACGAGACAATTATATATCCTCTGGTTGTTAATGCTAGGAGATATTCGTGGCCTAATTCTGTTATAATAGTGCGATATGATTAAATTCATTATACGTTTCTTTGCGGTGTCGTGCGTTGTGTTTGTTTTACCACACATTGTTACTGGCATATCTATTGATGGGGATTCATTCAGCACAGCCCTCCTCGTTGCGCTCGTTTTTGGTATTTTTATGGCGGTCTTGAAACCAATCATCTCACTCCTTACATGGCCTATTAATATTCTTACCCTCGGTCTCTGTGGTTTATTGGTAAACAGCGGACTCTTTTGGATTATTCCAAAGTTTGTATCAGGTTTTCATGTTGATTCATTTGTAACTGCTTTCATCGGTTCATTAATCGTAACTCTTACTCATTGGATATTTTCCCGAGAGGAATAATTAAATTCCATGGGTATTTTTTCCAAAAAGACGAAAATAGGCGTTCACAGTGGCTCATTTCATCCTGATGATGTTTTTGCCGTTGCGACTCTAAAATTATTGCTTGGAAATGATATTCGTATCGTCAGGACTCGTGATCCGAATGAGCTTACTCTTTGCGATTATGTTGTTGATGTGGGTTCTGTGTACAACGTCGCACAAAGACGTTTTGACCATCATCAGAAAGGTGGGGCAGGAGAGCGTGAAAATGGTATACCGTTCGCTGCTTTTGGACTTGTGTGGAAAGAGTATGGAAAACAGATTTGTGGTGGTGATGATCGTGTGTCAAATAAAATTGATAAGGAGTTGGTGCAGTTTATTGATGCAATGGATAACGGAGTGGGAACTGTGCTTCCGGTTAAGGCGGATGTGTATCCCTTCGATGTGTGTTCCATTATTGCGCTCATGGATCCTTGTGGCGATGAAGAATCTCTAGTGAATGAATATTTTGGACGAGCTGTTCACATGGCGCAGACTATTCTTGAAAATTGTATTTATAGTTTCAAGCTTCTTTTTGTTGGTGAAAAGTATATTGCCGATGCTTATGCAAAATCAGGGGACAAACGATTCATAATTCTCGATCGTAATGTTGAGTGGCGTGAGTTGGTCTCGCATTACAAAGACCTCCTCTTCGTCATTGAAGGGATACCAGGAACTAATCAGTGGAAAGTTCGAGCGGTTAGAGACAGTGTCCATAACTTTACTAACCGAAAAGATTTACCTCTGAGTTGGGCAGGTAAACAGAACGCAGAATTAGCTGAAGCATCTGGCGTACCAGACGCACTCTTTTGCCATAACAAGCGGTTTATCGTTACCGCAGCATCAAAGGCGGGTGCCCTCGCGCTCGTAAAGAAGGCTCTTGAAGCATAGTTGTTCATCTTTATTCTGTGTGTTAGATTTCTTCTCGGAAAGGGGTCGGTTTTGATCACGGTAGCAAAAACGTAGTTAGGTTCTGTCTCTAATGGGGCTCTGACCCCTTTCCACTCTTTTGTTCTTTCGTGGGGAGCACATTTGCTTTACCACTTGTGTGTTGGTGCCATACAGCCACGGTGTCGCCCTCGGACACCGTGGTTTTTTCTTTGACCCCTCGCTTTTTTCGTGTTTTTGTTATAGTCTATCGTCCATATGGCATTCATAGACGAAATCAATATAAAGCTCAAGGCGGGTAACGGAGGAGACGGTGTCGTCCGTTGGATGCACGAGCGTGGTAAGGAATTCATGGGCCCTGCAGGCGGTAACGCTGGTCACGGGGGCAATGTATTTATCGAAGGAATCAGGGACATTGGAGCCCTTGTTGCTTTGAAGAACATAAAAGCACTCGAAGCCGAACGTGGTAAGGATGGTGGACGGGATAGCATGTATGGACGTGCCGGCGAAGATCTCATCATCAAACTTCCTATTGGCTCAGTGGTAAAAAACCTTGTGACGGGTATGGAGGTGGAACTCTTGAAGGAAGGTGAGCGTGTGCAGATTCTCCGTGGAGGTGGAGGTGGTTTTGGTAATGAACATTTCAAATCATCAACCAACATTGTTCCAAAGCAGTCGACTGGTGGAAAGCCAGGTGAAGAAGCGGATTTTCATATTGAACTTCGCCTCATTGTTGATGCGGGTTTTGTCGGTTTTCCAAATGCCGGAAAATCATCTCTCTTGAACGCCCTCACCAATGCAAAAGCAAAAGTAGCGAGCTATCAATTCACTACTCTCGAACCAAACTTGGGTGACATGTACGGTTTCATCCTTGCTGATATTCCAGGACTTATTGAAGGAGCATCAGGTGGTAAAGGGCTGGGTCATAAATTCCTCCGCCACATTGCTCGTACAAAAATGATTCTTCACTGTATTTCTCTTGAAAATGAAGACATCACCGCTGCTTATAAAACTATTCGCGCTGAGCTCGAAGCACACAGCCCAGAACTCGCGACTAAAAAGGAGGTTATTATCCTTACCAAGACAGACGTTATTGATGAGAAGGAACTTAAGGTAAAAATTAAAGAGGCTAAAAAGCTCAATAAAACTGTGTTGGTTGCCTCGATCATCAACGACGAGCAGATAAAAACCCTTCGAGACGATCTGATAAAAATGCTCAGAGACTAGCCACTTTTTGTTGTTTGCGTTTTCCGTGCCTGCGGTGTATAGTATTCGTCTACACATAGCGGGGTGGAGTAACGGTAACTCACGAGGCTCATAACCTCGGGACCCTGGTTCAAATCCGGGCCCCGCAACACGAAAAACAAGGCACGCGCAGGCGTGCTTTTGTTTTGAGCGTTGCGGGGTAGGAAAGCAAAGCGGTTTGCTTTCCGTCCGGATTTGAAAACCGCAGTCATGTTTTTGGTGTACCCACCAAAAACAGACGAGGTGGGGTCGAGAGTACTTAGTCCGCACAGGGTGTATTCACCCGAGCAGACTTAGTAACTCGTGACCAAATCACCCGGGCCCCGCAACAAGGAGAAAAAAGCGCGCAAGCGCTTTTTTCGTTGTTTTCTATTGAAATAAAACCAAAAGCATATTAATATGACCCTCGTCCCAATAAGCCGTTGTAGCTCAGTTGGTAGAGCACGTCATTGGTAATGACGAGGTCGCCGGTTCAATCCCGGCCGACGGCTCCAAATAAAATCACCTACCATAATTATGGTAGGTGATTTTTTTCTTTAGAGCCACCTCCCGGGATTGAACCGGGGGCCTACGGTTTACGATACCGCCGCTCTACCAGCTGAGCTAAGGTGGCTTTAGGACGCGATTTACTCTACCACCTATCAATATACCCTGCAAAACAAAAGGCCGGTTCGCAAAGCGAACCGGCCTTTTGTTTTTCTTTATCGTGCGTCTGGAACAAATGTGAGAGCGGTTCCTTTTGATGAACCACGGCCAGTACGGCCTACTCGGTGAACATATGTTTCGTAATCCTTTGGCACATCATAGTTGATGACGTGGGTAATATCTTTGATATCGATACCACGGGCCGCAACGTCTGTTGCAACCATAACTTGAGTTTCTCCAATGGCGAGTGACCTCACAGCATTCATGCGTTCACGGTTTCGCATATCACCATGGAGTGAGAGGGCTTTGAATCCGCGTTTACGGAGTTCAACACCCAAATCTTCCACGTGGCGCTTCATTTCGCGGAAGATGAGAACCTTTTTAAACCCAGGGGTTTTCAAAAGTTCATCAAGCTTCTCAATACGATCATGAGGGCTTACTCGAACAACGTCCTGATCAACGAGGGCTGCAGTATCGCGGGTTTTAACCGAGATGTGAGCAGGGTCATTGAGGAATGTTGCACAGAGGACCTTAATTTCTGGAGGCATGGTTGCCGAGAAGAAGAGACTCTGGCGTTCCTTTGGCATCTCTTTCAAGATGCTACGGATATCATCGATGAATCCCATATCAAGCATTCGGTCTGCTTCGTCGAGGACGATGCTCCCAAATTTTTCCATGCGGATGTTTCCACGTTCGATCAAATCTTTGATACGTCCTGGAGTACCGATGACCATAGAGAATCCTCGTTCGAGGTCCCTGATCTGTCGGTAAATAGGCATACCTCCGACGGCGATGACACTAAAGAGTCTCATTCCAAATGCGAATGCACGGAATTCAACTTCGATTTGCTGAGCAAGTTCGCGAGTTGGGGCAAGCACCATGACCTTGTGTCCTGGGTTTGCGAGAATTTTCATAATGAGGGGGAGGAGGAAGGCTGCAGTCTTTCCTGTTCCAGTGTTGGCGATACCAACGACGTCCTTTCCGGTCATTGCCATAGGGATTGCCTGGTCCTGAATAGGAGAAGGTGTTTTGTATCCTTTATGGGTGATGTTTCGAAGGAGTTCTGGGTGGAGGTTAAACTCGGCAAAGGTGTGCTTTGGTGTGTATACCTCTTCAGCGACAACCTGTGCTTTGTTTATGAAATGGCGTTCATCGATCCCGTTGTGACGAGGACCACCACTACCACGACGGCTACCACCTCCGTATGAAGGACGGCGAGAGCTTCCGCCAAAGCGGGAACGTGAAGGGGATGAAGAAAACGAAGGGCGACGGCTAAAGCCACCGCTACGAGGTGCGCCATAAGAAGGGGCACTTGCGCTCCTTGGAGCGTAAGACCTGCTTGCTGGTGCATGAGAAGCGCTTTCTGCGCGAGGCGCACTGTGAGATGCACTTGCGCTACGAGGAGTGCTATGGGCGCTTTTACCACGACTAAATGATGAGTCACGGCCTGGGCCACGACTAGGTTTCCTTCCGCCCGTAGGGAAAGGAGAGACGGAGGTCCTTACGACCTTCCATGTTTTGGATTGATACATTACGTATTTGTTTAGCCTGCGAGTATCATTTTTGCGCAAGCTTTCAACAAACGAAGCGACGTAATGATAGAATCGGAGGAGTATTTGATAACGGGACTATACTAATACAAGGGGAGAGGAATGTCAATGGAGTGCTTATTAATTAATCTTTTATCTAAGAGTGTGTTAGGGTTAATTCTATGGAAAATAAAACCATAGGATATTTGAACTCCAAAATTTGGTTTAGAGCATTAAAGGTTATCTTTTTAATTTTCTTTACACCTATTTTTATACTTATAAACCTCTATCCGATTTTTAACTTTAACAATCACAAGACGCTTAGTTTAGAAAATACAATTGTGACTTGTGATAGTGGTAAAAAATTTAGCTTGAAAGAAACAGGTTGGTATTTCAGTGAGAATGAATTTACAGATTATAACTACGATATTTTTTCCAAAGTACACACTATTGATGCGGAGTCTCTGATACAGAAATGTGACGGTAAGGTTACTTTTAATGATTGGATTCATAATAATACCTCCAACCAAAATTGGGATGAGTTTCAAGGAATAACAAGTCCATCTAACGTAGTGAACAATGGTGCTCCACTAACCCACGAACAATTGGAACAACTAAAGCTGGGTATGATTTTTAATCCACCCGAACCAACAATGGCTTTAATTTCTAATTTCAATCTTAACATTAATTATTCATACTCAAGCCCCGTATCACTTTACTTACAGTTTTTCCTCCTTGGAAATGCTATGGCTATTAGTGCCCTATTTTTGCTTCGAGGTATATTTTATTACATTGTTTTAGGTAAGTTTAATCCAAAGGATTAGCGTGTGTGATTGTTATGGATTTAATGTTGGTGTGTCTTTTTCTTCGCTCTCACCACAAGGGTACTTCCAATTCCTAATTGTTCCGCTCAAGGGATTTAGGTCGCGCTCAGAAAAGCCTAGCAAGTGACGAGGGTCTCGGTCACAGATAACATTTTCGCCGTCGCTCAAATGTTTCCGCGACCCCGCCTCACGCCCGAATTCTACTGAATTCGGACTCCGCTTCGCTCCGTGCGTTCCGGCTTTCGAGCCCCGTCACTTGCGCGTAAAATAAAAAT
>Ga0302288_1001384_pt1 | contig 15822 bp, 17 predicted proteins | sample III_Fen_N1_1_FD_194549 | JGI IMG/M metagenome (GOLD analysis project Ga0302288, IMG submission 194549) | Peat permafrost microbial communities from Stordalen Mire near Abisko, Sweden - III_Fen_N1_1 | ecosystem: Environmental > Terrestrial > Soil > Wetlands > Permafrost | place: Sweden: Abisko...
ATGACCAACGTTTAAGAATGGAGAGACAATAATATGACTAAAGAAGATTATAACGAAGTACCAGTAGAATTTTGCAGTAGGGCAACATGTTGTTCTTTAAATATTAAAGAGGGTGAAGATGGTGAAGTATATTGCGATGATTGTGGTGGACTAAAGATTAGTAAGGCACCAGTTGCAGTTTGGGAGGAGTATTGGATTATGGCCCATGGAGAGAAGTTACTTAATATGAAGAGATATGTTACAACCAAAGGCACAGACTAATACTAACAGGGCGGTCATTAATTGTACTAGAGAAAATCTATGTGAGCAATGGCTTAAGTTTACTAAAGAACTACATGGTTTATCTGAAGGTGAAATGGTTCTTGCTGGAAAGTTCTTAGACAAGCGTATAGAGCTAAAAGAGAAGATTACAGACGATGAATTACTTGACGAATACTTACAGTCCACTAAGGTAAGACAGGCCATTAAAGAGGCTGCAAACGTCAAGAATACAAATGTCTTTCAGAACATGTTAAGTAATCTTAGAAAGAAAGGCTTCTTAATTGAAGGTGATAGAATTAATAAAGCATTCATCCCGAATATAAGTGGTGATGCTAAGTTTTTTAAGGTAGAGATAATATTTAAAATAGATGGATAAAGTTCTGGCGGGTGTAGTGAAAGATATAGCTAATAAACATTTATTGGATATCCAGGAAGTAGAGCGAGTGTTGGCTATGCCTTATAAGATGATGAGAGAGCGCATACAGGAGTTAGAACTTAAAGGTCATTTATATAATGAGGTTGAGAGTTTAAAGATTAACTTTAACATGCCAGTTCTATTTAAAATGTATTTAAATCAGTATAAATTAAATTTATTAAACGGAAGAAAAGATGACAGTAGCGAAGACACAGAAGATTGAAGCATGTTTGCCATTTAATTATATGTTTTTAACATGTAATAAAAAGAGTAATGTTAGCAAGAGTGGTTTAATATTATCTACAGTTGACGTAGTTGATGTTAAACAAGATGTAATTAAGATTGGAGATACAGTAAGGATATTTAAACCTGGGTATACAGTTGAAATAGATCCAAGACCATATTTGGTTAAGGATTGGGTAGATCAGAAGAATCCAACGCTTAATGAAGAATTACATAAAAAGACAGTGCGTATTGCATGGCCTATTGAAGAAGTTGATGGAATTGAAGTAATGGTAGTTCCAGATAACCATATAAGAATGTATTGGAAAAACGGTTTAGAATAACCACTCCAGTTGGAGAGTATCACTGGATCGACTCTTCGGAGTTTAAATATAATCCTTGTCGGGTTTTGGGTGTAACTGAGCCATGCGAGTCTTTAATAGGACTGTAAGGAAACCCTTTTAAAACAGTCGTGCACGGTCTAGGAAGCCGTGCTTTTTTTATGGAATAAAAATACGTATCTTTGTACACACAATTTAAGAATAACGTAATGATCACGAATGATGAAATCACTTGGTTAGGTTTTACTAAAGTAGATAGTTGGTCTACAGATATAACTGATTCATATGTATATAAAGTTAATAGGTATGATAAACCCAGGAATACCATTAATCTATATAGATTAGATCGGTTAATAGGCACTGACTATTTAGAGTTAAAGTCAACATTACAGAGAGAGACAGATTTTCTTATGCCATTGATGTCATTTAATGGAGAAGTAGAGGATATAGATTCTTTGTTTGAATTATTTGAATCATTCAGAGATCATAATAGAAATATTTAATAATTAATATGGAAGAAAAATTAAAAATTGAAATTGATCTAAATGTTAGATGGAAAGATAATCCAAGTGAATATAATAAAGCGTATAGGATAAAAAATAAAGAAAAATTAATTGTTAAGAGCAAGGAATATTATCAAAATAATAAAGAAAAGATAAAAGAACAGCAATTATCAGTGGCCGATTCTATTAAAATTAGAAATAAACAGTATACTATAAAAAATAAAGAAAAAAATGCACAAAGATATCTAAGAGATAAAGATAGATTAAAACAGTTAAATTTAGAATGGCAGAAAAATAATGTAACTAAGATAAAGGCAAAAACAAAAGAATATAGATCTAAAACAAAAAAAATAAGAAATAAATCAATAAAGGAAAGATGCTCTATTGATCCAGTATTTAAATTGTCTAGGTTAATAAGATCTACTATTAGAGCAATATTTAATAAAAAATCTATAGTAAAAAATTCAAAAACAGAAGTTATACTTGGATGTTCATTTTTGGAATTTAAAAATTATCTAGAATCTAAGTTTGAGTCATGGATGACATGGGAGAATTATGGAAAGTGGAATGGAGAATTAAATTATGGCTGGGATATAGATCATATAATACCATTAGCAAGTGCAAAATGTGAAGAAGATGTTCTAAAATTAAATCATTATACCAATCTTCAACCATTATGTTCTCATACTAATAGATATATTAAACGAGATAAAATAGAATACGATGCAGCTCCTACAGTTTAATAAAGACTCATATGATGTAATATTTACCGAGGAGTGTACGGTTCTTGTTCCATTCAAAAAAATACTAGAGCGGGATCGTTCTAAAGACAAGAGCACTGCAATAAAAGAAATATCGTTTGTGTATTTTTATGCTGATATTACTTCCCCTTATCAATCTATATTAGTAGATAGTGAACGCTGTGAAGAGATTAAAAAGGATATAGAACTTCCTTCCAAATGGAAGATTGATGCAACCATCACTGGAGCAGTAGAATTCTATAAAGAAAAATCCAAAACAGCAGTTCATCATCTATATACAGCAAGTATGACGGCGGCAGCAGCTGTAAACGATGTTTTAAGCGATGCTAAGGCACTTATAGAAGCAAGTGATGATAAGATAAAGGCTGTACAACAAGTGGTTGGAGCGTTAGAAAAAGTACCCAAAGTGATGACTTCGCTTAGAGCGATAGAGAAGGAGTTGTTAAGGCAGATTGAAGATAAGGAGGGCAAGAAGATTGGAAGTAAATCATTTGCTCTATATGAGGAAGGAATAACAATAGATTAAATTAACTTAATAAATATATTTAAATGGAAAGTAAATTTGGAATTAATGCTAATGTTTTGATTCAATTATTTGATGAGAATGGAAACCTAAGTGATACTCGTGAGATTCATAACACAGTTACAACTGCTGGTAAGGCTGGCATAATGGATCAAGTATTAGCTGCGCCTACATTAAATAAGATTGGTTGGATGGAAGTTGGTACTGGAACTGGTGGTACAACTTTGTTAGCTTCCTATATATCTGGGAGTAGAGTTGCATTTACATCTAAAACAAGAGGTACAAATATTATTACTGTAGTTGGAACATTTCCTGCTGGAACTGGAACTGGTAGTATTACTGAAGCTGGAACCTTTGATGTTGTAACTCAAAACACTGCCAACATGTGGATGTATGCTAGCTTCACGGCAATCCCCAAGGGAGCAAGTGATTCTCTAGTTATAACATGGACATTAACAGCTAATTAGTATATGATATTATTATCTGCCAACGACACATTGGCTGCTGGTGCATCTGTTGCCACTCAATTAACTTGCACTGTATTTGGAATGGAGTTAGCTTCTGGTGTTGAAACTTATAAGGTTTTAGATCAGAGGCAACTTGCATCCTCTCCAGCAACGATATATACAGCAACTGCGAATGGGCCAACATTCATAAGATCAATATGTATAAATAATAATGATACCATAACTAGAACATTCAGATTGTTTAGGGCTGGTACGGCTGCTGCTAATGCAATAACACCCAACTTTAGTTTATTGCCTAATGGCTGTGCTATATATGAGGATGCTTTAGGTTGGACATTTTACAATTCTGCTGGACAATTATTAACATCAGTGGGTTCACCAGTTTCTGGTGATGATCCTAACTATGGTATTAGTGGATCGTTTGCAGAAACTATTGATAGAAGTGTTTGTCCTGAAGTTAATACTACTCTTACAACAACTGGTCAAGTCTTTTGTCAGGCATTATGGCTTAATGCAGGTATAACAGTAACTAATATTAGTTTTTATTCAGCAACAACGGCAGCAAGTGTGCCTACACATTATGTTTTTGCTCTATATGACATTAATAGAAATCTACTAGCAACCACAGCAGATCAAACATCTACAGCATGGGGCGCTAATACATTAAAAACATTACCTGTAACAACGCCATATTTAGTATCGACTACTGGGATATATTATTTAATGGTTTCAGTTGTTGCAACTACAGTGCCTACATTTAAAGGTGGAACAGCAAGCACTGGAGCACAATTAGCAGGTCAAGCACCAATAATGCATGGTATATCAAGTACAGCATATTCCACAGGAACAGCTCCTTCAACACTAGGAACATTAACAGTTGGAACTACTAGTGTTTGGGCTTGTGTAACTTAATAGTGAATGGCTAGACTTAATGCAGCATTAGAGGACTTTAGTAAAAGAGGACAGTCGTGGGATCACTTCTGGCTTGATTCATCTAGTGGTGGATCTGTTTTATCTAAGAATTTATCTGATAGTATAACGCTATCGGATAGTTCCTCTGATACTGTATCATATATATTATCAATAGTAGATAATATAACTCTGTCTGATTCAATATCTGATGTAGCATCGTTTAATTTATCTATTAGTGATTCAATATTATTATTGGATTCTAATTCAAATTCAGAACAATTTAAGTTATCATTATCTGATGGTGTAACTTTATCAGATGTAAATTCAAATGTATTTGCATTTAATAAAGCAATAAGCGATACTATAACTATTTCTGAATCAAGTAGTTCGAGTACATCATTCACCTTAAGTCTATCAGATGCAGTTACGTTAGTTGATTTATTAGGTGAATCTGAAACTTTTAATATAACACTAAATGACTATATTAATCTAACAGATTCTAATACATCACAATCATCATTTAATGTGTTGTTATCTGATTCAGTCACTATATCTGAGTCACAGTCTGTTACAAAAATTATAGAAAGAAGTATATCTGACTCTATAATATTATCTGACTCTATTTCAGATAGTTTTGCTTTTAGTATTTTATTAGAAGACTATATAGTATTATCAGATAATATTTTAAGTAGTAATGAGTTTATTGTATCGTTGTCTGACTCTATAACTATATCAGATCATGATCTTGAGAATTTCATATTAAATCTAGAAGCTGCAGCTGAGTATAAGAGACTTAAGAAGATTATACAAAAAAAATTATATGCATTAAATCGTAGGGATAGTAAAAGTTACTATCAAGGTGGATTAGGGTATATACATCTAAATGGATGGGATAAATAGATAAAACATATATAATATGCAGAAAGAAACTAATATAATTAATTTTAAGATAGATGAATTCATTGATGGTACTGGTGGTTGGACTTATGATGGCAAACATTATGATGACCAGACACTTAGGCTTGCTGCTGAAGGGTTAGAGATATTTGACATACCATTGGCTGGAATAGATTTAGCAACTAAACCATGGACATTAAATAACTTTAGATGGATAATTTATCATATGAAGAGAATCAATGATGCTAATTTAGATTATCCAATAATATTAGACCCAGATGGTACAATTATAGATGGTTGGCATAGAATCGGTAAGGCAATGATTAATGGAGAACAAACCATTAAGGCTAGAAGATTAAGAGTAATGCCATCTCCAGATAGTATCACAACTATTACAAATTAGAATGACTGAAGAGAAAATTGTTGAATATATAAAAACGAATTCCTACCAGACCAAACTAACAGAAGAATTGAGGTCTTCTCTGTCCAAAGAAGTATGGGGAGATTTGTGTGAATTCATTGAGTCAGTGCAGTTTATAAACTGGCTAATTCAGCCTGAAGAAGTTAGAGGGTATGCAAAGGATAGACCTAGAGATAAAGATGGAAAGATAATTGTTGATTTAACTAAACCTCATATCCTGGAGGATATGGACTACTTCAGAGAGCGTGCGTTATTCTTCGAGAAGCATGGCAAATACACTCACCTACGACCTAACCCAAATCCACGATCTGAATATAGTAAATTCTGGAAAGAAGAACTTATAAAATGGAGAGATGGAGTTATTAGACCTAGTGATGGTGAATGGATTCCTGGAGGGTTTTATTTCTATTTAAACTACAGCCCAATCTGGATTAACGTAGAGGCAGAGAAAAAATCCAATAGCAAGAAAGTTAAAGGTATTCGTAAGCGTCACTTTCCCAATGCATGGCTTGGTGATTATTTATTCTTTCACTACTTAGATCAAGCCAAAGAGAATGGTGCTCATGCTAAGATGCTGAAGACCAGGGGTGTAGGTGCATCGTATAAGCTTGCATCTTTATCTCCACGTAATATGTATATTGAGCCAGGGTTGCCCAACTTCCATTTGGCTTCAGATAAGAGTTTCCTTGATGGAGAGAAGGGTGTTTATGGTAAGGTTATTGACTGTTTAGATTGGATTGGGGATAGTACTCCGCTTCCTAGAATGAGGTTGGTAAACTCTCCTCGGTCTAGAGAAATACAATTGGGATATCAAGATGGCGATACTCGTAAGGGTCTTAAATCATCTGTATATGGTATCTCCCTAAAGGATAACCCAGATAAAGCCCGTGGTATTCGTGGGCCACTTATACATTATGAAGAAGATGGTCTATTCCCAGACTTAGAAAAGGCTTGGTCTGTTAATAGAAAAGCTGTAGAGGATGGTGATGTTGTCTATGGGCAGATGGTTGCGTTAGGTTGTCTTACGAAAAATAATAAAGTTTGGGATAATAATGGCAATTTAATATCAATAAAAGATTTAAATCCAGAAAATGGTATACTTGGATATGATTGTAAATCTGGACTTGTTTCAAAAGAAAAGATAACGTATTGGCAACCACCAGCAAATAAAGAATGTGTTAGGATTGAAACTAATACTGGTAGATTTATAGAATGTAGTTATGATCATCCTATATTATGGAGCACTCAAAAATTTGGTGTTACAACCGAGGGCACTAGAATTGATGGTATAAGAGATAGAAAATTCAAAAAGAATGCAATATTCAAAGAAGCAGAATTAATAAAAATTGGCGATCAAATTGCCACTATAAATGAAGTACCAATTAGTTCTAATAAAGAATTATTTAATCCTAGATTAATTGGATGGTTAATAGGAGATGGAAGTTATGGGATTAACAAGACTCCTATTTTATCAAATTGCGAACCAGAAATAAATAATTATCTTCATAATATATTACAAAATGAAGTGGTAACAGAAAAAACTTATGTTACGAAACTAGGCAAGATATACGAGGAGAATAGAATAAAAGGATTATGTGGCGAATTAAGAAGTATTGGTATTTATGGACAAACTAAAAACAAGAAAACGTTACCAATAGATATACATTCATATTCATATAATTCAATAACAGAATTACTGGGTGGATTTTTCGATACTGATGGATATATAACTAAAAATGGTGTAATATCATTAAGTTGTGCATATAAAAATATTCTTTTAGAGGTTCAATTATTATTACAAAGATTAGGAATACATGGAAATATTTTATTTGTTAAGCCAGATCTCTCGAATCCCAAAAGCAAGAATGGTCACTTTAATCTTGAAATAAAAGATAAGGATAGCGTTTTAAATTTTGTAAAGCATATAAAATTATACCCACAAGAAAAACAAGATAGATTAAATACTTTTAATAATTATTATTTAAATAAAAAGTCTAGAAATTCCAACAATTTAAGTGGAATTAGATTTGAAAGAGTTGTTAAAATTGAAAATATAGGATTACAACCAGTATATAATTTAACTGCTGGAACCACACATACTTATATAGGCAATGGGATTATAACTCATAACACTGGAGGTACTGAAGGCGCCGATTTTGAGGGTTCTGAAAAGTTATTTAGAAACCCATTAGCATATAATATCTATGGAATACCAAATGTATTTGACAAGAATACAAATGGAGAAACTCTATGTGGGTTCTTCTGGGGGGCTTACCTTAATCGTGCTAGATGCTATGATCTAGTTAACGGTGAGCCAGATGTTATAAAGGCTCTTGTTGAGATATTAGAGAATAGATTTATTATAAAATATAATGCATCTGATCCAAGTGTAATTACACAGACTCTTGCAGAGGAACCATTAGTTCCGTCAGAGGCAGTAATGAGAACTAGTGGAACTATCTTCCCAGTATCAGACTTGAAGGATTATAGAGACTCGGTTAGGATACAGGGACAGAGATATTTCGATACACATTATGTTGGTGATCTAGTTTCTACTGGAGCGAGTATTGAGTGGAAGCCTAACGATAGTCTATATCCAATAAGGAAATTTCCTATTGGCACAGATAAGCCAGAGGGAGCTATTGAAATATTTGAGATGCCTAAGACTGGTTCGGATGGAAAGGTTGATAATCAACGATATATAGGAGGTATTGACCCTGTTGATGATGATGCAGCTGGAACAACATCTCTAACATCTATATTTATATTTGACTTATATACAGATAGAATTGTGGCTGAGTATACTGGGAGACCTAAATTTGCCAATGATTTCTATGAGATATGCAGAAGATTGCTTATCTTCTATAATGCAAAGGCTAATTACGAGAATAATAAGAAAGGTATATTTAATTACTTCGATCAGAAAAGATGTTTAACACTCCTATGTGAGACTCCGCAGATCCTTCGTGATATGGAGTATGTTAAAGGTTCTAGCTATGGCAATAAGAGTCTGGGTACCAATGCCACTAATCCTATAAATACCTGGGGTAGAAGACTCCAGCGTGACTGGCTTATGTCTAAGGCATACGTACAAGATGAAGACTCTGATGGCAATCAGATTGGCGAGAAGTTAAATATGCACTGTACTAGAAGCATAGCATACGTTGAGGAGCTTATTGCTTGGAATATAGATATAAATGCAGATAGGGTATCAGCAATGGGCATGTTAATGATATACAGAGAGGATAGACTTAAGTACATTCAGAACAAAGATAAGAAGAATAGTGACGATGACTTTGATGAATACATAGATAAGAATTTTCAGAATGCATTTCAAGGGCAAAATAGCTATGAAAAGTGGTCTGTGGATTTTTAACTATAGCCATTGTTAACCATATTAACGTAAATTTGTAAACTTATAGAAGTAATAATATGTCTACACAAACATCTGGATTTCCCAGACAAAAATTACCGTCTTCTAAGAAAAACCAAGATTGGCGTAAGGCACATCTAGATTGGGCAGATAAAAACAGTTATCTATTTAACTCAAGTGTTCGTAGATCACTGAGAGGCAAGAAGATAAACTATGATTTATTCAATGGTATTCTACATGAAGAGGATATGAAGAAGACTCTTAATCCTATGAATAAAAGGGTTGGGCTAATACCTAAAGATATACAACATTATTCAATCATTAATAATCCTCTTAATGTCCTTATAGGCGAAGAAAGTCGCAGGAGACATGATTATATTTGTAAGATTTGTAATGAAGATGCTATATCATCCGTAGAGGAAGGGAAGGTCAAGGAGGCTCAGGATAGAATAATGCAAATTATTACAGATGAGAAGCTTTCTGACGAAGAAGCAAAACAAAAAACTGAAGAAGTACAGCAATATTTTTCATTTAACTGGCAAGATCTTAGAGAAAAGAGAGCCAACTGGTTATTGAAACATTATATCAAGGAGTTAGAGTTTGATGTTAAAATGAATCAAGGATTTAAGGATGTACTTATTGCATCTGAAGAAATCTATCAATTTGATATCAGAAGTGGAGAGCCAGTGATGGAGTGCTTAAATCCACGTAAGGTCTATACCTTAAGAAGTGGCTACTCTTCCAAAATAGAAGATGCAGATATTATTATACTTGATGATTACTGGGCTCCCAGTAAGATTATAGATGTATACTACAATGAACTTAAGGATAAGGATGTAGAATACATTGAGGACATAAGCAATGCAAACTTAGTCCAGACAGATGAGATGGGTAATATTGACGAAAGAAACTCATTCTTATACTCACCATTAATTACCGACGACAATCTAGAGAATTCTGTTGACACATTTGTGTGGATGGGCAATAATTTTGCTGGTCTACCAAACTCATCATATGTAGATAATATGGGTAATATTAGAGTTTTAAGATGTTACTGGAAATCAAAAAGATTAGTTCAAAAAATAAAATCCTTTGACCAACAGACTGGCGAAGAGATGTTCTCATTTAAAGATGAGTCATATAGAATAGACCCATTTATTGGAGAAGAGTCTGAGAAGTTGTGGATCAATGAGATATGGGAAGGCACCAAGATTGGCAAGGAAGTATATATCAATATGCGTCCTAAAACCATTCAATACATGCGTTTAAATAACCCATCTCAATGTCACGCTGGGATTATTGGTCAGGTATATAATACTAATCAAGCCAAGCCAATATCACTTGTTGACAGGATGAAACCTTATCAGTATATGTTTGATGCAGTTAAGGATAGACTAACTAAGACTATTGCGAAGAATTATGGCAAGATTCTGGAGTTAGATAAAGCTAGAATGCCAGCAGGATGGGATTACCAGAAATGGTTGTATTTTATCGAGCAGGATAACATTAGTGTTGTAGATAGTTTTAAAGAGGGTACCAAGGGTGCAGCTACTGGTAAAATTGCTGGTAACTTTAATACATCGGGTAGACCATTAGACCTAGAAGTTGGCAATTCAATTAACTTATATATCCAGTTATTAGACTATCTTAAAGAAGAGATGTTTGAAATATCTGGGGTGTCAAAACAACGTCAAGGACAGGTTGACAATAGAGAAACTGTTGGTGGTGTAGAACGTGCCATTTCAAGTAGCTCACACGTCACTGAAGAGCTTTTTATGATACATGATAATGTACGTAAGCGTTGTTTAACTGCGTTGCTAGAAACGGCTAAAATTGCCCTAAAAGGACGTAATAAGAAATTGCAGTATATTACCGACGACAGAGTGATGACAATGCTTGATGTTGATGGTGATGAGTTCGCAGAAATGGACTATGACATTATTGTCGATAATGATATGGCAGATGTTGAACTTAAACAAAAACTAGAACAACTTGCACATGCTGGGTTGCAAAATCAGATGATTTCATTCTCTACAGTAATGAAGATATTTACTGATTCATCGTTGACTTCTGTAATGAGAAGAATCGAGAAGGATGAGGTATCAATGCAACAGAATAAACAAGAAGAAGCTAAACAGCAACAGCAACAAATGCAAGCACAGATTGCTTCCAATGAAAGAATGGAGCAAATGAAGATGCAGATTGAGGATCTTAGAAATCAAAGAGATAATGACACTAAAATTCAGGTAGCTCTTATTGGGCAGCAAATGCCACCAGAAGAAGATGATACTTCAGAATACGAGAAGATACAAATACAAAAAGAAAAGATTCAGCAAGACTTTGATCTAAAAATGAAGGACTTAAACGAAAAGGGTCGTCATAACTTAGCAGTAGAATCTATACAAAGAAGTAAACCACAAACATCTAAAAACTAAAAATATGTCAGAAATAACAGCAGCAGCAAAGAGGCAGTATGAATTAAGTTTACTAATATTAGAGGAACTTAAAAAAATTACAGAATTACTTCAAAACCCTCCAGTTTAAAATAACAATTAAAATGTAAACTATGAACTTTCTCTCACAGTATTCTGGTGACATAATGTTTGTCATTGGATTGATTAGTGTTTTATACACAGTTTTTAAAAATTCAAATAAACCTCATGAAGATTTAAAAGAACAACAAATTAAATCTGAAAAGGATATTGAAAACAAAGCTACAATTTTGGCTCAGAAAGAGCTAGAAACCAAGGCTTTAGTCTTAGCAGAACAAGTTAGAAGTAAAAATGAAGAGTCTGATAGGCGTTTTATGGAGTTAGGTAAACGTATAGATACATCTATATCTTTAGCTCAAAATCACACCCACTCGATAGGCGTTCAGGTTGATGGCTTAACTGCACTTGTTAATACAATGAATTTAGATATAGCAAGATTAGGGACAATAATTGAGGAGCGATTCCCAAAACATAATAAACATAACCATGAGTGATTTAATAATATTTTGTAGTTCAAATAGTAAACAGACAGGTGTTACTATTCAAGACAAAACTGATTGGGGTCTAGTTGGTGGATCACCATCATCGCTTACTAATATCATAGTAAATCTATATGGTACCAGTTTAACATCTCCAGTGTCGTCTTATCGGTTATCTTCAGCTGAAGAGTTATTATTTGTAGAAACTGGTGAAGTTGATGTTGTCTTTAAGAATCTTAATGGCATCACTTATCTTGATGATGGATGGTGGACAATTAATATAACCACAAACTCAGGAGCCAACTCTAGCAATTATGCAGGATTTGGTGTTTGGGCCAATATAAAATATGCTGTATTTAGTGAGATTAACTCTCTACACTCACCAGAAGACATAAAATATAATGCTGAACGTTATTGTTTGCTTTCTACGTGGCTACAGGGGTTGCAATATTTAGATACTACAAACATCAATTCTAGGGGTATAAAGTTTATGAAAAGATTAGTATCTTTGCAAAAGATGCTTTTAAAGATATAATATGATTACACAGTCTATATTAAACTCAGAATTTGATCTTTGCAAAAGGATATACTTATACTATTGGGATAAGGTTGCTAACTTTATATCCATTGGTAGCGATGAGTATATTACTTGGTATAAAGATTTAAATTGTCTCCATTTTATAAGTAACGCAATAAAGTCAATTGATTTAATTGATGGCGAATTATATATAGGAGATACTCTTATATCAGAAGATGATTTTGGTAAAATGACTTCATCTATGCGTGAGTATATAAATTATGAGTTAAGAGATACTGTCTATACATTTGTTGATGCAGATAAGGATGAAGAGACAACAACTCCACCAATCGTTGTTGTATATAATAATCAATTCCAGGATTGGAGAGCAGTTACCATTACAGTCTTATATGACGACGTTAACGCCCTAACATTGCCATTTAGTCTATCTCAAGTAGACCCAGAGGCAACAAGAGTTACAGTTAATGATAACGATCCAATACATCTGACACAACCAACTGAAGAGGGTTGTCACATAGTAGGAAGTACTCTTTATTGGCATACATATTATAACCTGAAAGCTGGAGATAAAGTTTTTATTCAATACTTAATAACTGTAACTCAATAAATGGAATTTAGAAGCATACGACAAACATCACATATATCTGGACAGAATAGAAATCCAGGTGTTGGCGAGCATTTGAAATTCCTTCAATGGGATAATACTGCTAGTAAATTTAAATATACTACAGTTAATGCTATTGGGCCAAACACAAAGACAGACAATGGTTATGTTTATAGTGGAGATACGTCTACTGGTGCATCATATATATGGAAGCTAGATATAAATAAAAACCCACTATGGCGCAAGGAGGATTTTCTAGTATCTGCAACTAGGGTTGGCAATACTGCTCATTTTGTGATGAATGACAGCGCTACTAAAATATTGCCATTAGGAGCATTAGCTTGGGAGAATACTTTTCCAAGCAGTAGTATTACGCTCCCAGGAAATACTAAGGTACTGTTTGATGATAATGATACTATAGGTGGTGACTCTTCATTTACATTTGATAAGACTAACAAGCTCATAAACCTAACTGCCTTCACTGGCATACAGGTTAAGAATAATGCTGACTCACTATATAAAGGAGTCCTCCAGTACTTCGGAAATAAGAATTTATTGTTGGCACATGGTACAACTAGAAGTCAATCTTGGGGTGCAAATCTTATAAATAATATCTTTATTGGAGACAATGCTGGTGGAGGTTCTACTGTAGCTCAGAATAATGTCATTATAGGCCATTTAGCTGGCTCTAACACCTCTAATAGCATACAGGGTAGTGTCTTTATAGGTAATTATTCAGGACGTCTAGAAACGTCTAATAATGCCTTCTATTTAGGTAACACTAATTATGGTACATTAAGTGATTATAAAACCAAGTCTTTAATGTATGGTGACTTTGCTAATAATTGGTTAAGAGTCAATAATAGATTAGAGGTAGGTCAAGAAGTTAAGCTTGGTACATTCAATATAAATAACACTCCATCTTGGGGTATGTTGCAATTTGTGACTACTGGTATAGATGGCGAGTATAAACCTCAATATCATAGTGGAGTAGAATGGTTGGATTTTGCTACTGGGGCAAACAACTATCTCTCAGCAGTAACAAAAGTTATTGGAGATGTTGGCACTACGTCAAATGATTATAAAATAACATTCAATAGGGCTGGACTTTCTGCACTAACACTACAACTTGGTACCAATGCATTTAATAGTACTATAATTCCACAAGCTAGTATTGATGGAACTTATGGTCTTCTTCAGTTATCTTCTGGTGATAATGCGGATTCTAATAGAGGATTCACTCACTCAACTGATTTAATTTGGAATGATGGTATAAAGAGATTGTTTGTAGGTGGTAATATTCTATTTGCTGAAACAAACTTTAATAATTCAACTCCTGGTGTTATTGGATATATGGATAATCATTTCTTTGGTTATGCAAAGAACGATGCTAATACAGATTATGAGTGGAGGAGATTGGATGTCGATCCATTGAGTATTGGTGAAAATAATACTGCTGCAAACATTGGTCTATCTGGAGTAGGCTTATATAAGAATAAAACTGACTTAACCCTGAACTTTAAGAATATAAATTCTAAAGATTCGAGAGTTGTAGTGTCAGATAATGATACCCTTAAAACAGTAGACTTAACATTAAACTTAATTCCTAGGGCAGAGAATGTAAATCCAGTAACAACCAAGACATATTTTGGTAGCGTATTGGGTTCATTGGTTGGTGCAGACACTACAAATCCAACACTTAAAATTAAGAAATTAATATCTAATACAATACAGATAACCGAGAATGACAATGAAGTTATTCTTGAGGCAACTGGTGTAGGTGGTGGAGAATCAAATACAGCCAGCAATATTGGTAGTGGTATTGGGTTATATAAAGAAAAAGTTAGTGCTGATCTTAGATTTAAAACGATAAATACAACTGGTAAGCACTTAGTTGCATCCGCTAATCCAGATGGTTTAAGAGTTGATCTAAATGTTGACGATATATCTATCACTAATTTAAACATAGGTAATTATTTCATAACACAAGACGGAAGTAATTCGTTCTCGTTTACCCAGAAGTCGCTAGTTGATGGGTTAGCTACAGCTATTGCTTCTACAGATGATAGTGGCAGTATAAAAGTAAATGTAACCAAACCAATACCATCAGTTGTATGGTCGCCAATCCCAGGTTGGTCTGCTAGCACAACTCCTGGTCAGGGATTAATCTCTTGGAAATCAGTATTTTCGTCAGATATTAGATCTTCCTCTGTAACAGCGCCGACAGATATTGCAAAATTAAATATTGGTACTGGGTTATTTTATAATTATGCTACTAATACATTATCATCATTATCCAGTGGTGGTGCTACTACTGACTATTCTTTGACTGATATTTATAAATCCTACGAGAATACTTTGTCTTTCGTAGTGTCAGATTCTGTTGGCGGTGGGGTTTCATATGAGGTTTTATACAAGTTTGGTGCATTAGCTTTCTTGGATGAAGTTGCCATACCAATTGCAACATATACAGACAATCAAACTCCGCACATCGGTGGAGTGACGGTCACTAAGTCCACAAAAAACTCACCCCTTGAAAATAGAGACTCTTTAGTTTTAAACGAAGAGACTGGTGAGTTATCTTTTAATTTAGATCCAGTATTGTATAGCCCT
>Ga0302288_1001392_pt1 | contig 15735 bp, 11 predicted proteins | sample III_Fen_N1_1_FD_194549 | JGI IMG/M metagenome (GOLD analysis project Ga0302288, IMG submission 194549) | Peat permafrost microbial communities from Stordalen Mire near Abisko, Sweden - III_Fen_N1_1 | ecosystem: Environmental > Terrestrial > Soil > Wetlands > Permafrost | place: Sweden: Abisko...
GTCTGCTTCGAAATTAGTAGGCAAGGTAGTGTGATCAGTGGTTGTCAACCATATTTTCACCTTCATCGCACCAGAAGACATGGTATCAATCAATGAGATCTGAGCATTTATTTCGATCTCTTTCTCCCCTAATCGTATGATTTCCGGTGCTTCGCAAGGACATATCGTTTTTGAAACGGTGCATCCGGCAAGGATTAAAATGAATAAAAAGCCTAATAGTTTACTTGAGTATGGCATATTCTAATGCATATTTACTTATGATTCCACTAAGGTATAAAATTGATCCAAGGAAGCAAATATATCTGATCGTTTTAAAGTTTTGTTAGTTTAACATAGGCCCGAAGGTTGTCCGGATGCGGGCAACCATTTTGCGTTATCGTACAATCCAATTCGACTGTGACGTTTTGTTAATCGTTGCATCTTAGCATTATGCAGTTGTTGGCACACAGCTTGTGTAAGCAGGAAACGAAATCAATTTTTAAAATTATTTAATACTAATCCCCATGAAACAGTTATCACTTCTCCTTCTTCTAATCACTTTTGGTGTCTTGAGCTCAAATGCTACGGATCTTACAGGTAATGCCATCAATTTGAATGGTAATTCAAATACGAGTTTGGGCACTTATGAGATCAAAGAACTTCCCCCGGTCAGCGTTAATGGCGAGTTGATGCGTACTTTTGAATTAACCTATGAAAAAGCACAAAAATCGGTTTTAATTAATTTGGATGAGCGAACAAATTGCAAGGATTACATTGTTCGTTCGAAAAATCTCGAAGTCCGTTATTCGTGTAAAAAAGCTTTTTTTGGCGTTCAATTGCTATCAAGCAAGCAAATGAAATACAAACCGGAAATTAATGCTCTTTTTTTATTGCAGGATGAATTTGAAAAACAGCAGAAAATTTCGGAAGGCGCTTTGCCAATTGCCTCAGCATTAGGTTTAATTGCAAGTTATTATCCCGGTCTGTTAAAAAGCCCTGACCTTCTCAATTAACATTGAATTGAGTTTTATCAATTATATCCCCAGCTTGCAGCAACAGACTGCACGTTTTCTTCAAAACCTGTCGGACCGCTATCCGGCAGGTTTCTGTTGTATAATAATCACATCTACCAACTACGCAACCCTATTTCAATTAAATTCGTCAATATTTTAAGCATGAGTAAATTACTTTGAATGTAAATTACTATTTTTAGCATCACTATTTACAAATAATTAAAACCAATTTATGATCCTATGAGAACATCAATCCGATTCCTTCTGGTGGTACTCTTTATGGGGGTACTTTTTTCGTGTAAAAAAGTGAATTATACGAAAGAGCTCGTAACCGATAAAAACGGTTATTCCTACGAACAGGTGTCAAATGATCCATTGAAAACAAGGATTTATACCTTGAAAAATGGACTAACTGTTTATTTATCGGTCAATAAAGATGAGCCCAGGGCTATGGGACTTATTGCAGTGAAAGCTGGTTCAGTAAATGATCCCACACAAACAACCGGGTTGGCTCATTACCTTGAACATATGATGTTTAAAGGAACAGATAATTTTGGCACGACTAACTGGCCGGCTGAAAAAATATTATTAGATAGTATTTCTGATCTTTTCGAAAAATATAAAGCTGAAGTTGAACCCGCGAAGAAAAAGGGTATCTACAAGGAAATTGACCGGGTATCGCAGGCGGCATCCAAATTTGCAATTCCAAATGAGTATGATAAAATGTCATCATCAATTGGTGCAAAAAACACAAATGCCTTTACAAATTACGATGTGACTGCTTACATGAATGATATTCCTGTCAATGAGCTTAAAAAATGGATTGAAATGGAGAGCGAACGTTTTCGTAATCCTATTCTTCGGCTTTTTCACACTGAACTGGAAACCGTTTACGAAGAGTTCAATATGTATCAGGATATGGACAACGAACGGTTGAACAATGCTTTGATGCAAGGTTTGTTTCCGACCAATCCGCTGGGGCGTAGTGTTATCGGATTGCCTGAACATTTGAAGAATCCTTCGATGGTGAACATCATGAAGTTTTACAGAACATGGTATGTGCCTAACAATATGGCGTTTATCCTGAGTGGAGATATTGATTGTGATGAAACTATAAAGCTAATAGACAATACGTTTGGGAAATTTGAATCAAAAGAGTTGCCAAAGAATGAATTTCCAAAGGAGGCTGCTATTACTTCACCTGTCGTTAAAGAGGTGGTTGGTCCTGAAGCGGAGCAAATTCAATTGGCTTTCCGTTTCAATGGCTATAAATCCGACGACCGTAAATATGTGACCATGATCGATTATATTCTTACGAATTCGGTTGCCGGATTGATAGACCTCGATCTTAATCAACAGCAGAAAGTACTTAAGGCAGGCAGCACAAGTAATTTCGAAACGGATTATGGTTATCATCTCTTTTTCGGTAAACCACGTCAGGGACAAAAGTTGGAAGAGGTACGTGATTTACTACTTGCAGAAATTGAGAAGGTGAAAAAAGGGGAATTCGATGACTGGATGATTCAAGCATCGGTCAACAATTTGAAATTGGAAACGATGCGCCGGGATGAGAGTAATGAAAGAGCTTTCACTTTCCTTGGTTCTTTCATAAAAACATCAGATTGGGCTTCGGAACTTGCATTTAATGATGAGCTTGCTAAGATAACAAAATATCAGCTGGTTGAGTTTGCCAAAGCCAATTATAAAGATAACTATGTGGTGGTTTTTAAAAGAACCGGTGTTGCAAAAGATCTTGTAAAGGTCGAAAAACCAATAATAACCCCAATCGCTATCAATCGTGCTGATCAATCGGCTTTTCTAAAAACATTTGTCAACGAAAATGCAACTCCGCTCGAACCGGTTTTTGTAAATTATTCCGAAGCAATCAAAGAGGAGAAACTAAACGATAACGTAAATTTCGATTATATCGCCAATACAACAAACGCTCTTTTTTCATTGGATTATGTCACTGAAATAGGAAGTAATCATGACCCGAAGCTCGCACTTGCTGTTAAATATCTGCCCTATCTCGGAACTGATAAGTTTACTGCCGAACAATTCAAAAAGGAACTTTATAAACTGGGCGTTTCGTTGAACGTTTATACTGGCCCCGATCGGTCGTATGTGTTTATAAGCGGTTTGGATCAGAACAGCGAAGGAGGAATAAAACTACTCGAACAGCTTCTTGCAGAAGCCAAACCTGACAAAGAGGCTTATAAAAAATTGGTTGAAGGAATTCTAAAAGAGCGTGATGATCAGAAAAAAAATCAGTATGTGATCGGTTCTGCGCTCCGTGATTTTGGGAAATATGGAAAAGAATCGCCATTCACGAACATCATTTCTGAGGAAGCGTTGAAAGCGGTGGATCCGTCTGAACTTACAGATCTGATTCACAAGTTTTGCAAATATCCGCATCGCGTATTTTATTATGGCCCTACTGAACAAACGAAGGCATTGGCACTTGTGAAAGCTAATCATAACCTGGCAAGTGATTTCTTGCCAATTCCTACTGAAAAGACTTTTGTTGAACAGGTCACCGATCAGAACAAGGTATTCTTTGTCGATTACGACAAATCGCAGGTTCAAATTGTGATTATGTCTCGCGATCTTCCGTTTGACCCAAAAACGTTGGTGAATTCGCGCATATTTAATGAATATTACGGAAATTCGATGGGTTCAGTTGTTTTTCAGGAGATTCGTGAGGCAAGAGCCTTGGCTTATTCGGCATGGGCCAACTATTTGCGTCCAAACAAAAAAGATGCTTCATTTTATATTTATGGCTCAGTAGGTACACAGGCCAATAAAATGATGGATGCTATCGGTGCGATGAATGGATTGTTCACAAAAATGATAGTTGATGACAAGTCGTTTAATATTGCGAAGGAGAGCGTGATAAAAAGTATCCAGACCGAGAGGATCATAAAAAGTGATATTTTCTGGGACTGGTTACAAAATAAACGGTTAGGTATTGATTATGATATCCGAAAGGATTACTATAATAATGCCAGAACAGCAAGTATCGATAGTGTTCAACAGTTTTTTGATCAACATTTTAAAGATAAAAAGTATACTTATATGATTGTCGGAAATAAGAAGGATATCGATCTTTTGAAGTTGAAGACTGTTGGTCCGGTAAATGAGCTGGCGCTAAAAGATATTTTCAATTATTAATTTGAATTGTGCCTGTATTAATTCTTAATCATTTAACATCTTTAGGAATTCCATTCTTCGAAAGAGGAATGGAATTCCTAATTTTAGCTTTCAACAATATAGTAATCAAATATATTGTTCCCGCCAGTTTCAACTAAAGCAAATTCCCCCTTTTCAAATTCCAATCTATAAACTCCAAAGTCACTTTTGGTCAACTCTTTCCATGTCTTTTCAACAGAGGGTAAATAATTTTCATTAAAATCTATTCCCAAAATAATCGCAATAAGTGCCTCATCTATATCCTTTAAAAAACACTTTTTAATGTCTGTTTCATCCTGAGTAGAGCAAGAATTTTCTTTAACTATAACAAAACGATATTCAGATTCTGATCCCCAATCAGAATCCTTATTGAAAAACAGCTCTTCTGCATGTTTTAAGAAAAAATCTTCTGAATTCTCTATTACTTCATTTTTGAAAGTTGGAAGCTCAAGCTTATCATATGATATTGGATTTCGTTTAAATTTGGAGTTAAATTGATCTTCAAAAAGTCTTTCAATTATCAACTTATCAAAAACAAGACAAATTCCTTTGTGATTTTGTCCGTAATGAGCCCACATTGTTGGCAAACCGTATGCTTTTCTTGGCCCATTATCTTTTGAAAACGAAATTGACCGTACCTTTTTCTTATAGTCTTTCTTTAATGATGATCTCTTACGCACCAATGAGAAAATTTGAGCAACAAGACTCTCTCCATTCTTATCTATGGATGCATCAATTGCACCAAAGCATTGATCAAATGAATTTTTACTCTCAATTGGATCATTAGTTTTGTACAGTTCATTTATCAGAAGTTCCTTTTGAGGAAGGATAAATTCAATGACTGTTTCCATTTTGGCATAATGCGCTAATAAATCAATTTCTCGATACTTAAAATCTTTCTTTTGAAGAACTTCGCGTAAATAGCTGTTACCGATTTCATACTTTTTTACCTGATTGCTTTTCCCAAAAATATCACCTCGAACGATTCCATTTGTGCAAGAACAATTACCCTCATTTATGGTATAGAACTCTTGAATAAAACCTTCTGCTTTATCACAAGTTGACGTGATTGGACTTGATAAATGACTGACAACAAATAGTCTGAAATTGGAATTGATATCACCATCATACTTAATAAACACTTCTTTGATAACAAGTTTGCCATCCGATTGGGAGTTATTTTTTAAGCTGTCAATTGTTCGTTTGTGAATGAATAATTTTGAACTCATTATGAATATTTAGAAATATATTGAAATTTTGAAGACTTTACCTGTCAAGCCAACTCTTGAACTCCTGAACCCGTTCACGGGCAACAATAATATCTGGATCGTCGGTGCCGTCAATTTTGAGACGAAGTCGGCTGTTGCTCCATGCCAGGATATTGGTGCAGGCATTAATCGAGACAATATACTTGCGGTTGATCCTGAAGCAGGTCTCAGGGTCGAGCATCGGTTCCAGCTGATCTAATGTATAGTCGATACAATAGGTGTGTTTGTCTGCGGTAAGAATAAAACTTGCTTTCTGACTGTAAAAGACCATGATTTCTTCCACAGGGATGCTTTTGATTTTATCGCCTACCTTCACCATAAATCTTGATTTGTATGATTTTGCTGAAGCCTGATTCGTAACCGAAAGTATCTTTTCGAGCACCAACCCAGGTGAAAAGTGTTTGGCCTTTTCGATTGCCTGGGTAAGCCGTTCTTCTTCAATGGGTTTTAGCAAATAATCGATTCCATTGGTTTTAAAGGCTTCGATCGCATAATGATCATAGGCTGTGGTAAATATGATCGGACAACGAACAGGTACCTGGTTATAAATCTCAAAACTCAGTCCGTCCGCCAGCTGAATATCTGAAAAAATCAGGTCGGGTTCCGGATTGCTTCTTAGGTATTTAACCCCATCCCGAATCGATTCGAGTTTGGCAACGACCATCATATCTGGAGCAGCTTTTGAAAGCAGCCTTTCAAGGTGATTGGCTGCCCTGTTTTCGTCCTCAAGGATAATTACTTTCATTTATCCAGTGATTTAAGAATGGGTACTCGTACCAGAAAACTTTTTTCCGTTGGGATAATTTCAATGGGTTGGTCGGAAAAGAATGCAAATTGCTGAATGATGTTCTTTAATCCTGTTTTCTTCGAATCTTCACCTACATTTTTTAGTTGCAGATTATTCTCAACTTCAAGGTAATCTTTGTTTTTGCGGATTTCAATCCGCAAAGGGAAAGCTTCAGAAACCTCGTTGTGCTTCACTGCATTTTCAATCAGCAGTTGTAATGTCATCGGAACAATAAAGTCATCGGAATTAGCATGCACATCGTTGTCAATAACAAGTTTGTCTTCAAATCTGGTTTTTAATAAGAATGTAAAGGAACGGATAAATTCAAGTTCATCTTTAAGCGGAACCAATTCTTTGTCACGGCTGTCGAGCACATATCGGAACAGGTCACTCAATTGCTGAATAAACTTTATGGCCATGGCCTGATCTTCATAAACCAGGTCGCTCAGTACATTCAAACTGTTGAAAAGGAAATGAGGATTGATCTGATTCCGGAGTGATTCGTACTTGTACGCCATCATTTCAACCTTCAGTTTTTCGGCTTGAATAAAAGAGTTTTTCCATGCGTGAAAGAATCCGATAGCTGTAAATATCAGTGAAATAATGAATGAAATCATAAGTGTGTAAGGGACAGACCTTATGATTGATTCCCATGATTTCGATGGTGCTATATTATTCCAAATATAGTAGTTGAAAAACTGAACGATGATAAAGGCAATTATTGAATACCCCAGAAAAACGAATATTTGGACGATTGTCTTTTTTACCGGAGTTTCTAACCACGATATCCGTCGGTCAAGATAAGCATGAATGAATTGTAAGCCCGTCCACTGGGTAAAACTAATGCTGAAAGCCCAGCAAAAACCGATTAGCATGCTTTGCCAACTCTTTAGACCTCCCGTCATAAAAACAAGTAACAGAAATATACTTAATGCAACATTTGCAAGTATGAATTTAATTATTGACGCGGGTTTGAACCAGGTTTCAGAAATATACATTCGATGATTGAATTTTCAGGTTATTTAATTTGTGAAATTAAAGATAAATTCGGTTCCGAAAGAAACCTTCCTTCGGAATCGAAATTTAATTTTTGGATTTTGTTCTCGGGATTTTTCCTTTATCCTATAGCCTTTAACTTCGTATTACTGACATCCTTTTACGATTCCTTCTACCTGATCTTTTCCCCATGAAGGATGAATGGGTGATTTTGGTTTGAAATTGTCCCATTCGGCGAGTAACGCTTTGGCTTGCGGACAAAACGATTTCGGATCAAGGCCCATGTAAGGGGCTCCACCTATATCTCCCTGCAATTTAATCATTTTTGCACGTGGGTTAGATGGATCTAAAGCCAATGCTTTGCCGACAGCTTGCCCTGAAAGCCCACTGAATTCCTGCCCACGTTCCATGGGATTCACAACTAAACGGCCGATGAAATAAAACGACTGAAGCGCATATACTTCTGATTCATTAGGAACCATTTCGATCAGTTTTGCAATCGATTTTTCGGCAACATCGAGGTAGCTGTCTTTTTTTGCTGCATCGGTTGGTTCCATAAAGCTCATAATGATGTAACAATGTGCATTGTAATACAACGGCAACCACTCACTTTTTTCGACGTTGGCTATCATTTCGAATTTGTTGCCCAAAGCCTGAAAGTCGGCTACATTTTTACAGGTTGAAAACTGTCCAAGCGTTTCGCCCATCGTTTGAATAAACTCTGATTTCTGCGCCATTGCGACGAAACTAACAAACAATACTGCAAGTGATAAGATGATTTTTTTCATGATAAAATGTTTAATGTTTATTTCTAAAATTACTATTTGATAAATAAATTTGCAACTCGTTTCTTTTAATTTGTAACTCCCAATTCTACTCAATCTTATCCAGTTGATTGGCATCGCCTTTTCGGGTCAGTGTGATAAAACAGGCAACAACGTAAAACCGGTTCGAGCTGGGTTCAATGGCCGCACTGGGATAGTTTCCGCCAGCATCGGTGGTATTTGCATATCTGCGGCCGAATTCATTTTTAAACCCTGCAACATTGGTTACAGCACCGTAAATGATGATATTTTTCCGGTAAAGGAAACTCCAGCTTAGATCGAGGCTTCGGTATGGTAGCATCCGTTCTCCATTAAAAACTGTTGAATTTGGATCGTTGTAAACACGTGGTGACGAATATTTGAAATTGACGCCTGCCAGCGACCGCAAACCGCTCAGCCAATGTTTATAAACAACCGAGAGATTGTGTTTACTGGCGAAGCTTGGTACCGCTTCTTCGGGAAAATCGCGGTAATCGCGTTTGGTGTCGAGGTAAGAATACGAAATCCAGTAGTCGCCGTTCTTGATTGTTTTGTTGTCTCTCCAGAAAAGGTCAAGACCTTTGGCATAACCACTTCCAAGGTTTGTATAGCTTGTTGGAAAATATAACGCACCTCCATTTGTCTTTACCAAATCCTTATAATCTTTATAATATAACTCTACCCGAAGCGTTCGGTTATTGATCGACGACTGGTAACTAAACGTGTAATGATCGGCACGTTCCGGATTCAATTTATTGGTATAAAGCAGGTAATCGTCGACAGGATTTTGATAGAACCAACCGTATGCAAGCGAAAATTGGCTATTGTCGGTTACTTTATATGCTGTAGAAAGTCGCGGAGAAAATTTTACACTTTTCAGATAATCAGAATATTCTACGCGTGCACCAATACGGGTCACAAATTTTGAAGATGCGTAAAGCTGAGCCTCTGTGAATCCCGCGAGTATTTGATTCGTAAAGCTATTGTCATGTGTTTCGGATGGCATAACCACGTTTTGTGAAAATGTTTTGGCAAAGAATTCACCTCCAAATTTAAGACTGAATTTTTCGGTGAATGGATATGTAAAGGCTTTCTTCAGGTGAGTACCAACTATTTTTTTCCCAATTGTAGTTTGACCGAAGCGAATATCATCATGGTTATTCGTGAACGATGCGGCAGAATTCATAGCCCATTTCTCGCCCAGGTGGCCATTCCACGAAGTATTCATATAATAATTTTCATTGGCGAGATGATAATCAAATGGACTCCCGCCTGGTTCGAGGTTCTCCTGGTTAATTGTAAATGCATTCTTATTGTAACTGGAATAGAACTTAAACATGCCTGTTTTGCCCGTCTTTTGCCTGATACTTAACGCACCCGTTGCCGATTCGGGCGCATGAATCCAGTTGTAATTCTGAGTTGCTAAACTCATATAGGGTGATAGATTGTTGTATGTCATTGACCCTGTTGCGGCACCGTCTTTCCATAATTTAGTTCCCGAAACTTCGACACCAATTGACATAAAAGAGAGATCTAACTGATCTTCAGCAGGCATATCGTTGGTATTAAGCAATAGTACTGAAGAAAGAGCCTGGCCATATTCTGCGGAATAACCACCCGTACTAAAAATCGTTCCCTTAAACATAAACGGATTGAACCTGCCACGCGTGGAAAGATTGGGCGCTGATGAATTATAAGGAACATAAACGAGCGAACCATCGATATAGGTTTGCGATTCTTCGCTGTCACCACCTTTTACAAATAACCGGCCCGATTCGCCATTGGTAGTAGTGCCAGGAAGCGACTGTAAGGCGCCGAATACATCACCCTTGGCACCCGCGGTAGTCACCATATCGAGTGGCGTAATAGTAACTGCCTGCTTTTTGTCGCTTGCTTCGAATGTTCCTGCCGTAATGGTAACTGCATTCAACTGGTTAAATGCTTCTTTCAGTTGAATATTCAACCGGATCGTATCGCCTTTCAAATCCAATTTCTGTGTAAATGGTTCATAACCCATAAACACAACACGCAAATCAAACGAACCAGTTTTTTTTGTCTTTAATATAAATTGACCGTTTTCATTTCCCGAAGTCCCATCATAAGTACCTTGCAAATAAACATTGGCACCGGGTAATGATTCACCTTGTTCCTGCGTTACTTTCCCTGTAATAACGGTTTGTGAAAAAGCATTTAAAGACAGAATGCTAAAAAAAATATAGAAGATTGATCGTTTCATTTTTCTGATGTTTCATGTTTAACGATGCAAAAGTGAAACAAAGCCATAATTACTCAAAAAAACAGTTGCTGAACTGTTGAATTTATACGATGAAATGTAGAAAAGGATCGTGTTTTAAATGACAAAGAATTGCATTTTTAAGAAATGAAATTTTAAAGAAAATTAAACCTTTGTTTTTTTTCACCAGATAAATATATTTGTATTTTTAGAAAAAAATTAATCTTAATAAAATTAGCCATGAGTAGAATTGCTGAAAGAATGATTGACGATGAAGTTAGTGATCCTATGGATTTTATGGATCAACCAGTAAGAAAATCAAATAGGAAATTATCCGTAATGGATAATTACGATGATGAAGATGACGAGGATGATGATGAGATTGATGAAGATGATGAGGATGACGAAGAATTCGAAGAGGAGGATGATGATGAATAATCACTAAGATTTCATCAGAATTTGCTGTTTGATGACCGGTTGAATGTTCAATTTAGGAACAGTCAGCCGGTCATTTATATGAGAAAAAAGTTGCAATCCTTCTTTTGAAGAAAATCAGAAAGGATTTGTATTTAATGTTGTAAAAGTTGTCTCTGTGCTGTAAGCAATACCGGCAGATGTGTAGGCAAAAGCCCAAATTTTATAAGTGATACCAGGCTTTAATCCGCTGATAGAATTTGTATAAGAACCTGTTCCGATACTATCGTTTGTTGTACTGTCGGTTAAATTGGGAATAGGATCTGTCGAACACCAATGAACACCCTTCAAAACTACTTTGGAACCTCCATCGGAAGTCACTTCTGCGCTATAGGTGGCTGTTGTATCTGTAATAGCGGTTATTTCTGGAATTGTAACCGTTGCAAGCACTTTATTGGCTTCTTTTGTGCAATTCAATAGTAACCCGGAGAGGAATACCGCATAAATGACGGATTTAAACTTCATAAATTCGATTTTAGATTAAGTTGATGCAAATCTACTAAACAGAATCATCATCACCTAACTAAAAATCAAATTAGTATTAGGCCATTTGTTTCGCTTCCGCAGTTTGAATGAAATCTTATTCAGGCAATTCTTCCAATAATTTCAATAAAATGGGAATGTCGGTCACGTTATATTTTGCAAACGAGGGGCTTAAACCGACACGGATTGTATAGGCAGTATCGGGTAATGCATTGAAAAGAAATTCATCGGTCTTATCATCGCCGGCAGCAAATACAAAGCTAAATTTCTGATCCATCATTAAAGTGTTGGCGGCCTGTCCTTTGTCGTATTTTCCACTTTTAACCTCCAGAACTTTATGTCCTTCGAGAATTTCCAAGTCTGTTTTATAACGAATGATTTCAGCCAGATCGTCTCTTAGTTCATGCAGTCGTAATTGTGCAAATTCGGAATCGGCATTGCGGTAATGCCATGCAATACTGCCTGTTTTTTCTTCGATAAAAGTACCATGACAGCGACTTACATATTCATTCATGATGGGTATCACTACTTCTTTCCACTGCTCATCAGTATTCATGGTCGCTTCCCATTCGCCGTCACCCTTTTTAATATAATAGCCATGCTCGGCAACCAAACTGACATTTATTTCTTCAAATTGCTTTTCAAGAAATTGTTTATCCCTGCCACTGATGATCACTACCTGGTTTTTGGAATCGTCGGATAACTTACGTACGATCTCTAATGTATCTTTTTCAACGATTGCCAGTTCGGGATACTTTGCAAAAGGAACTAATGTACCATCATAATCGAGAAAAAGAATCCTTCGGCTGGCTTTTCGATAATCCGAAACGATTTGTGCCGATATCTTCTGATTCACAAACCTTACACTCCTCAATTTTTGGTCCTTTTTGGTTTCGTAGGTCTGATTGAAAAAATCGAAAGCCCAGGTGAAAACATTGTAATTCGAAATCCTGTTTTTCATTCTTTCGAGGCGCGTATGCTTTTCCTCTGTTCCCATTTCAAGGGCATTAAAAATTGCTTCTGCCATCTCGATATTGTCAACAGGATTAATAATGATCGCTTCGTTTAATTCAGCTGCAGCGCCGGCCATTTCGCTCAATATTAATACACCTTCATTTTCAACCTGACAAGCAATATATTCTTTCGCTACAAGGTTCATTCCATCGCGCAAAGGTGTTATAAGCCCAACTTCACTTACATTGTAAAGGGCAATCAGTTCTTTAAATGAAAGCGATTTATACTGATAAATAATAGGTCTCCAGGCAATCGAGCTATACTCGCCGTTAATTCTTCCGACGGTCGATTCGAGCTCCTTTTTCATCTCTTTATACTTTCCAATACTATCGCGAGACGGGACAACAACCATATTGAATACTACTTTCGATCGCCATTCGGGATGCATCTCAAGGAATGTTTCGTATCCATTCAGCTTTAATAAAAGACCTTTTGAATAATCGAGCCTGTCAACTGAGAAAATTAGCTTTTGTTCGGAAAGATGACCCTTTAACTTTTTCTTTTCAGCTATTACAGATTTTTTCAGACAAGCATCATGAAATTTATCATAATCAATTCCAATCGGAAATGCGTCCGCTTTTACAAGTTTGTTTGGTGTATAGATGATATTTTGTGGACATTCATATCCCGTAGTACGTTTTACCGATTTGATAAAGTTTTGAGTATAGTCATGGGTATGAAAACCTACGAGATCGGCTCCGAGCAACCCTTTAATAATCGATTCGCGCCAATGTCGAGGCAATAATCTGAATATTTCGAACGATGGGAATGGGATATGCAGGAAAAAACCGATGGTCGCGTCGGGTATTCTTTGCCTGATCATTTCGGGCAGCAGCATTAACTGGTAATCGTGAATCCAAATAAAGTCTCCGGGTTTGATCGTCTTTATCAATTCTTCACAAAATCTCAGATTTGCCTCTTCATAGGCCTTAAAGTACTCGGTTTTAAAAACGGCATAGGTGGGAAAATAGTGAAACAGCGGCCATATAAGGTTATTACAAAACCCTCCGTAATATAATTCGTTGACTTCCTCAGTGATTGTAACAGGCAGGATCTCAAAATTTTCATTTTCTAAACTATCGGATGTTACATCATCGGGCAATTCATCGGCAATACCAGCCCATACAATTTTACTGTTTTTTAAATCAGCATTACTTTTTTTGAAGTTTTCGGATAAAGCAAGAATAGCAGAAACAAGACCTCCTGAATTTTGAATTGCTTTGTAACCATTCTTTGCCTTACTTAACTTAAAGGGCAAACGATAGGCTGCAATAACCAATCTTTTGAAATGTGTTTCACTAACCATACTATTAAAGTTTTATACGTTGCTTTTGCTTGAATTAACTGCAAAAGTAAAGTAGATGATTCACAAAAATAACCAAAAAATTGGTAGATTTAACCCAAATTAGAAATTAGGCTTATGGATAAACCATTCAGTATTGAAACAATAAATTTGATTGTAGCGACAATTTCGTTTTTGGGACTGCTTATAATTGTATATTTTATTTACAAATATTTGTTTCTGTTTTTCAGAAAAAAAATATTTCATACACTGGGCAGGCATAATGATTTTATCATCGACTTATTCAAAATACCTGTTTTATGGTTTCTTTACTGGGTGTTGCTAAAGATATTCACGCACATCTTTTTAAGCGAATTAACTATTTTTCCTTATATATTACATTTCAACGAACTCTTTCTCATATTTTCGCTGACCTGGATTGTGATTAAATTTGTGCAAGTCGGTTCATGGTATTTACAAAGTAAACTCGATGTCAGTGCTTCCGATAATCTTAATGCACGAAAACGGCTCACGCGTATTAATGTATTTGTGGGAATTGCCAATTCGATCATTATAACCATTGCCATTGCGATCGCATTGTTAACTTTTGATCAGGCAAGAACCTTAGGGTTAAGTCTGCTGACCTCGGCCGGAGTTATTGGGATTATTGTGGGTTTTGCGGCTCAGAAAAGTATCGGTATGATTCTCTCCGGAATACAACTTGCGATCACACAGCCAATCAGATTAGATGATGTAGTAATTGTTGAGGGTGAATGGGGCAGGATTGAAGAAATTACACTGACCTATGTTGTTGTTAAAATCTGGGATGAAAGACGTATGATATTGCCTGTAACCTGGTTTCTTGAAAAACCTTTTCAAAACTGGACACGATCGAATGCCGATATTACAGGTACGATTTTTTTATACGTTGATTATAACCTTCCTGTTGAAAGTATCCGTAAAATACTGCCTGAGATGCTCACTGGAAATACCGATTGGGACGGACGCACTGTCAATGTGCAGGTAACCAATGCAACCGAAAGGTTTAAAGAGGTGCGTGTTCTTTTAAGCAGCACCGATGCATCTAAAAATTGGGATCTAAGAACCAATATAAGGGAAAAACTCATCGATTTTATCAATGAGAATTACCCCGATTCGTTTGCTAAAATAAGGATTCAGACAAATGGTGATGATAGGATTGCTGCGACCAGCGAGAAACAATAATTATGGCTTAATAAACTTCGACATAAACTTCGGTTTCGAGAAAAGTGCAGCGGTATTAATTAAAGCAAGGTGTGAATAGGCTTGCGGAAAATTCCCCAAAAGACGTTTTGTTGCAAAATCTATATCTTCGCTAAAGAGCCCAACATGATTACCGCATTTTAGCAGATCATCAAAAATAACTTTCGCCTCGTCTTCCATTCCAATCTTAAACATTGCCTGGATCAACCAAAATGTACAGATGGTAAATGAAGAACTGGGCATGCCAAAATCATCTTCGTTTAAATAACGATACATCAATCCTTCATGATGAAGTCCGTTTTTCACGGCTATCACTGTCTTTTTAAATTTCAGATCATCTGCTTCAAGAAAACCATATTCTTCCATCAGTAATAAGGAAGCGTCGACATGCAAATTGTCATAGGTTTGGGTAAATGTTTGCAGATCACTGTTCCATCCATTCTCGAAAATGTCTTCTTTAATTGTATCTGCAATACTTCGCCATGCTTCGCACTGGTGATTCCGATCGAGTAAGCTTGCAATCTTTGCTGCCCTGTCCATTGCAACCCAGCTCATCACTTTCGAGAAAACGAAGTGCTTCTCTACACCACGAATTTCCCAGATTCCTTTATCGGGACTTTGCCAATGGGTAGATACTGTTTCGGTAATGTTTCGCACAATCTCCCAGATATCTTCAATTTCATCCAATGTGCCGGGGAAAAACACATAATACTGATAAACAACATTCAACAAATAGCCGAATACGTCATTCTGCCGCTGGAAATAGGCGGCATTACCAATTCTTACAGGTTTCGATCCTTCATAACCCGCCAAATGTGCAAGGTTGGCTTCGGTTAGTTCCCTTTCACCCCTGATGCCATACATGATCTGGAATGAATCATCCTTCGATTTTAGAATCCCTTTTATGTAGAATAAGAATCGTTGTGCAGTCCTGTAATGTCCCATCTTCAGAAGAGTTTCTATTGACATTGA
>Ga0302288_1001396_pt1 | contig 15717 bp, 25 predicted proteins | sample III_Fen_N1_1_FD_194549 | JGI IMG/M metagenome (GOLD analysis project Ga0302288, IMG submission 194549) | Peat permafrost microbial communities from Stordalen Mire near Abisko, Sweden - III_Fen_N1_1 | ecosystem: Environmental > Terrestrial > Soil > Wetlands > Permafrost | place: Sweden: Abisko...
TACCATTGGATATACTTTCTTTGGTTCTATGGCTACCTCTGAGGTAGTAATATTATCCTGCATATTATATTCCATCTGCAATTAGGTTAAATTGTTGAAAATAACTTAAGCGTTGCTGACTCAGTTGGCGTATACGTGTCAAATATGTCTGCTGTCGCTTTACCGAGAGTGTCTAATATAAATTTGTGTATCTTCTGCCTCTCTTCAATTAAAATCATTTCCATGACTTTATCAAAACTAATTTTAAAAAAGTTTTCTTCCATGGTTATTATGCTTTTACAGTTTCATATATTGCTAATATTCCACCAACGGCACTTGATATTGCCATAAATGAGGAAATTGAATTTGTTTCAAATGCCTCTCCACCTTCTCCTGGGGCTGCCAGTGGGCCTAATAGAACATCATAATCGGTAATAGATACCGGAGTGAATGGTCCGTCTAGAGGGATTTTCTTTATTGTTATTGTAGTAACTCCGGTATTCTGAAGTCTAACAATAGATCTTTTCGTATTTATAGGTACCACTGTTACAGGGGTTATTCCTATAATAATTGGACTTGCCATAATTTATATTGTTAAATAGAGGGGGCCGAAACCCCCAATATTATTAAACAACTAAAGAACTAGCAGTTCCTCTTAAGTTTGCAATCAAGAATTGATTCTGTTGGAAGTTACTAACTTGATTATTAGCTGCGGCCAATTGGTCTCTCAAGTTCTGAACATTCAGATCATTGATCAATGAACGAGTTAAGTTTCCATCTGATTGAATCAAACTCTTTATATCGCAGCAACATTCAGCCATCTGAGCAGCTTGAGCTACGCCTTGTGCTATGATCTGTTGAGTTGCAATATTTTGATTAAATGCGGCCTGGTTAAATCCTTGTAATGTAGTTGTGTTTAACGCATTGAAAGAATTTAATTGCTGTAACGCATTTTGGTTAGACTGAGCAGTAATGTCACGACCTAAATCATTGATAGAAGTTAAGGTAGTAAAATTATTAGCAGCTTGAGCTGTCTGAACTACGCCAATCTGTTGATTCAGATTATTGAAGTTAGAAGCATTTGCGGCTGTTTGACCAGATGAAATTGTAGCAAAAGTATTTTCCATACTTTCCATTTCATTTCTTAGATCATTTGCTCCAACTTGAGCTTGAAGAGTTTGAATCTGAGTCTGCAAAGCATCGTAAGCTACATCGCCTCCGGCTTCTCCACCTCTACCACCAAACAATCCATTCCCATTATTACCAAGTAAAGATCCAAGGACTAACCCTGCAACTCCACCACCAACTGCGCCAAGCCCAACGCCTGAACCCATTCCACTACCGCCCATTGCAGGCAAAGTGGTCGTACCATCTAAAGTAAGTGCCATAATTATAAAGATTTAAAAAATTAATATTTAAAAACAATCAACCCTAAACGATAGGATTGATATCCTGTATCGAAATGAGAAAAAACCATATTCAAAATATTTTAAAAGTCTTATACGTATTACATTTTGATAACGTACATTAACTTACTAGTTATTTGTAGCATAAATGAAAACCAATCCATTTATGCTAATTTGTTCACCCCATACATATGGAGTAAATATGTTTAATCAATGACATCCATGATCAACTCTCCACAAGCGCGGGGATCTCTAACCATAATACCAACTTCACCTAAGAAGTGCACTGAGTAACCATCTTTTGCATTTGAACGCAAAGTGTTGATAGATTTACCATATCCAGCACCAGGGGTAACAGAACCACCAGTATGCCACATAACCATTTCTCTATCTTTTCTAGCTACCTTAACGATATTAGCTTCACCGTCTCTTGTACCAAAGTCTAAGAAAGTAAAACGATACGATTCAACCGGTTTACCCGTAATTGGGTGCAACTTACGATTATGAACGATATCATCGTACATTGGTAAGTGTTTAACAGTTAACTCAATACCATTGGTCATACGATAAGTAGTAAACTGACCACCTAAAGTTAATTCCTGACCTGAACCTGTAATGAATTTGCTATCAATTAAATTGAAAGCACCCATCTTTTCTTTCAACACGCGGTCAAATTCACGCATACCCATTTCGCCAGTGAAGGCTACAAATTTGCGTTCGTTAGTTCCAAGCATATTGTAAGACATATCGAACAAGAAATCTTCCAACAAGTCAGCATTCAATTCAGTATAATACCTACGGTTAGCTGGAGCAATTTGCTGCAACAGACCTGCGCCAATATAAACTGGACGACCATTAGTTCCCATCAAATCGGTGGTACCATCAGCGTTAGCATTATATTTCGAATATACTAATTGGCGTTCTTGACGTTTGTTCCATTCACGAGCAGCTTTCCATTCCTGGAAGTCAGACCACAAATAAGAAGTCTTACCCGTCTTAGGGTCTTTTAATGTGATTGCAAGTACAGTACTAAAAGCAGTACCAGTAATATCATAAGACAAACGAACTGTAGTCAAATGATTATGCAATTTAATATGAGTGTTGTAATTGATGATATCTGCTTCTTCAGAATATTCTTCGTAGGCAGAACCTAAACGAGATACTTGACATCCAGAAACTAAATATTTACCAGGTACAAACGAAGTAGCTTGACTATCTGCGATGAAACAGGTATAAACCCATTCATTACCATCTTGGTAAGGAGCTCCAGATACACGTAACTGAAATTCTTTATCGTCCAATTCGATAATTGCACCAGGACCAAACCATTTATCTTCCAATGACAACATGATAGGTGTATTACCTAATCCTGCTTGCGTTGTTGGGTCTGTTACTACAGAACCATTCCACTTAGCTGAACGGATTGTAACTGCACGGTCAGAGTCGATCATTACTGACCATCTGAATTCACGTTGGTCAATTACCATAGTTTTACCAAGACCACCTGTTAAGAAGTCAAGAGCAGAACTATATCCATCGTCCTTGGTACCAAATACGTAAGAAATTACGCTAGATACTTCGTGAGGTTTAGTTAACAATGCATTAGAAAGCATGTTTTCATCAACAAGATCAGAAAACCATTTTCCTCTGTAAAGCTGTAGATTATTTAAAATTCCATTATCCATTTTAAAACTTAGTTTTATTATTTAATTATTGGGGTCTTCGTAATAGTTGTTGCGAAGCTATAGACCATAGTGGTGTTGGAGACCCATTGTTTATTGATTGTTTTGAACCACTTACTTTGTTTGTTTTCAAAGTATTCTTCAGTCTTTCTGTAGCAGACGTTTCGCCAGACCTTTTAGCTTGTTCTATCAACTTATCACCCTTCCAGGTAAAGTATGCAGATTCTATTAAGTTCTTAGCTATTTTCTCGGGATTCGAATAGTCTTTTTGGTATTTTGTTTTACCATCAGATTCTACCTTGAACATATATTCAACTAAATGTTTCTTATCTTCTTTAGGTATTTTTATCCCACGTACATCCTCTAGTGCTTCTACTTGTTCAACAACGTTGTTGTAAAATTTTTGTTGCTCCTTCACTCCATTGTCATAAGCAGTTCTTTGTTCTTCCAATAGCGCTTTCTTGTTCTGTTCTTTAGATTCCTTCAAAAACTCGATAGCGTCAGTTGCTTCATCCTCTAAAAGGTCAGCATCTTCATACTTTTCTAACTTTCTTTTAATTTGAGTATCACTAAAACCCTTAGCAGTTAAGAACTCACTAACCAATGCTTTCTGTGATTCAACATCAGTTAAATCTACTGAGTCGTAGTCTACATCAGATGTACGATTAAAGTAATCATTTACTGATCCTCCAGCCTTAACATATTCATCAAGTGCGGCAATCTCATCATTAGCATATTGAGGAACGCTACTTTCTTCTACAGCACTCTTCATGTATGATACAAAGTCTTCTACTGATTTAGGTTTCTCTTCATCAGTAATATCATTCCACCCGACTTGTTCTGCGATTGCATCAAAGAATGCAGTTACTTGTTCCGTCTCAGATTCATCTACTTGTTCAGTTTCTTTTTCTGGTTCAGACTCTACCACTGGAGTTGATTCAGGTTCCTTTTCTTTTCCAGGAATTGGAGTTTCTACTATTTCATCGGGTTCGTCGTCCATAGTGAATGGATTTGGAGTATTAATATCCAATGCCCTAGTATCAGTTGTTGGATCGTTTGGGTCTTCTACGACTTCGAATCCTTTTAATTTCATGTCTTCATTAGGTGATAGTGTATCAAAAATTGCACTAAATCCACCCAGTACGTCATTGTCTTTCATAATTGTTTATTTATCAATTGTATTATTTTGTATTAGCAGATAACCATCTATTAGCAGCTGCCTTCTTTAAGTAATTTGGGTTAGTATATTTAACTCCATTTTTGATTAAAACACCACCTTGAGTCCCGGTAGTATCTACTATATTTTGAATATCAGTACTTTTTTTAAGTACATTATCTCTTAGATCAGTAACCTCTTTTCCGTATAAAGGATTATCTTTCATATTAATAATACCAGAAGGAGGAATTGGTACGCCATACCATTTCTTTTGAGATGAGCCTTGGCCGGTTTTAATATTATATGATTTATCAGAATCTGATTTTAGATTCCCCATACCATTATACATTTGTAATTGGTGCAGTTCATCTTTATAACCTAATTTTTTCCCTTCGGCCATCTTATCTTGTAGGACATTAACCATATCTGCCTCTCCAGTAGGTTGAGTAAAATCTTGATTTACAATATGTCCGGGATTGTCAGGATCATCCTTACCTAATTTAGATTCTTGAAATGACACTGCCAATGGATTCCATGGATCAACTCCCCTTATTTTAGATTGATTAACAGTTTTCACGGCGCTAGAAGTGGGATACACTCCTGTTTTTGAATTTCCTAAAGAGTCGCTAACAGGTTCTCCGGACGTGTATCTAACTCTACGTTTATCTCTTATGTTTATCATCTTAGGGGTTGCATCTCCTTTTACTATAGAAGATGCAATTGGTTGTGATTGAATTTCATTAGGAATAACTACGTTTGTAGACGAACTTCTTTGGACACCAGCTCTCCAATCTCTAGTTAAAGCATCATCTGGTTTTGGTATAAGTTTTGGCATATTAGCGTTCTCCTGTTACTTTATTTTTCAATGCAGTTCTAGCCTTTATTTTTTCACGTTCAAGGGCGGCCATGTCTTTCATTTTCTGTATTTGCATCTGAACATCCATTTTCTTATTTTCCATATTGATCTTATCTCTGTCAATGTCCATCTTCATTTCATCAGACTTCTTCTCTTGGTCAATTTTCTTTTTATCAATATCGTGTTTCAATGTAGCTGCTCTTTCTTTTTGATCTAGTTCCATCTGCTTACTAAATTGATCAGCAGCATGTTTATTTTGATCTAAGGCTAAATTAGCTATTTCCATAGGGTCAGGAATACCATTCCCATTTACATCAAGATTAACTTGACCTTTATAAGCTCCAATCTCTGCGGTAGTAATCCTGGTCTGATTATCAGTATCGATCTTATACTTTTCTAATTCAAGTTCTTGTTGTTTTAATCCAAGTTCCTGTTGTTTGATTTCATCATTAGCTTGTTTCAATTGAATCTGACGTTGATTTTCTGCATCAGCTGATTGCTGTTGTTGTTCTGCTCTAGTCTTTTCAATCTGACCTAATTTAGTTTTAATCGCAGATACACTATCTAATGTCATTATTTCTGCAATATCTAAGATGCTTGCGCCATTCTGGATTGCAGGTTGATATAACCCTTTTACTAGTTCTAGATTCTGCATGTCTTTAGACGAATCAGAAATGAATACATCCATATCTTCGTAGAAGAAGTTGCCTGCTAATTTCATAAAGATTCTAGTAGAGTCATTCATCATATATTGTATATTCTGACGTTTTGAATCTCTCCAGCATTCTTTTGCAGTGTTAAGCAGCATCCTTAATGCATTCTTCTTACATTGATTGTGCATCCAGAATAGTGGTTCAGTAATATTAGCAGAGTTAGTTGTAGCGGCATTTACATTTCCAACTAATTCACTTGGAGATATCTCACCTTGTCTTTGTCTACTAACACCAGATATTTCGGCTGTCATATCTTCGATCTTAGCCATTAAATTTATGTACTGACTAATTACATCAGACATAGTTAGATCAAGTGCTGAGATCTGATTAAACTGCGATGGTTTACCACCTTCTCTACCTGGTATATCCCAGCCTTCTTCATATGGATTAACGAAGTTAACGCCAACTGCAGATAGATAATGCATCCATTTAGCAGCATCTATATTCATAGATTTAGGTATTTGAGTAATATCCATTGTTATTACTTTCCCTTTGTCCCTAGACAATGCCAATTCTAGTCTATACCATACAATGATATACATATACTGAAGTGGCTTCATTATAGATACTAATGATCTAGACCTAGAATTAGTATTACTATATATAACTCCAGAATATGGTAGTTTCTGCGAATTTAAATTATCTGATGATACAAATTGGTATTCTAGCGGCTGTATTCCTACGTATCCATCTTCCCCAAATCTATATCCTTCCCATACTTCAATAACCCATTTCCATTCTATATCCAATTCATTTCCGATAGCCATATAATCCTCGCTAACTATCATCTGTTGAGGCTGGTTAGTTTCATCTAGAATAGTAACAAACCCAATCTTTTTATAAGACTTCCATGTTGCATGCCATAGATTTACTTGATTAACACTATTCATGTTATCATCTCCAGGACCTGAAACTGTTTTCATGTCTAAATGGATATAATCTACATTAGATCCATCCCTGCCATAACTACCTGCACCGGGATTAGCATTAGTAAGTTCGAGTAGCTTGTCTAATTGTTTCTCGGTCATCTTATCGTATAATCTATCATATATCTCAGTATGAGACATTCTCATGCGTCTAACTGCCCAATCTCCATCTTCTATAAATTCTAAATCTGGTGAATGGTCATGACCAAAATACATTGGATTTACATGCTCTAAATTAGGTTCTCCATTAATAACTCCAGTATAATAGATCTCTTTACCTGCAATTAATGCATCCTTCCACCCTTTATGAAACTCATGAGGAAGACTTAGTTTCTCTTTTAAATAATTTAAACTATGATATGCAGTTTCTTCCGCAATGTCTTTATAGTCTTTAGTTATAAAAGAAGATATTTTTTCTGGAGGCATAATCTCCCCTGTACCTAGTTTTGTTTGAAACTCTTGTGCTTGTTCTGGTGACATTGTAGACATAATCTCAGCCATCATATAATCAACAATCATCTTTTTCATTTGATCTTGTACATCAGATGAAGCATCTTGACTAGTTCTAATTACCCTAAAATTAAATGGATGCTTAGTTTCCTCACCAAGTAATAGATCTATTTTCGGTCTGATTATATTAAAGTCCTGAGCAGTAGCAGGGAATCCATCGTCTTGTTTAAATGGATCTGTAACATACTTTAAATCTTTTTCATCAAATATACTATTGTACAGATCATAATATGTCTGCATCTCCTCGAAGTTAGTTTTATCGGAACCAGAAGGAACAGTTTCCCCCATGCCAATAATATAATCTACGCAAGCTTCTCCCCACTCCTTAGTCTTCTTTTTAAGACTTAATTTTTGTGCTGGGAACATGGTCGTTGTGTTATTCATTTTAATTCCAATTTATTTCTACTGAGTTTTTTGTTATTTCTCCTAATGCATCATCTGATGATCCCCACCAATCCTTACTGAATAGTGGTTTATTAAAGAGATTGTTTTTTCTTACATCTGCGTTCTTTTTCTTTACATGCAGATTATGTAGTTGTTGTCTATATATCATTACCATTATGAGCGCTATAACCCTATCAAAGTTTCCTTTGTCATTATATTGTATTAACTCTTCTATTAATGGTTCTGATAGTATCTTAGTTAGATTCTTTTTGCCTGGAGCATATTCTTCATTGAGCCATTCCTTTATAAGCCCCTCGCCATAGTCTTTTATTTGGACATTCATGTGAATGCCTTTTCTGCGTTGTACTGTAGACTTGCCTATAATATCATTGATGATATCCGGTTGATCTGCTAGTAAATAATCAGAATGTTTTTGTGTAAAGTATGGGAATATACCTTTACGTTCATTTTCATAAAGTAACCTTGCATTATAATACAGTAATAATTTACGTACATTTTCGTAGTAATCTTCTGCCGTGTCTGGCCGACCAGTATACTCTGCAACTATTATATCATAATACGATTCAAAGTCTTGTATACGCTTATATATAAATGTAGCGCCTAATGAGTTTGTCCCAGCCTTATCATGATCATATGGGTCACATCCTGCAATATATAATTGATTTGATGTGTCCTTACTTGGATGTTCCCATATGACTATACTCCCCTCATGTTTATCATCTCTACCAAGTGGGTATTTACTTATATCACCATTTTGCTTAATAGTCCAATTAAGCTCTCCATTAATATAGTTTAGGTCACCTACCTGTTTATGTGATTGGAGTTTCCTGTTGGTACGTATTGCAGCCAACTGTATCATTAGTTCTTTCTTAGGAAATATGTTCCCTGTGAGCTCTAAAACAGCTTCTTGAGGAGTTATAGGGTTCTCTGCAATATACCTATCAATTGCTCTGGAATCAGACGATCCATCTATTACTTTTTGACGTTCAGACATAGCGTAATCAATAGCTTTAGTCTTTAGACTATTGCCATTCTTATCCATGAACATTCTTTTACTGTTTATGTCTAATACGGACATATTAGCATATACCGGCACAAAGAAAGCGCATGTATTCCCATCAGCTCCTTCATCCCATATATTTGGGAATGCTTTAATATTGTATCCAGCTGGATTATAGAACATTTCTTTTAGTCCATCAAATCTAGATCCTTCATCACCACCAGTACCGAATGCTATCATCAAACCAAAGGCTTTACCATCTTCTTCTACAGAAGGTCTAGCTATTTGCCATGCTTGCAATATATCTTTAAATGAACCAGCTTCTTCCCATAATATAAGTTTACCACGTTTACCACGAGCTTTATTGGGATCATTCTTTAATGATACTCCTATTATCTCGGATTTATAACCAACCTCGATCTTATTACCCATTTCATCAGTAGTAATAATAGAAGCCTTTCTATGCATCTTGGTATTTACTGCTTGTCGTTTTTTAGACCATGCAGTATGTTCGTCTATAAAGTCCATATAATCCCATGCCTTAGTTAGCAAACCATCCCTGACTAAATATTCAGTTTCTGCAGCAATAGCATACCCTTTAGAGTCTGGTATTAGATAGTAGTTTCTATCTAACATAGAGCCACCTTTAAATGAATATCCTTTACCACGAGACTTTAAAACGGTCATATGACCACCCTCTTCTTCTGCTTCTTGAACAGCAGTAAAGTAATAATAATCATAATCGTAAAAGTCAGGAAATTCCCTTGATTTTTCTCGACGAGTTTTTGTATTACCAAATCTATCTTTATACGTAAACTCTACTAATCTCAATATAGGACAGTAATTTAGATAGAAGTAATTATACCCACTTATCCAATCACCATCTGGAGCCATATAACCCTCTACACATCTTTCTGCTTCTGTATCCCAATATGTTAAATACTCTGTAGTCCCATATGGTGCAAAACAGTAAACCCCGTGGTCCTGAAAGTGGATCGCGGGGATTCTGAATTTGTTAGAATTTAAAATCTTCTTACTAAAATTTACCATTGTTGGGTTTTACTTATTCAGCCATGCTTTGAATTGCGTATATTTTGCTTTTAAGAATGATGCAATCCAGTTGCCAATCCTTTTGAAAATATTCAATTTCTTAGTACTTTTTACTACAATAACTTCTGGTGTTACAGATACTATTGTATCAGTTGTAGGGGCAGTAATAGTAATTGGTTTACGTTTACGTCTCTTATTGTAAGGTTTCTTTACTATAGGAGTAATCTCAACTGCATCAACAGGAGCTACGATTTCATTTTTTGTAGGCGTCAATACTTTAGTAGATACCTTATTTGTGTTATTATTCATAATCAATAATTATTGTTTAGTACTCTAAACGTTGTTTAATTTAATTTGTTTTATTATCAGTTATATATTCTACAACTGTTTGATCTTTTATTATATCTATACATTGGACTACTTCCTTCTGGCTTTCTGGTTTCATTAATATGCCTTGAAAGTCTTCTTCGTTCAATTTAGCTTTAAATAACTTCCATCTTAATGGAAATGCATCATTAGCAAAACCTTTTGTTTCTATTATCCAATCATTATCTACTCCACAGAAATCAGGAGTATATGCAATCTCTCTTACATTCTCTATTAGATCAAATCGCTTAGTAGAGGATAATATCTTCTTATTCTTATCTCTAGTAATCTTACCAGTATCCTCGTAACATCTGAAGTTTGATTTAAACTTTTGTATAAGAACATATGATGCTGGTTGATATATAAATGGAATGTTATTCTCTTTCAATAGTTTGTAGCAGAATAACTCTAACCCTGATTTAAACTTTTGACCATCATATTCGTGAGTCTTTGCATTCTTAACCTTGACATTTTTAGTCATTATCCCAATCTTTATATGAGTTTTTTGTAGTTATAACTTCAATATCATCATTAGGTTTATATAAGTTATATTGTAAAAAGTTAAGCTCTTTTTCAACTCTTTTATTCCATTCATCAAACTCTTGAGAGAATTTTCTTTGAAGCGCTAATAATATATTATCCATATTGTTGTTTTATGACTAAGCACACTATTCATATGCCTAGTTAATTTTTTATTATAGTTTAAATGATCTATTGGCTACTGTTCCACCAGTGTCTGTCATTATATAATATACTGATGATTTATATAGTGGCATAACCGATGTATCAAAAAACGTTATTATTGCGTATACGTCATCTTTATCTTCATCAGACCAACCAAGTGTACATTCATTAAATATATCAGTGCTTTTATCTTTCTGTATATAACTGTAAAATCCGCCAAGTACAGTATCTGTTTCAACCATATCCTCATCTATTCTACGTAGAATAAAAATAGTCCAGTCTTGTGTTTTATTAAATTTAATTGCATCCATAATTGTATTTATTTATTTATATTGACTACTCTATCAAAGGTTTTCGTCATCTCCTTATTAATTAATCCTCATTTGATCAAATTCTACTTTACCTTCTTGTATCAATCTCTTTATATTCTTCTGACCATCACTTAATTTAGATTCCCCTGACTTAATCTCAAGTAATACTATCTTGTCTTCTTCAAATATAATGTAGTCTATAGGATTACCTAAGAAGTGTGCTTTCTTTGGGTTATATTTAAAGTCCTTTAAGAATGGCGCTAAGTTCTCAGATATCTGGCCTAATCTGACTTCAGATGATTTCTTTTGTGATAATAATTTAGAATGTTCTGATACCATATCCTTGATAGTATCTTTTAGTCTGCATATTCTAAAATACATAGATGGAATAATCCAGCCAATCCAAACAAAAAATGCATAAAACAGAAACCAACCTATGTGATTTAATGTGTCCATATTATCTTGATTTAGGCATTTCGTAATGACCAACTTCACTACCACCCTGCACTCTAGATGATTCTAATTCATCCTTACGTACTTGTTTCTCTAGTGATGTTACAGACTTAATAGTCTTATCTAATTGAGCTCCGGCAGTTAATGCTTCTTTTACCATACGCATATCGAGGGTCCCTGTTACAATGTTATTTAAATACTTACTTATGGCACTTAGTGTATTTCTATATCCAGTTAATAACTGTAGTAATAATGTATCCAGGAACTCTAAATATGTTTGTTCTGCATATATAATATCAGGAGTAGGTTCCCAATCTTCAGCAAACAATTCTTTCCTTAATCTTTCATCTCTATACTCTAATGGCATTGAGATTACATAAGGACTATCTGGATGATGTTTAAAGAATATGTAATCTATGTATTTGGTAGCTAAATCTTTATCTGCATTATCATTCCATATCTTTTTGAAACATGGAATTTCTAATGTATCTTGATGTATAATTACCTTTCCTCCAACTATATCTGCTAATTTATTATTCATATTTTGCTCTAATTTTACCCTCTTTTAATAAGTCTTGAATGTAATTTTCTCTTACCCATGGATCCCAATCCCATTCTGGAAATTCTTTATAGGTTATAGATATATCTCCATGTTCTATAGTCTTAAATTCTGGCTCTCTTTTCCAAAAAACAGTAAATTCAACCCATAAATCCTCTTCTTGAAAAATATCTTTTCCGTATTTATCATTATATTCTTTATCAAGATACAATATAGATCCAATTTTTTCTCCTTTCACTACTCCAAGTCTTTCAAATTTAAACCCTTGAACGAACTGTGATATATCTGGAATATAATATCTATTCATTTATACCTAATTGTTTTAGTAATATAATTAGTTCTGATTTGTTTTTAACCTCTAACCTATATATTAAATACAAGTCATCATATCTACCACTATTGTCTCTATAAAAATCCTTTGTCTTTATTCTAATTCTATGTAGTAACTCACTATAGGATATCATTACATCTCCAAAGTTTTCTATATTAACCCATTCGTCTATTTTAAAACCTAATGATTCTATATCTTCCTTATCGAGATATTTAACTCTAACCCAATCTGATATTGTCTTATGACCATATAACCAACTTATAGTATATGAATTTGAAATAGACGGAATCCAGAAAGAATCAATTGGATCGAAACTTTCGTATTCAAATCCAATATGAAATTCTTCTATTCTAGGAGTATAATACTTATCCATTCGACTGTGGTAATTCTTCAGTAGTAGTAGTCTCTACAATTTGCGTATCTGATGTTTCTACTGATTGTGACATTAATGATACTGCAGGAATTATATTTTCAGTAATAGTAATTGTTGGCAGTTCTACTATGATCATCTTTGCAAATACTTCACCTACTTCATATATTGCAGGAATTGAATCAGTATTAGTTTTAAATCGTGCTACAATCTCTTGTGGTGAATCAGACAGGAACGTTGCTACCGAATTAGTCAATACTAATGAGTTACTATAACAGTTATCATTTATAAATAACATACCCACGTATCCGTCTGGAATATCAATCTCTAGTCCTGTTTTATATTCTAATACTAATCTGCCATCTCTTCCGACGCCAGTTGCAATAGCAGTACAGGTTAATTCAAATGCATTTCCATTGGAAGCTATTTGTGGCAATGTTGCCTTTTCGTCTATTCTTGTTATTCTTAATTCCATTTTATTTATTTTTTAATAGGCGGTTTTTTGCCACCACATTTTAATTTGTTCATATTTTTATTTTTAGTTTCATTAACTACTTCATATATACACTTTGTTATCCATTCGATAAAATATGCATGAGGTTCGCCACCTAAATCAACTTCATCTGCCCCAATATAATTATATATGAAATTAGATACATGGCAAGCTTCATGTGCCATACTCCATGGCTTTAGATCTTTAGGTCTATTTAATGTTACTACTACTCCATATTTTAATGTATCATTCTTTATCATTAATTGGAATGTTAGTGCTATACCATCTTTATTGAATTCTCTTATTTCTTGTATAGTATCATCATGATAACTAAATGATTCGTATAGTTGTTTTACGTTTGGGTTTTCTATCACCCAAAATAATACTGGGTATATCTCTGGGTAGAATTCATGTATAATCATTTTCTTATTCTTTTCCATATATAAACTATTCCCATCATTTGTTTTCTAATTATCATCAATCTAAATCCTTCTTTGACTTGCTTTAAAACATATCCTTTATCTGAATTATCTAAATCCCTTTGAGTACAGTCTAAAGACATTCCATCTTCATCTACAAAGAAATTAATATCATGTCTCATTTAGAGTACCTTTCATCATTACAAATTCTAAAGTTCTTTTTTAAATTCATTGATGCAAGTACACAATCATCACAGAATCCATTGTGTTCTACTCTATCACATTCTCCACCTGATTTAAAATAATGTAAAGCCATGTTGAGTTTTTCTTGAGTTCTAACTAGATCGGTAGTTAATTCTTTATATATTTTAGAACTAACCGTTCCATCATATTCTTCTTGCGTCAATATGTATTGCATTAGTCTAATTTTTTAATAAAGTTATTTCTAATATCACAACCTCTTTTTTCTACAATACATCTAGTAGATTTTGCTTTATCACCGTCTTTGCAACTAGATTGACATACTGCATATTCAAATGCTCTGATTGCTATGTTCTTCGTTACTCTCTCTTCTTTCTTTGCGATCGTCATATAATTTTCTTTTATTTCCTTTGAACCGTTTTTTGAGTTTAATTTTAAATAGATATGCAAACATTAAATTCTTTTCATCATCGGGATTAGATATATGTCTAGACGCAAATATGAAAGGGTGATTACAAATCATTGATATGACGGACTTGTGCAGTCCATGTTTTTCTGCTAGTATACTATATATATCTGTGTTTTTGGAGACCATTGTTTTTCAGTAATAATATAGTAATCATCATTTAAGAATGGATTACATCTATGTGCCCTTTTTTGTTTTCTATTTACATATGCAGAGAAGTCTTTTTCCAACTTTCGTTGGCCTTTGGATTTCCATTCTAGCTTCTGATCAGTAGTAAAATAATAAGCACCATCTTCTTTGCCAAATAGCCTAGATAATAGTGATGGTCTTTTCGTGTGATTAGTTGGATTGTAGTAATTCATCTTCTTTTATTTTTAATATCATTGTTATTTGAACCGTCTTTCCTCCGATTGCAATTGGAGTTAAAGCCCTACTCATGGAGAGTATTCCATCTTCTTTTACAAAGATCTTCTTTTCTCTAAACATTTTGATATATCTGCAAAGGTTATCTTTAGTAACAGTAGTGACTTTCATTATATGACGTCTATTCTCTGTTGAGTCTATAGGAGTTTTGCCTTTCCTAGTTTTTGTATTAGCTAAATATAAATCTAAGAAGATAGAAAGTAATTCTAACTCTCTATCCGTTAGATCTAATAATCCATTTAAGCTACGTAAAAACTCATAACCTAATTTATCTGGGGATATGGTTTTTATAAATTTATTCATTATGCTTTAATCTTTTCTAGCAAATCAATCATATTATAAAATACAGTAAATGATTCACTTAGTTTTTCCAATCGTTCTCCACTAACAATGCATCCACTAGTAGCGTATCCATTCATTTCAGTAATGGCTAATGCTTTTGAAACTACATCAAGTTCTTTTTTGTATTCAGACAGTTTCGTATTTATTCTATTTGTTATTTTAATATTAGTATCGTATTCATCTTGAAGTGATTTGTTTAATTGCCTATTTACATCATCTAACGTTATAAGTTCTTGATGTAGTTTATCGTTGGCATTAAAAGACTGTGCATATAAATCCTTATACAGAATTAATTCTGCTTTAAGTTTCTTAGTAGAACTTAACGTCTTCTTTGCATCTTCTTTTAAGTCCTCTGCTAACTCTCTTATACTATTAGGTGTATAATCATTAAACCACTCAGTTACTTCAAAAAATTCATCAGTAATGGCACTTGGATCTAATACCATAGTTCCAGTATAATTATAATTATCACCAACTACAAAGTTTGTATTGACAAATGCATCATTAGATGTTTCTCTTGTTAATGTATCTCCAGGAACTAATCCTAGTGTATGTTTAATTACTCTAATTGTTTTAATATTACTCATTATGTTTTATTATATTTTTATGTAACTCA
>Ga0302288_1001397_pt1 | contig 15707 bp, 12 predicted proteins | sample III_Fen_N1_1_FD_194549 | JGI IMG/M metagenome (GOLD analysis project Ga0302288, IMG submission 194549) | Peat permafrost microbial communities from Stordalen Mire near Abisko, Sweden - III_Fen_N1_1 | ecosystem: Environmental > Terrestrial > Soil > Wetlands > Permafrost | place: Sweden: Abisko...
AAGAAAAGCATTTTCATACTGGTGATGGTTATTTATTGCCAGTTTCTTCATTCTCAGATACCGACTCTCATTCCTTCTTCTATTTCAATAGCTTTCACCTCAGTAGCTGATACGCACAACTGGAGTGGGTTTAATAATCCTGCTATGCTAGGGTATCTGGATAAACCGGAGTTCGGGTTGGAGTATGAAAACAGGTACATGCTTACGGAACTTTCAACTAAAAGCATACAGTTTGGTTTACCATCCGGTTTTGTGAATACAGGTATTTCATTCTCATATTTCGGTTATTCACTGTATAATGAAATGCTTTTAGGGATTGATTTTGCACGTGATTTTTCTGATAAATTTGCTCTGGGAGTTCAGTTTGACTACTATACTGCTTTTTTCTCTGCGTCGAATTCATACAGGGGCGCATTTTTTCCTCAAATAGGTTTATCTGTCCATCTGTCCTCAGACTTTTGTATAGGTTTCCACACGTTTAATCCATTTCAAACCAATATCAATACAGAATATGTCGTAAAACGCCTGCCTTCCATTTTCAGTTTAGGTACAGAGTATTTTTTTACTGAGAATTTTGTATGGAGAACACAAATAGATAAAGAGGTGAGTAGTACTTATCGCTTTGCTATGGGATTTAAATACCGGATGTTGCAAAATGTAAATCTCAAATTAGGGGCGTACGGTTCGGATTATCTGGTTCCATGTTTAGGGGTCGGATTTAAAACAGGGCATTTTTTGCTGGATTTAAATTGTGAACTGCACCCTCTTCTTGGATTAAACACATTAGCAGCTATTAAATACAGGTTTGGAAAATAAGTTGTACAATTAATAATATGTAATGTAAAATCCATAAACTGAATTAGTTATGACCCCCAAGCACCCAAAGGGGGATATAAAGACGCCATATTTATAATATAAATAAAATGAAAAAAACTTCTGATTTATATTCATTGGCCTCTGTTAGGAGGTTTGATGTCAGAAATCTATACCGATAAAAGAAACATCAATCAGTTATTTCAACTATTTGCAAATAGTACTATCAATAAAATCAAGTAATATCTAACGTGAAACGCTTGTTACTAATTTTGTTTTTAATTTTCACATGCTCTTTCCTATCAAGGGCACAGGATGTTGTTCCCAATGTTGAACAAACGATTGACGATATTTTTGAACAGTATTCGGATGAAAGTGAACAAACCATTGATTATGATAACTTTTATGATGATTTAGTAGAATGTTCTAAAAATCCTGTCAATTTGAATAAAACAACTCAGGAGGAACTTAAACGCTTGCCTTTTTTATCGGATATTCAGATTGAGAATATTCTTTCGTATGTTTACCAGTTTGGTCCATTGAACACCATCTTTGAACTTCAACTGATAGATGGGTTGGATATGACTGACATTCGTCGTATGATTCCGTTTGTAGTTGTTGGAGAACCAACGAAACCTGACCGGAAGATATACTGGAATGATTTACTGAAATACGGCAAAAATGAATTGTTTTTTCGTCTTGATAAAGGGCTTGAAACCAAAGAAGGGTATCAGCCGACTCCTGAAGAGGATGTAAATTCAACACAAACCACTACCGGCAAGTATTTGGGGAATGACCTTTATAATTCGGTCAGGTACTCTTACAATTATAAGGATCGTATTATGGCAGGATTTACAGGTGAAAAGGATGCCGGTGAACAATTCTGGGGGTCTGTGTATAAGGGGTATGATTTTTATTCATTTCATGCTCAATTCAATGATTTCGATAAATTTAAAACGATAGTACTAGGTGATTTCAGAGCTAATTTTGGTCAGGGACTGGTACTTCACCCCGAATTTGGAATTGGAAAGTCTTCTTTTGTGTTGAATGTTACTCAACGGAATTCAGGACTAAAGAAATACAGTTCGTGTGATGAAAGTAATTTCTTTCGTGGCGGAGGTGCCACCCTTCAATTTGATAAATTTGATTTTACAGCTTTTTATTCAACTAAAATGATTGACGGTGATACGGTAAACGGAACTTTTCCAGGCATTCTAAAAACAGGTTATCACAGGACGTTAACCGAATTAAGTAGAAAGCATACCGTGAATCAACAAATTATAGGAGGAAATATTACTTATACCAATATGAACGTGCAGGTTGGAATAACCGGAGTGCATACAATCCTGGATTCAAAGCTCATCCCTGATAAATCCGTTTATAATTATTTCTATTTTTCAGGTGATAAACAAACTACCGGGGGTATTTTTTACAGGTTTCGTCTGGTAAAACTTAATTTTTTTGGGGAAACAGCTATGACTGATAACAAGTCAATAGCTACACTGAACGGATGTTTTTTCAATCCGGCACCGCAAGTCAGTCTGGTAATCCTGCAAAGGTATTATTCTCCTGAATATGACACTTTTTATGCATCCTCCTTTTCCGAATCTTCACGTGTTAATGATGAAAACGGGTTGTATTTAGGTGCTGAACTACGTCCTGTAAAGTATTGGAAGTTTGCAGGATATATTGACAGTTACAGGTTTCCATGGCCAAAATATGGAATTGATGAACCTTCTGTCGGGAAAGATTATTTTTTACAGGCTGATTTTTCTGCACGACGAAACATAACCATGTACTGGCGTTTAAAGTTCGAAGAAAAACAAACCAATCTTTCCACTACAGGATCGGTTATGCCGGTTGTTGTTCCCATTCAGAAAGTGTCCATGCGTTATAATTTTTCGTATATGGTTGGGAAGTTCACTTTTAGGAATTTAATCGATGCGAATCTGGTCAGACAAGGTGAAAATGCATGGACCTACGGAATAACAGCATCGCAGGATGTAAGTTATGCTTTCCTAAAAATTCCTTTAAAAATAGCTTTTCGTTATCAGTTTTTTGATGCTGTTGATTATGGAAACCGTTTTTATTCGTATGAAAAGGATGTGCTTTATGCTTTTTCCGTGCCAATGTACTATGGGTTGGGAAGCAGGTATTACATGAACGTGCAATATGATTTTTCAAGACATTTGTCGTTTTGGTTCAAAATGGCCCAGACCGTGTATGCCGATGACCGTGAATCGTTGAGTAGCGGAAATGAAGCTATATCCGGAAACAGGAAGACAGATGTACGGTTATTGGTAAAGTGGAAGTTTTAATGTCTGGTTATGAATTTATATTTTACAGTTTAATGAGTTGAGTTCAGATATAAAATATTTATTAACCTTTTAATAGTTATACATATGCCTGATTGTATCGTCACGTTTAATAGTGTAGATCAAAAAAATAGTAATTCTACGCAATCAACAGGTAATTCCTGACAGCGATGTCGCATTGATCTATAATGTTGAAACAAAACGTATAAATGAAGCTGTCAAAAACAATACGGATAAATTTCCTCCCGGATAAATTATTGAATTAACCGATAATGAGTGGAATGAATTGAAGTCGAAATTTTCGACTTCAATAAAAGGAGGGAAAGTAAAAATGCCCAACGCTTTTACAGAAAAGGACTTTATATGTTAGCAACTATTCTTAAAAGCGCAATTGCAACACAAACTACATTGGCGATTATTGAAGCATTTTCAAAGATTAAAGAATTAAATCGAACAATAACATCATTATTTGAAATCGAAAACGAAGCAAAACAGCAATCTTTAATGTGAAAAACAAGTAATTATACATTATTATCCGCAATGTGTTCTAATTTATATTATGGGAATTCTTTCCTGAAGAAAGTATCATGATCATTTATTTAAAGCATTAGGAGTTTTTGCGGATAATCATTAAAAGAATAATATCTGATTCATTCAGCAATCTTGTTATTTTAAAATTCTAAAATGTATTTCGTATTTCCTATTGTGTTCTATGTGTGGTTATGTTTTTTTTCTTCATATTTTAATATTGTGTTCTAATATGTTTGTGGCAAATTGGCCTTAAATTGTAAAATCCCAAAATTGTAAATATTTTGTAACTGCAGGTAAAACGTTGGCAAAATTCCGCTCACATTACAGGAAAGTGTATTCGTTTAGTATTGGTTTAGAATTAGTTTGGTTATGTATATCACTTATATATCATTATACAATCATATATATATCATAATAAAGTCACTTCTCTTATAAGAGAAATGAATCGTAAGTGAAATGTATATTGATATACTATCTGATTGATTCGATTTAGAATTCCAAATCAATAATTAGCCAAAAATCAACCAATAAAGCTTGGCTGATAATTGGCGGAGATTTGACAGATATAAGTAATTAAAATTTATAAATTAACTATTTCCAAAGCACTGAATTTTATGTATTTGTGGATGAACAGTAATATTATATCTGATCTGATAGGGAATGCCCAACATATTACAAATACAGAAAAAACAATTGAGCTTAATTTTGCTGTGCTAAAATTGAAACATACAGTAAAAAGAAAGATTGATGAATAGTTCTACTATCCTAAAAAAAGAAACAACAAAAATTATTAATCACAAAGGAAACAAAATAAAATAAGAAGAAAGATAAAAACGCTTAACCACAAAATAATACATCAGATAAATACCTCCCGGAATTTAAAGATTTCAATTTAAAATAGTACTAACCCCATTTTTCTGAATTCTATTCTGTTCTTGTGGTAAGTCGGTATTAAATATTAAATTGTAAATGAATAGATTTTAAATAAACCTATGTGGTTAAATTTTTAAACTGGGAAAGTAAAATTGCGAATAAATAAGTCATAAACAATTAACATGTCAAACTATGGAAAATAAACCTGTATTATTGGAAAATACTTATCAGAATTTACTGAACAGCATTTCTGATACTTATACGAACGGACGACAAAAAGCCATACTGGCTGTAAATACCAATATGGTAGAAACCTATTGGAAAATTGGTGAATAGATTATTGAATTTGAACAGGGAGGTACTGTAAAGGCTAAGTATGGGAAAGCATTGTTGGAAAACTTATCAAAAGATTTGTTACTGGTTCATGGCAGAGGCTTTAGTCGTTCTAACCTCAACAATATGAGATTATTTTATCAATGATATCCAATTTGTGAGGAAGCTCCTCACAAATTGAGATGGACACATTGTGTTGAAATACTAAAGATTGACGACCCTTTAGAACGGTCATTTTATGAGAAACAAACGATCCTTGAAAACTGGAGTACTACTGAATTAATTCGCAAAAAAAAATTGCACTTGCGGAACTAAAAACGATAAAAACCAAATTTAAATGCTGAATGTACCGCCCCAAGCCCCTAAAGGGGATGTAAAGAGTGGTATTTGAAATTTTTAAGCCACTTAGAAAAGGTAGTTAAAAAGACTGTTGTAATTTATATCCCCTTTAGGGGCAAGTGGTGGTTTGTTTCTTGAGGATATTCACTTTTCGATTTTGACGATTCACTTTTTAAATGTGGTTTTGATATTAAAATCAATACATTTAAGTTCAATAAAGGATAAAAATTGTATGAAACCTGGCATGCAATCAAATTTTTAGCAAAACCTGCCATCTCTACATAGCAATTTTGGAATATTGCTGTATCTTTGTACTGTTTTTCAGCTCTAAGAAATATTCCTCCCGCTGAATACGACCTCATAATATCTTAACAAGATGGATTTATTAGAAAAAATTATGGCAAGTGCCAAGGCAAATCTACAACGAATTGTCCTGCCGGAAGGTACAGAAGTCCGCACACTGAAAGCAGCGGATATCGTTTTAAAAGAAAAAGCGGCCAAACTGATCCTGATAGGGAATGAAGCTGAAATAAAGAAACTGGCTGCTGAAAATAACCTTACTAATATTGGTGAAGCGAAGATTGTTGATCCTGAAACGGATTCGAAAATGGCAGACTATACGAATTTGCTGTTTGAATTGAGGAAAAGTAAAGGAATGACGTTAGAAGATGCTACAAAGTTAGCGAAAGATCCTTTGTATCTTGGATGTTTGATGATAAAAAACGGCGATGCTGATGGCGAATTGGCCGGAGCAAGGAATACTACGGGAAACGTACTTCGTCCTGCTTTTCAGATTATAAAAACAAAACCGGGAATTAAAGTGGTTTCGGGAGCTTTATTGATGTTTACTCCAACACCTCAGTATGGTGAAAATGGATTACTGGTATTTGCAGACTGTGCCGTAAATCCAAACCCTACTGCCGAAGAACTTGCACATATAGCCATTTGTACAGCGGATACTGCCCGTGTCATTGCAGGATTTGAACCCCGTGTGGCAATGTTGAGCTTTTCTACAAAAGGCAGCGCGAAACATGAACTGGTTGATAAAGTAGTTGAAGCAACACGTCTTGCCAAAGAAATGGCGCCTGAATTACAAATTGATGGTGAAATGCAGGCTGATGCCGCCCTGGTACCCTCTGTAGGGCAAAGCAAGGCTCCGGGAAGCACGATCGCAGGGCATGCCAACGTATTGGTGTTCCCTGATTTGCAATCGGGTAATATCGCGTATAAACTGGTAGAACGATTCTCAGGAGCACAGGCTGTCGGTCCGATTCTTCAGGGAATGGCCGCACCGGTAAATGACCTTTCGAGAGGTTGTCAGGTGGATGATATTGTGAGGATGATTACTATTACTGCAAATCAGGCAATGGGGATTTAGTTATTAGTTAAATAGTTGATTGGTTAATTGGTTCCGTGTTCCGCGTTCCGTGTTATGAGTTTTTTGATTATGATTCAACTGATTCTTTATATGGAAAATCATCTCAACCTGTTAGTTGATTTGTTAATTGGTTGATGAGTAGAATTCGATAAGTGAAATAAATTATTAGTTTAGTTATCCTTTAATTATTTAAGATAACAACATTTCAACTTATCAAGTAAACATCCCAATACCTTAATCAACATATTAAACTAAATCTACCTATTCAACTAATCAACCAATCAACTTAATACCTTAATTTACCAATCAACTAATTAACTACATACAACTTATGGCAGAAGAAATTATTGAAGCAATCGAACGCTACGGACTTAGCAAGCGCAACCGGAAACGGACGTTGTTTTCGCGTATCGGTGTAGTGGGTTGCGGCAAGGAAGGAAGCGTTATCGCTACTACTGCTGCACTCAACGGAATGGAAGTGGTTTTTCTGGAACCAACTGAAGAAGCAATTGCCAATGCATTTAGTCGCATCGAAGAAAAGCTGGACAAGAAGATTCAAAACTGGGGATTGACCGGAAATGAAAAAAAAGCGATCTTAGGTAGAATAAACGGAACTACGCATTACGAAGATTTCAGTGGGTGTGATTTTGTGATCGAAGCGATTCGTTATAACGACCAAACCGGTGAGAGGCGTGTTGTTCAACGAAAAGAAGTTTTCAAGGAACTAGAAAGAGTTCTTTCAGTCAATGCCATTATAGCATCGAATGTATCTACTGTTATTGTGACCGATCTGGCTTCCGAGCTTAAACATACCGAACGATGCATTGGGTTGCATTTCCTTTCCAATATCCCCGACTCTCAGATTATTGAAATTGTACCCGGACTCAATACCGCAAAAGAAACATACGATAAAGTCTGCCAGTTTGCAAGGCTGATCAATCATCAATATGTTTCGGTCATGGAATCGGCCGGACTGGTTAGCATACGTTTATTCCTGATTCAACTGAATGAAGCCTGCCAGATATTAATGGAAGGTATTTCAAGTGTAGAAGATATTGACAAAGTACTGACAGTAGGGTTTGGCCATCGCCAGGGTGTATTCCGTACTGCAGATCAAATGGGTATCGAGAAAATAGTCATGTTACTTGAAAATCTTTGGGACGAATATGGAAGCTTAAAGTATAAACCATCGCCTATCCTGTTGCGGCTATTTCGTGGTAAACATTTTGGAGTAAGTGCCAAAAGAGGCTTTTATACGTACGATGATTTCGGGAATATAATCAAATAAGGAGGAACTGGAACATGAAAATATTAGTATTGAACTGTGGAAGTTCATCAGTAAAATATAAATTACTGGACATGGTCACCAATGAAGTATTGGGAGCCGGTGGTGTGGAGAAGATAGGAATGAAAGGTTCTTTTCTGAAACATATCCGTCGTGACGGTCAAAATGTAGTTCTTAAAGGAGAAATCCTGGAGCACCAACTGGCAGTAGAATACATTCTGGGAATCCTGACAAGTGAAAAACATGGTGCCATTAAATCACTGGAAGAAATTAATGCAGTAGGACACAGGGTGGTTCACGGAGGCGAAGAATTCAACTCCAGCGTGTTGATTACCGATGAAGTGATACAGAAAATTGTAGAATGCATTGATATAGCCCCTCTGCATAACCCGCCAAATTTAGCAGGTATCAAAGCAATAAGCGATTTATTGCCTTCCGTGCCCCAGGTAGCGGTATTCGATACGGCATTTCATCAAACCATGCCCGAATATGCCTATATGTACGGCATTCCGTATTCGTTGTATAAGAAATACGGCATTCGCCGTTACGGTTTTCACGGGACCAGTCACCGGTATGTGTCAAAACGTGCCTGTGAGTTCTTAGGACTGGAATCTTACAATACAAAAATGATCACCGCCCACATTGGTAATGGTGCATCACTCACGGCTATTGAAAATGGCAAATCGGTGGATACTTCCATGGGCTTTACCCCGATTGAAGGATTGATGATGGGAACCCGTTCGGGGGATGTCGATTTGGGAGTGGTTACCTTCCTGATGGAAAAAGAAATGATTGGTTCGGCTTCCGTTTCAACATTATTCAATAAACACAGCGGAGTATTGGGTATTTCGGGCATCTCTTCGGATATGCGTGACATTGAGTCAGCTGTAGCAAATGGTAACGAACGGGCTAAACTGGCACTGGATATGTACGAATACAGGATTAAAAAGTATCTGGGTTCGTATGTAGCTGCTTTGGGAGGCGTTGATGTCATTGTCTTTACAGGTGGAGTGGGAGAGAACATGACAGAAATGAGAGAGAATGTTTGCTCGGGTCTCGGGTTTATGGGCGTGAAAATTGACAAAGCGATCAATGCAAAATCACGTGGCGTTGAAGTGTTGATCAGTACACCCGATTCGAAAGTGAAAGTAGTGGTGATTCCTACCGATGAGGAATATATGATTGCTTCCGATACGCTTGAAATTATACAAAAACAATAGGACTCTTTTTTAATTGATAAAAAGCACCCGGCAAATCAACTGCCGGGTGTTTTATTTTTAGACATTAATTCAGCTTAACCAAAAGTTTAACCACATAATAAAAAGAAAATACAAATACAAATACATAACCACAATAGACACATAGTACACAATAGAAGAACACAATAGAAATATAAAATACATAATTCTACTTTGCTAAATTAAAACAGAACAAATAATTAAAACCACCCCGATAGCTATCGGGGTCACAAAAGGAGTCAAAAGATACAAATACAAGAGTAAAAAACACACAAAAGTAAAATACCGTCAGGTATTTTAAGATTATAATTTAGGAAGAAGGTTGAAAATATGAGTTCTGTTGTGTGCTATTGTAATTTTTGTGGTTCGTTCTTTATTTTGGTAAAATAGAAATAACCACACACATAGAACACAATAGAATACATAACCACATAGAACACAAAAACACCTATGGTATTTTAAGATTTTATAAATAAGTGGATTGCAAATAGAAACTGTTATTGTTACTATTATTTTTACTGACGTGAACTATTGTGGTTCAGAAAAAACGGAATGTCGCATGCTTCATTGGGAGGTTTTGTTGTTATTTATTTTAATAAAGTAGAATTAAGGTTTTTGATTTAAACAATAAGCTGCGTAATTCGATTAATTGAATTAATTTTGCGCCCTTAAGTGAATTGATCACTAATGGGTATAAACAGGAACTTTTATTTATGGAAATAGGGATACTGATCGTTGGAATTATTGCAGGTGTTATGTCAGGCCTGTTTGGAATAGGTGGTGGAATTATCATGGTTCCTTCACTGATAGCCATTTTCGGCATGGGGATGCTCAATGCAAATGCCACTTCACTGGCTGCCATGTTGCTACCGGTAGGCATACTCGGTGTTATAACCTTTTACAAAGCCGGATACATTAATCTGCGGAATGCACTCTGGATTTCTGTAGGGCTACTGTCGGGTTCTTTCTTTGGAGCCGAACTGGCCATAGCGGTGGATGTGAAAGTCCTCTCTAAGCTCTATGCCGCCTTTTTATTGTACGTGGCTATCGGATACCTGGATATACCTAAACTCCTTCGTGGTAAAAAACATCAAAAAGTCATAATTCCACCGGTAAATGGTGAAAACATAAAGTATTCTTTCTGGCTGTTTATTGCCCTTGGAATATTTGCCGGAGTTATTGCAGGGCTATTCGGCAAGGGCGGCGGATTGGTGATTGTGCCCATGCTGATTAAATTCTTTAAATACGATGCCAAAGCCGCTTCGGCAACTTCCCTGGCGGCTTTGCAACTACCCGTCGGATTGCCCAGTGTGATTGTATATGCCCAGTCGGGTTACCTGAACTGGCTCTATGCAGGGCTAATGGCATTGGGCATTGTGTTCGGTGTATTCTTCGGCACTAAATTAGCAATAAAACTTCCTGCCTCCATGTTTAAAAAAGTATATGCGTTTTTCCTGTTGGGAGTAGCAGTGTATATGGTGTATAAATACGTGTAATGATGCTGTTGGTAGCTAAAAACTAATTAATAATTAAAAATTAATAAGTAGCAAGAGGCTGAAATTTAAGTTTTTGTGGATTGTAAAACAGATCATTAAATGACTTTGAATCCCTGTTTCGTGATGTTTTTAAAGTTTTAGCAGGCCTATGTACTGACTTGCTGAGAAGTGGGTTTCATCAGGGCTGGTTAAGTATATCCAGGCATGAATTTCAATTGTTTCCCAAATGACCAGCAGTTCCACATCTACATTCCCTGCTTTGCGGAGAGCAGATTGTTGTTTAAATATTACAGATTTAGACAGTTGATTAAAATAGACAGGATTAACATGATCATCGGGTGAGCTATTCGATAAGATTTCAGTATTCCATTTTACTGAAACGGTTGTTCCGGAAATCTTGTTAATTGAAACCTGAGAAGTATTGAATAAACTTCCATTGGTGAGAATGAGTTTGCTGTAATCCAGCCTGAAATCAGGGAATTCGCCGGTTAGAGCCGTATTAATTGTTACACCAACCGCCTTATTTGCTCCATATTGACTTTGATAAGTAACATTATAGAGACTTCTAAAACAATTGAGTTCCCTCATTGTAAAAGCGAACTTATCTCGTTGATTTTTTTGAGCGGGAGTGTTTGGATTTGAGGCAACTCGAAGTATTTTAAGAATGTTTGTACCATCTTTTTTGACGGCAGTAACAGCATTGCCGTGTTTCCCTGAAATTTTACCGAAAGTGGATGATCTGAACCGTGCCATAACTTTAAGGATGAAAGGTAAACGGATAAAAACATCTGCAACTATAAAATAAATATTCAGGATTACAAGTATAGAGTTGCATAAAAGTGACCACAAGACAACCTGCAGGTGACACTGGACGGTCACTGGACGATAGTATATCAAAACCTAAGGATTTATACAGGAATATATTATGGTTTACACTGTAAAAATGAATTTATATTCAAAAATGGGTTTATGTTCTGTTCAATCATTGTGGGCTTCTTAAAGAGTACCTAACCAGTAAAAGCAAGAATTAAGCATAGAACACTGATTTACTTGAATCAGGCGAATAAGAAAGGGATAAGAAAAATACTTTGTATTTTTTGATATTAATATCAAACATATACACCTGGACAAGCCAGAACTAAGAATAGAACGCGGATATACACTAATTTAGCGGATAAATTACGGATAAGAAAATACTTCGTATTTTGATTTTAAAACCAAATATGTAATGTCTCAAATTAAAATGTAAGACCGTAAAATATGCAATAGTATGCCAAAAAATACATGAGGTTGAAAGTTAAGATACTAAAGGGGATCAAATTTTGTGTTTCTCTTCTTTTCTACAATACCCTACGGGTTTAAAGACATTATTCTGTCTGTAAATCAACATTGTGCCAGGAAATACATCAATTTAATGAATCAAACACTAAACAATCTTTTTATGAGTGTTTTAAAGCCGGATTTATTCTATTGTTTGGTTTACCCAGTCAACGAGATCAATATCCTTGTTAATTCCAATTCGTTCTTTGATGATGTTTCGGCGATGGTACATGGTATTTTTGGTCATATTCAATAAACTGCAACAGTCGGAAATATCCATTTTTAAACAAATCAGGGATATTACTTTGATGTCAGGGTATGTCAATTGCTGATATGTTTCCTTTAGTTTCGAAATTCGCAGATCAAAAATATTATCGACTTCATCCGTGTAGTTTTTCCATTCTACTTCAGTAATTATAGATTGTTTGGTTATTTCATCCAAAAAAGAATCTTTCTTCTCCTTCGATAAAATCCCCATTTTGAACTTGTTGAAACGTAGGGTATTCTCTATTCTGTTTTGAAGCTTTGTCAATAAAAGGAGTCTTTTTTGGTTGTTTTCAGTATTTTTCAGTTTCAACTCATATTCCATTATTTGTTTTTTAGTTTCTAATTCCTTCAGTTTTTTCTCGTGATTGTTGTAAATTATGAGAGAAATGATTAATCCAACCAACAAAAGGATAATCAGCAATCCTATCAATATCACATTGTTCCGGTTTTCAATTTTTAGGGACGCATTTTTTTCTTCTGTCTTTGTTAAATCGTATTGTTTATCTATCTTGTAAAGTTTATCTTTCATGCTTTTCTTAAAAACAGTATCACGGTACAAGAATGCTTTCTCAAAATACTCAGATGCCAGTTTATGATTCCCTTCATTTTTTTCCAAATATGCACCTGCCAGAAAACTAATGACTTTTGATTTTGGTTCAGCAGAATTTGATAATGAGATATGAAGATAATAACGAGCAGAATCAGGCTGATGCATCATGGAATAGGTGTACGACAGAAAAGCGGCATAATAAGGTCGCTTATCAGGAAAGAACCTGTACCCCTGATGTACATCCTGATTGGAGAGCCTGTAATTGCGGTAGAATAACAATTCTCCCTGCCTGGATAAAACTATATAATAATTGATGGAGTCACCCTTTTCTTTTGAGAATTTGAGGGCTAAATTTGAATAATACATTACACTGTCGAAAGGATAGTCAAGTTGATTGTATGCTTCCGAAATCTGCCTGTAATCATATGCCTGGAAATATTTTTCTTTCGAAAGGATAAAATAATTCAACGACTTTTTATAATATTGAAGTGCAAATTCATAAATTTCATCCTCCATACAAATATCCCCGATATTGTAATCAACCAATCCCTTGAATTTATACTCATCCGTTTTAGCCAATATATATTCAGCCTGCTTAAAAGCGACCATGGCTTCTTCTTTTTTCCCCAGTGTACGTTGAATGTGGCCTAATAAATAATAAGCTATCCCCGATTGTTTAGGTAAATTACTAGTCCTGTAATATTTTACAGAGATCATAATAACAGAGTCTGATTGAATTTTTTTAAGCTGTTTTAATTCGGCTTCTGTATAAATCAAACACCAGGCTGCATAATCTTTCGCAGATAATTTTTCGGGATGGGATATAGAAGTTAACAACCGGTAAGCACTATCGGGTGAAGCAAGCACGATATTTTCAGCCCGGAGTATGGTTTTGTTATTAGTTCCCTGTTGCTGACACGAAACTAAAAAAATACTAAGTAAGACAAACCAAAAAAATTTCAAATAATTCATATATATACTAATTTCGGTTATAAGCTAATTTCACGAATTAAAACTAATTTCACTAATTTCGATTTGTAGAATAATAATCTGTTTTAATTTTACACATCAAATTCCTGTCACTCCAAAAAACAACATCATCACATCTCTCCATCATCACATCTTCTTATTACCACATCATTATTTAGTTATATTAACTTAGTCATATTTCACTTTTTTCATCATCTGATTGGTTAAAACAAATCTGTTTTACTGGTAAGAAATTGACCGTACAGATATTTTATTTTCCGGTATACTTATTAGTCTGATATTCATCTATATATAAAATCAGGTTTTTAGTTAACGTACAATATATTTTTTTGGAGAAATGTTCAAACAAGGATAACTTTGAATACAAAAATAAACAAATTTAGTGTAACATTAAACTCAATTTCATGAAACGTTCAATTATATGTATGATTCTGGTTATATTATTCTCAACAGAAATAGTTTTGGCAACCGATACTACTCCGATAATCATAGTAAAGGAACCTATTGTGCATCCGTCCGGTCCAACGCCTTTGGTTCATGTTCTAAATTATATTCCGGTTTCTGCTACAATTGATGATTCTGAGTTGGCAATTTATTTTGAATTATCAATAGGAGATGCTACCATTACGGTAACCGATTCTACAAATCAGGTTGTTTATCAGGAAACAGTTGATACAAATTCATTGACAGATTTGCAAATACCAGTTGATCTTTGGACAATTGGAAATTATCAATTGGCAATAACTTATGGAAGTACAACCTTAACAGGAGAATTTCTTTTAGAATGATAACTTTAAAATGAGAATTAGCGGTACAGTCGATCAGGGAATAGTGAACCCATAATGTCTTTGTCATAGCCTAAACGTTATTCAAATCAGTCTGACAAATGTGAATCGTAATTTTGTATTGACTGTACCGCTTTATTTAATTTTGTTTCTTTCATTGGTTACAACCAGAATTAACGAAAACAAACACACTGCAAAACCAACTTTGTTTATGAACCAGATTTACAAAAATATATTTTTAGTTGATTTTAGTTCTCCTTGTTACTCCCTCTTTATCAGCATCAGGGCTACATAAAGTCAGTTAAGGCTACGACAATTCAGGCAACAGGATATCCCGTAAAATAGTATTCATCCCGAATAATCCAACGCATGTTAAGAAAGGCTTATTGCTCCGGCTCCGGTAGAAGAACAATTGGGAGATGGTAAAATAGGGGTATATCCCAATCCACCAAAGGAGCATTATTGTCGAAATAACAGGAGAAAATGATAAGGATACTATCCGCATTGTATTAATTAGTGCACAGGGGATTCAGCAAAAAAGCCTGAAAAGCAACTAAGGGAACAACTGCCATTGATATGCATTTGTATCCGGCAGGATGGTTTATACTTCGCGTACTTGCGGGTGATGAAGTGACCGAATTAAAAATAATAAAACAATGATTTAGTAACTAACGATTTATGATAATTAAATATACTGCTTATCTGCTTAAGTCAAGTTGAATTAAATTGGATAATTATAAATCTTTAAATTAAGAAAATTAGTTGTTTAATTGTCAGTATATGACCCTCAAACCCCCAAATGGGGGCTTAAGACACTGTTTATTAAAAATATCAAAAGGATTGCTATGGTTGAAACAAATCAATACTAATCTAAATCCCCTATTTGAGGGTTAAAAAGCAAAGACAAATATTATCTTTTACTAAAGCAGACAAGCAATTTAACTAATTTAAATAATACAAACAAATAATTATAAATGAAAATGAAAAAATTGAAATTAGCGTTGGCAGGTATTGCAATTCTCATGTTCGCCGGCAATTTATTTGCTGCCGATCCATTAATTACTGATGCAAATAACCTGGCCGGTATTATGGTTGATAAACTCAGTAAAGATATAATTCTTACCGATAGTCAGAAGGTCATTATTCGACAGAATGCTACTGCATTTTTTGGAAAGATGCAGAAAGCAAATTCAT
>Ga0302288_1001399_pt1 | contig 15688 bp, 14 predicted proteins | sample III_Fen_N1_1_FD_194549 | JGI IMG/M metagenome (GOLD analysis project Ga0302288, IMG submission 194549) | Peat permafrost microbial communities from Stordalen Mire near Abisko, Sweden - III_Fen_N1_1 | ecosystem: Environmental > Terrestrial > Soil > Wetlands > Permafrost | place: Sweden: Abisko...
GATTTCCTGCCTGACCCGAAACCTGATATTGTTCGTCGGTATTCAGATAAGTTAACTCATTATTGTCCAACAAACTAAACCGATCGAAGTAATTATCGGCGCGGCTGTTGGTAATGCGTTTGAATTCGCTGTATTTTCCACTGGCCAAAAATGGTTGTCCCCAATATTGAATGCTTAAATCGGGAGTGATGTTGTAATTTACTCGCAACGAAGCGCTCAGCGTTTTCTGATTGATTCGTGCAAAAATATAATCGGTTTTCTCGGAATAATCTTGTTGCGTAACATATTGAAGCCCATCTTCATTGGTACTGAAATTCGGATTTAAAGTAATCTTCAGGTTTTTTGTTGGTCGGTACGCCAAGCTAAATCCATACGTAAACATTGTTTTGGTATTTTTGATATTCCCTTCAAGCATGCTAAAATCAATTTCAGCGGTTAGTTTCTTTTGATCGCTCGAACTAATTGAGCACCAGATATTTTTATTTCCCGGAACCTTTAGGGATGGCCCGCCCCTTAATTCTGTACTCGAAAGACCTTGCCCATTCAAATTAAACCCAAAATTAAAATTCCAATAGTTTTTAAATTGGGTATTTCCATTGATGTTTCCTCCCGGACCAGTTTGTTCGCCGGCAAAATTCCATTCAGTCCATTGGTTAAAATTCAGATTCAGATACCTGAAAATGGAGAATGGTTCAAAAATGCGGTATCCTAACCAAAAAACCTCCATAATATCATCAGCCTGACGCATATATCCAATGTTGTTCAATTCCAGTCCTGGCGATTTCCAGGCTGTAGCTGCCATAAATTTCAACTTACCTCCGTATTTGCCCAGTACAATTTTGCCACCCTGACCGGATAAGCTGGTTCGGGTCGAATCGAACTTCAGGTAAGTGGCATCGGGCCTCTGAAACCCATGAATCCATGATTTTTGAGTTTCGCTGATGGCTTTGGCGCTTCCTTCAACACGACTAAAATAGTTGCTGAAATCAATTTCCCAGTCTTTATTGTGCCATTTGTGGACAAAATCAAATCCACCGGTGATGGCATTTTTATGAAGATCATTCACTTGTTTGTCATCCAGATTTCGGTTCACTGAAGTAATCATGCCTCCAAATAACGTATTTCCATTGTTGAAATCTTTTTGCACGCGTCCGATGGAATAATTGGTGAAGGGTTCAATCATTTCAGACCGTTGCTGACCATCGCTGATGTGGGCATATTCATCCGAAGTGAGGCTTTCAAGGATGCCAAGCGACCAACCTGTTTTTGTTTTCCCGGTAATTTTAGCCGCTCCCAGAATACTCGTATTTTCAGGAGCATCCATGTATTCATCATCAGCAAGATCGGGACTTTTATGTGGCCGGCGCCCGATTCGTCTCGAATAGAACAGGTTCTCGGAAGCTAAATCACCATCGCCAAACATCAGCGGAAAGCTCAGAATATTTTTCCCTTCAATAAAGAAAGGTCGTTTTTCCTGAAAAAAGGTCTCGAACGATGTCAGGTTTACTTGGGAAGGATCAGCCTCAACCTGACCAAAATCGGGATTGATGGTGAAATCGAGGGTCAGGTTATTGGTCAGACCGACTTTGCCGTCCAACCCCACATTCAGCTGATTCTTTATTCCTGATTCTTTAAACGGATTTCCAGGTTCTTTTGCATAACGATCGGTTCGTGCAACAGCGTAAGGTGTTAAATCGGCTACCTTTCTTGATTTTAGGTTTTTAAGTCCTTTCAGTTCGCCAAACTGCGATACCCAACCTGATTTCTTTTTGGTTGAAGATTGCCATAAGCTTGTTTCTTGTTTCCGGTAAAGCACGCGGCCAATCTGCAATCCCCAGGTTTGTTCGCTGTTGCCTTTAAAGCGTAATTGAGTAAGTGGTATCTTCATTTCGGCATACCAGCCCAAACTGTCGCGACTGGTTTTTACCATCCAGATCGGATCCCAAGTATTGTCCTGGATATCACCATCGTTGCTGATGATAAAATCTTGTTTAATACCCGCAGCATTAACTAAAAATGAAAAAGCAGTGCGCTTGTCAAAATACGAATCAAGTTCAACGGCAACAAAATCACCATCCGATTGATCGCGTGGGGTTAATCGTTGCACAATGCTGTCGGGGTGATTATCCCATGCTTTAAATCCAACATAAATATAGTTTTCATCGAGTAGAATGGCGAACTCTGTTTTCTGACGGGGTTTTTTCCCTTCCGAAGGTTCATACTGAACAAAATCATTTTGCCAGTTGGCTTTTATCCAGGCTGGTTCATCCAACTTTCCATCAATCGAAAGTTCGTTCTTGCTGCATTCGCCGGCATAATATTCTTTTTTAGGTTGATCTTGTGCAATCAGCTTCCCATTGGTAAGGATTAAATAGATACTTAACAGTAGTAATTTTGTCTTCATGCAAATGCTTCCTTTTCTACAAGACACCTGAATTTTGTTTTCGTTACATGATTTGAGAATTTTTTTATCTTTATCGTTGTCGTCTAAAAACACAAAAACCATGATAACATCTGATGAGATTAAAAAGTTGGCAATCCAATTTGGGGCCGATCTTTGTGGAATTGCATCGATTGACCGGTTTGAAAATGCGCCTGAAGGATTCCATCCAAAGGATGTATTTAAAGATACAAAATCGGTGATTTCAATTGCCTGCCGCATTCCTGATGGCCCTTTGAATGCGGATAACATTATTCCGTATTCAGCAATTGAGGAAATGGTTCTGACTAAATTAAACGGAATTGCACTGAACCTGTCGCTTGCTATTGAAGAGCAAGGTTCAAAAGCGGTTTTGATCCCATCGACCCCGTATGATTATTGGGATGAAGAAAACATGGAAGGACGTGGAATCCTTTCGCTGAAACACTTAGCCTATTACGCCGGGCTTGGATATCTGGGGCGAAATACCTTATTGTGTAATCCACTGTTTGGTAATTTGATTAAGCTGGGTGCCATAATTACCGATGCCGGATTGGAAGCCGATTCAATGCAGGAAGGCGAGATGTGCAAGGTTAACTGCAACTTATGCGTAGATAGTTGTCCGGTGGAAGCGATTGAAGCCAATCACGTTGTGCAGAAAAGATGCAGGCCACTTTCCGAAATCGTGAATAAAAGAGGCATTGAAATTTATGCCTGCAATGTTTGCCGGAAAGTATGCCCTAACAGGAATGGAATAGCCTAAAATGCTGATAAAAAGGATGATAAATGTCGCAATGGAATCCTTGGCATGGTTGCCACAAGATAAGTGCGGGTTGTCAAAACTGCTATGTATATCGCATCGATGCTTCGTTTGACCGCGATGCTTCTATCGTACTAAAAACCGCTGATTTCAATTTACCCATCCGGAAAGCTCGTAATGGCAACTATAAACTAACGGCTGATGAATTGGTATATATCTGTTTCTCATCCGACTTTTTCATTGAGGAAGCCGATGAATGGCGCGCTGAGGCATGGCAGATGATTCGATTACGGACCGATTTGCATTTTTACATTATTACCAAGCGAATCGATCGGTTTATGGTTAATCTTCCCGATGATTGGGGCGATGGCTATAACCATGTAACCATCTGTTCGACCTGCGAAAATCAGGATCGGGCCGATTACCGTTTGCCCATTCTATTAAGTTTGCCTATCAAGCATAAAGCAATCATTTGTGAGCCTTTGCTTGGACCGGTTAACCTTTCATGCTGGTTAAACTCTTCGGTTGAGGAAGTTACGGTCGGTGGAGAGTCGGGTAGTGAAGCCCGTACTTGTAATTACAGTTGGGTGTCGGACCTTCGTACTCAGTGTATCGAAAAGAATGTATCGTTTCATTTCAAGCAAACAGGTGCCAGGTTTGTTAAAGATGGCCGCTTATATAACATCAAGCGGAAAGATCAATATTTGCAGGCAGCAAAAGCCGGAATAGATTTTCGGGGCTAACTGTATAGGAGCGTTAGTTCTTGTTAACTGGTTTTGTATGTACAATTGTATGTATAAAAAAAGAGCTGCAAGATTTTACTTTTGCAACTCTTTGATTTTCAGTGGAGAATATCGGAATCGAACCGATGACCTTTTGACTGCCAGTCAAACGCTCTAGCCAACTGAGCTAATCCCCCTTATATATTATTTCAATTAAACTTCAATTCTCGGAACCGAACAAATGACCTTCCCGATTTCTATCGGGACGCTCTAGCCAACTGAGCTAATCCCCCTTTCGAGGCGACAAATATATAAATATTTTCCGTCCCCCGCGAGTCGACTCTACCGAAAATTCGATTCCTCTTCGATAAAAACCTGATCTAATTTTCAATTTACCTGAATGTTGTCTGCTAAGTGCTGAAAATGAATGTGTTTCTAAATAATACTGAACGATATTATCAATAAGTTCATCCGCAATTTTCAATTTAACTTATTTCCACTTTTAGCATCTTTTGCTTTCTTCTTAAAAAAACCTCTCAGTAAAAAGTTATGCTGAGCTGCTTCAAGATCTTCATCCAGTTTTTTCGAACTGCTTTCTAAGAACTTAATGGATTCTTTTAATTGATTGCCAGCCTCTTCGTCGTGTAGTATTACGCCAACAGTAGTTTTGGGATTACTGCTTACCTGTTTGAGATTTGTAATAAACATAGTTGCTGTATCAGCCATCTGCTGCAATTGCAATACCGTAGCTTTTACCGATTTAAAAACCACTGTATCTGTTGTCAAATCATTGGCCAGTGTGCCTTCTTTGTTTAGCCTGGAACTGAAATCAGCCAGTGAATTAATCATTTGTTGAGCTTTTACTGATGCCTTCTGTAGTGATACAATCGTTGTATTGATGTTTGTATATAATAAGCTGTCATTAAGTAATTTACCAATTGATCCTTCGCCGGCAGCTAACCTCTTTGTGATAGCTTTTATATCAGTAGTTATCACCAGGAGGTTTTTATTGTTTTCCTGGGCTGTGTTGATCACATCTTCAGAAGTAAAAGTTTTCATCACTTCCAGGGTATCTCCTTCCTGCACTTCAGCGCTTTCTTCGGTACCACCATATATAACCAGTATTTTATTTCCAATTAGTCCATCGTTGCTAATTTTAACTTTGGCATCTTTTCGGATATATTTCTTGGCTGAAGTGGCAACTTTCATATTTACTTCAACCTGCGATCTTCCATGGAATTTTAAGCTGCTTACAGTACCTACTTTTACACCTGAAAACCAGACATTATTCCCCGACTGCAAGCCGCTGATGTCATCAAAAAGCGTAATTATTTCCGTTTTTCGGTCAAAAGTTTCGCGTAGATTACCTACAATTAAAATTCCAGCCAGCAGAAATGCCATTCCTATAAAAACAAAAATTCCAACTATTACAGCACGTTTATTTGGTGATTCGTTCATTGCGTTATTGTATAAAATTGTAATTAAAGAATCCTTTAAGATGTTCATTATCAGTATCAGCAGCAAATACCTCTTCGAAATTTCCGATTTTTATAAACTTCCCTTTATGCAACATGGCAATCCGGTTGGCTGTATTTTTTGCACAGGTAAGGTCATGTGTGATAATTACAGAACTGGTATTGTATTTCTCCTGAACTTCGTTGATTAAATCAATAATCTCGGCACTTGTAATTGGGTCGAGACCTGCGGTTGGTTCATCGTACAACATGATTTTCGGTTTCAGAATTAAAGTGCGCGCGATACCAATCCTTTTCCGTTGTCCTCCGGAAAGATCAGAGGGCATTTGTTTGTTTTTATCTTTTAATCCTACTGCATCCAGAACTTCATGTACGGCATTATCCACTTCCTTCTTACTCATATTCTTCATATTCATCAATAATGGGAATGCCAGGTTCTGGTAAACGGTCATACTATCGTATAATGCACTGTTTTGAAATGAAAAACCAATATGTAACCGCAAGGCATCCAATTCTTTGCCATGTAAATGAGCAATCTGTTTTCCCAATATAACTACATCTCCTTTGTCAGGCTTAAGTAAACCGACAATAATTTTGATCAAAACAGATTTGCCAGAGCCCGACTTGCCAAGTACTGCCACATTTTCGCCTCTAAACAGGTTAAAATCAATACCTTTCAAAACCTCCAGGTTTTCGAATGATTTATACAATCCGGAGATCGAAATAACGGTTTCCTCTTTGTGTATGATATTTTTTAGTTTTTCCATCACTTTAAAGGAATTAAAACCAGTTAGATATCTGTACAATAAGCACTTCCTCTATAAATATCAGGAACATGGCAAGTACAACAGCCTGATTTGCTGCCCTGCCAACGCCTCGGGTTCCCTGATCAGCATGAAATCCTTTGTAAGTACCGACAATGCCAATGGTAAAACCGAAAACAATTGATTTAGCTACCGATGTAAAAATATCGAGGAAAGAGATAGTTTTAAATGCGTTTTGATAAAAGCTAAGCAGGCTAACTGTTTCAGTAACATGAACATTTAAATATGAACCATACAGCGAAACAAAACTGCAATACAAGGCTAGCACCGGAATCGTAATGGTGGTTGCCAGCACTCGTGTAACGACCAGATATTTGTATGGATTAATTGCTGATACTTCCATGGCATCAATTTGTTCGGTTACTTTCATCGAACCAAGTTCGGCCCCAATGCCTGAACCTACCTTACCTGCACAAATAAGTGCTGTTACCAGTGGCCCCAGCGCTTTTACAATTGCAATTCCAATTAATGAAGGAAGCCACGAAGTTGCCCCGAAATCTTCCAATGAAGGCCGTGATTGTTTGGTAAAAACAATGCCGACAATAAAACCTGTAAGCGAAATTAAGGCCAGTGATTTCAAACCAACCTCAAAACACTGATTAATTACTTCGCGAAGGTGAAATGGTCTTTTAAATACCTCCTTAAAAAAAAGAGTAGTAAATCTAAAAGCATTAGTAACGCCAATGAAATATTGGTCAATACCTTTCGAAATCAAATATTTTTTAGAGCCGTATTTAAACATTTAAAATGTGTTTTTACTATTATAAGGCAATTAGTAATTATCAATAAATTAGTATTACAAATTTGGCGCAATTAATATTATTTTTTGTGAGTCTGAATCATTTGATCTCACAGATAGACCTGAACATCAATTGTTGTCATTATCAACTATTTCAGAAATAAAAGCTAAAGCTTTTTTGCTTTGCTCTCCAGATGATTAACTACTTTATGGAAAACATCAATTTCAGATTGGGTAAGTCCTTGTTGAAGGTTCACTATCAAGTCATCGACTACTTTCATGTACTGATCGATTACCCGATATCCCAATTTTGTAACCATCAGGTAATTCTTTCTTCGGTCTTTTAAATCAACAACTCTGCGAACCAGTTCTTTTTCTTCCAGCGAATCAATTAATCTCAAAATAGCAGATTTATCTTTGCCCATCATTTCTGCCATATCTTTCTGTATTACATCGTCTTCTTTAATGCTGATGGCATGCAAAAGGCTGAATTGTTCTGACGAAATCTTTACTTCCACCGGTGTCAGTTCATCAGAAAGTTTCTTAAATACCCGATATACTTCGTGCATCATTTTACCCATTTCCAACAACGATATATTCAGGCTTTCCATTGCATGACAATTTTAGTTAGGACAAAGATAAAAACAATTAGTTGACGACTACAACTAATATTTAAAATTTGATTTTTAGTTAATGTTCTTATAATGGTCTTCGGAATCGGGGAAATACATATCAGATTATTATCTTTCATACGAACCAAAATCTACAATATGATTTCATCTTCCGCAAACAACAAAGGAACCATCGATCTTCCGGTTTTAGCATTCCAGATTGTTCATTTTGAAATTGAGACTTTGGAACGAAGCTGATCGATCTGTTTTTGTGCTGAATTAATCTTTATCTTTACCCGCTTTTAAAATAAATTCATTTTATGCATATCCTGATGTAATTCAGGATTTTACTAATAACAATTGAACATGATTGAAAATTCGCCCGTAACCGAAACAGCAGTTCTGGTTGGCCTGATTACACAGAATCAGGACGAGACTCAGGCAAAAGAATATTTAGAGGAATTGGAGTTTTTAGCTGATACAGCAGGAGCTGAGGTGAAAAAACACTTTTTACAACGATTAGACATTCCAAATCATGCAACGTTTGTCGGGTCCGGAAAACTTGATGAAATTGCTGAATACGTCAAATCACACGAAATAGGTACTGTAATTTTCGACGACGATCTAAGTCCAACTCAACTCCGGAACATCGAAAAAGTACTGGAATGTAAGGTTTTGGACCGGACCTTTCTGATTCTGGATATTTTTGCCAAAAGAGCTCAAACAGCTCATGCCAAAACGCAGGTCGAACTGGCTCAATACCAGTATTTATTACCGCGACTGACCCGGTTATGGACTCACCTTGAACGTCAGCGCGGAGGTATCGGAATGCGTGGTCCAGGGGAATCGCAGATTGAAACTGACCGCCGAATCATTTTGGATAAAATTGCCCTATTGAAGGAACACCTGATAAAAATTGACAAACAAAAGGCCACTCAGCGTAAAAACCGGGGAAGAATGGTACGGGTTGCATTGGTTGGATATACCAATGTTGGCAAATCAACCATGATGAACCTGCTTAGCAAATCGGAAGTTTTTGCTGAAAATAAATTATTTGCCACCCTCGATACTACTGTCAGGAAAATGGTAGTTGGCAACCTTCCGTTCTTACTGGCCGACACCGTTGGGTTTATTCGTAAATTACCTACAAGCCTGGTCGAATCGTTCAAATCGACCTTGGATGAAGTGCGCGAATCGGACATTCTGATGCATATTGTTGATATTTCGCATCCCGGATTTGAAGAGCAAATAGAAGTTGTGAACCGTACCTTGAACGAAATTAAGGCGGGTGACAAGCCTGCAATTTATGTTTTCAATAAGATTGATGCCTTTACTTTTATTGAAAAACATGAAGATGATTTAAGTCCGCGCACAAAAAGTAATATTTCGCTGGAAGAATGGGAAAGTAGTTGGATGGCGAAGAGTAACACACCTTCGTTGTTCGTTTCGGCCAGGACAAAGGAAAATATTGAAGGCCTCAAGAAGACTTTGTACGAAGAAGTAAAGAAAATTCACATCACCCGATTTCCCTACAACGACTTTTTGTATGACGAAAATTGGACGGTTAAACCTCAAGAATAGTTAAAAAAAACACGGAGAAAACTGAGTTGCAAACTAGGCTGTTTCAAAAGTCAAGAAACTTGAAACCCAGTCACCCCGAATTTATTTCGGGGTCTGACATACAGTGCGTTGGGATCCTGAAACAAGTTCAGGATGACGTGATCAATGACTTTTGAGACAACCTCTGTGTATTCTCAGCTTTCTCCGTGGTAAGATATTTTATTTAATCTCTCCAATTTTAATCAGCCATTCGGCTATCTGAACAGCGTTTAAAGCAGCACCTTTTTTGATCTGGTCGCCAACACACCAGAAAGTCAACCCTTTAGGATTAGCAACATCTTTACGAATCCGTCCTACATAAACATCATCCTTGCCCGAAACAAACAAAGGCATTGGGTATATTTTCTCTGCCGGATTATCCAAAACGGTCAATCCTTCGAGTTTTTCCATGGCTGTTTTCACTTCTTCAATATCCAAAGCGTCTTCCGTTTCAACCCAAACTGCTTCAGAATGTGCCCGGGCCACCGGAACGCGGATGCATGTTGCACTTACTTCAGCCGTAGTATGCATAATTTTCTTGGTCTCCCAGTTCATTTTCATTTCCTCTTTGGTATAATCGTTATCGAGGAAAACATCAATGTGAGGTATGATATTCATGGCCAATTGGTATGGGAACTTCTTTATCGTCGGTTCTTCTCCTTCGGCAACTTGTCTGATCTGGGTTTCCAATTCGGCAATACCCTGAGCTCCGGCGCCACTGGCAGCCTGGTAGGTAGCCACATGAACACGTACGATTTTCGATAAATCGTTGATCGGTTTCAAGGCCACAACCATCTGGATGGTAGAACAATTCGGATTGGCAATGATGCCGCGTGGTCGAATCAGCGCATCTTCAGCATTCACTTCAGGAACCACCAGCGGCACATCATCATCGTATCGAAATGCGCTGGAATTATCGATCATGATTGCCCCGTATTTAGTGATTGTAGAGGCAAATTCTTTGGAAATGGAAGCTCCGGCTGAAGTCAGGGCAATATCAATGTCCTTAAAATCATCGTTATGCTTCAGTTCTTTTACAACCAGTTTTTTACCTTTAAAATCATACTCGTTCCCCGCAGAACGTTCTGATCCAAACAAAACCAGTTCATCGAGCGGAAAATTCCTTTCAGCCAGAACTTTCAGAAATTCCTGGCCAACTGCTCCACTGGCACCTACTACTGCAACTTTCATTTCAAATTGTATTTATTTGTTTTACAATGTATAAACTTTAAATTTTACTTAAATTTGGTAATCAGTTCAATCAGCAATGAATCGAATCAAATTCACCAAACGTAATACGCTAAATGTTTATTCAAAATTAATGGTTTACTTTTAATTTTTCCTAAAATGGCCATGAAATATTTTATTTTTCCATTTATAGTTGTCTATTTTTTAACAATTGTAAGCAAAGGTGCTTTTTGCTCTAATCCTGATCAACGTGAACTTAGTAAAAAATCAGAGATAGTTGCTGTCAAAGATACGCTTAATTCTATTTTTCAGGACGATTTTGAACGCGGCAATTGTGTGGGATGGAAACAATCCGACGACTGGGAAGTTTCGACAGTTGAGAAAATTTCAGGAGAATATTCGCTGAAACATTCGTCCAAAGCCACCAGCGGTTCCAGTTCGATATTTCATACAATCAACGCTGATTGGAGTAATTTTGATATGGAATGGTCGTTCAACCTTAAAAATGGCAAGTGGGACCCTTCATCGGCTAACCGGTTCTGGTTTTATCTGAGTTCCGACACGATCCGTACTGACTTGATTAATGGTTTTGCCGTGGGCGTAAATGTCTCTGGAAGCAGCGACCTACTTGATCTTTGGCGAATCAGAAATGGAAAAGCTGATAGCCTGGTAGTTGAATCGGATCTGGATTGGAATTCTTCAACATTGGCTGCCATTCATGTTAAACGAACGACCCGGGGCGTATGGACGCTTGATTACCAAAAATCGGGAGAGTCAAAAAGCCAGACTTTCACAGGAACCGATCTAACATTATTCGACGTTAAAAACATTGGTCTTTCCTTCAACTTCACATCAACCCGTGCCGGCCAATTGTGGCTCGACGATGTTTCGGTAAATCAGTTATCGCCAGAGCTTTTTGTTCAGAAATTAGTAGTTGTAAATGCTCATAAAGTTACGTTAACCTTCAATAAACCGATCAATCCGTTATCCATCCATACCCTGAATTTCATCTTGACAAACGAAAACAATCAAAATATACCGATCACTCAGGCATTGCCGACCAATGGATCAGACAGATCTGTTGACATTAGTTTTGGAAAAACCGATGGAGTAGATTTCAGCCTGAATATTTCCGGCGTTTCAGACCTTTCCGGAAACGTGATGAAACCTGACGTCCAACTATTCTCATTGGTTTTTTCTCCTGAAGTTGGTTCAATTCTGATCAACGAAGTGTTGTTTAATCCATTCCCTGGCGGAGTTGATTTTGTTGAACTGGTAAATGTTTCGGAGAATACAATACCGGTCAACCGACTGAAACTCGCTACACGAAACGATACCATGGGGCTGAAGCAAATATATCCGATAAGCGCCGAAAAAAGATACCTGCGACCGGGGCAATTTCTAACCTGCACAAAAGACCCGACTATTATTGCGGCGCAATACATTTCAAACGATCCGGTGAGTTTCTGTGCCATGAAATCTTTTCCAAGCTATTCGGACGATTCAGGAACCGTGGTCTTGTTAAACGATTCGCTTCGGGTTCTGGATGAATTTAGCTATTCGGCCAACATGCATTCTCCTTTTTTGGCTGACGAAGAAGGTGTTTCACTTGAACGAATTTCACTGAAGAACCCAACTGCCGACCTTAGCAACTGGGCATCGGCAGCCGCATCCGCAGGCTATGCAACTCCGGGACTTTCCAATTCTCAAACCGAAAGCGAAACCGTAATTCAGGATGAAATTACCCCCGAACCAAAAGCTTTTTCGCCCAACGGTGATGGGTATAACGATCAGCTTTCAGTTAAATTTAAATTGAGCAAACCCGGGTATATCGCCAATGTGCGGATTTTTGATTCGGTTGGCCGTCAAGTAAAATTTCTGGTTAAGAATCAGTCGCTGGCACAAGATGGAAGCTGGTTCTGGAATGGAGATAGTGATAGCGGTCAACGGCTCAATCTCGGCGTTTACATCATTCTGGTTGAGTTGTTTGATCAGGCCGGACATATCAAAACATTCAAGAAAGCCTGCACATTGACTGATCGTCTTGATTGATAAACCTGGTTTTTCGACAGCTTGCATTACTTTTCTTTGCAAAACATTCAAATGCATAAGATATTTATGTACGTTTGTTGAAAATTTACAAAATGGGAACCAATCAATTGTACAAAGGAAGTCTGTCAACCATTATCCTGAAGCTTTTAGGCGAGAATGGGCGCATGTATGGCTACCAGATTACGCAGGAAGTGAAAGCCATTTCGTCCGGCGAATTTGTGATTACCGAAGGCGCTTTATACCCGATGTTGCACAAGCTCGAAGCCCAGGGATTGCTGACCGTTGAAATTGAAATGACCGGCAACCGGATGCGCAAGTACTATTCGATTACCCAAAACGGTAAAAAGGAAGTTACGAACCTGATGACCGAAATGGAATCGTACATCCGTAATATGCAAAGCCTGCTGAACCCGAAAATTAATCTGGCATGAGCAAGCTTCTCACTATCGAACAAATTGAAGAACTTCACGAATTTTGCTATTTCCGTGGAGTTTTTCATTACGATGTTCAGATCGAAATTGTTGATCATCTGGCAACTGCAATTGAAAAATTGTGGGAAACCAATCCAATATTGCCTTTTGACGAAGCGATGTACACGATTGGAGAACAATTTGGTGGCGATCTGGGGTTCTCAACCTTCAGTCAGGAGAAAGAAAAAGCGGTGAGAAAGAAATACCGGCGTTTACTTTGGCAATTTGTGGCCGATTATTACAGATTCCCGAAAATCATAGTTACCATTATGCTGACACTTTCCATCTTTACAGCATTGTACTTTTCGGAAAACGACCAATGGATTATAGTTTCGTTGGTGGCTCTTTTCTTCGGATTTTCATTGTTTTACGGTTTGTATTACAGGCCTAAATATGTGCGACTCAAAGTAAAGAAAGGATATTCCTTTTTGCTGAATGAAATATCAATCAAGGGATTGCTTTATAAAACCGGTGTTGGATTTAGTGGAGTATTTATCCATGAAGCAACTCATCAAGAACATTTTTCAACTACTGGGAGCATCATTTTTTCGTTACTTGTTTCGCTTTACATCGTTCTGCTTTACGGCGATTGCTTTTTCATCTCGAAGAAAATCAAAGAGCATTTCAAAGAACAATTTCCTCAATTTGTAATTGCATAATCATGAATACACGCACTTTAACTACGGAACAGATTGACAATCTTTTTGAACTTTGCGAATTTCACAATGTGCGCTACTATGATGTTCAAATTGAACTAGTCGATCATTTAGCTTCGGCCATTGAAGCGCTTTGGGAAACCAATCCTGAATTGCCTTTTGACGAAGCGGCTTTTATGGTTGGTGCACAATTCGGCGTTGAACCATTCTCTCCTGCCTCATATAATTCAATTTTACCATCAATTTCTGGTTTACAATTTAGCGGAGAGTCTGGTTTCGAGGCGATCAAAGAAGCCAAGGAAAAGGAGCTTCGAAGAAAATACGACCGCTTACAATGGAAATACATTGGCGAGTTTTTTAAGCTACCAAAGATTATCCTGACCCTTGCCATTACATTTGCGATATTCCTGGTCTTCAGACTTTCTAATAACGACATCATGGTGAGTTATTGTATTCAAGGATTTTATATCCTTTCTTTAGCTATTTATCTGATCTTTATATATCCTAAAAAATTCCATCTCAGCATTATAACTGGCAAATCGTTTCTATTGTACGAACAATTCGGAAAAATGAAAAGAAGTGCTATTGGTGCTGGATTGTCATTCATCAACATATTCCTATTTGTCTGTAAATTAGCACTTTTGAGGTTAAACCCTCCATACTCAAACTACTTCAATATGCAACTTTTTGTCTCCTTTTTTCTTACTTTATCTGGGATTACTGTCGCGGCTATTTGTATTGATACTCCTAAACGAATCAAAGTAGACTTTACCCAGCAATTTCCTCAATTTGTAAAATCATGAAGCCATGACTGCACGAAAACTAAATCCTGATCAGATTCAAGAGATGTTCACTTTCTGTTATAAAAAGAATGTAAAAGAATATGAAATTCAGGCAGAGTTGGTGGATCATTTGGCTTCATCCATCGAAACGCTACAGGAAGAACAATCCAATATTTGCTTTCAGGATGCACTGAACCACGCCTATGCAAAATTTGGGAGTATAGGTTTCAACGAACTGGTAAAAAGTAAAAAGCGTGCTTTCCGGCATCAGTATGACCGTTTGTTCCTGAAATTTCTGATTACATTCTTCCGCTTGCCACGCATAATTCTTACATTGGCATTAATTCTTGTTTTGTTTACCTTAATCCGCATTGTTGAACCGACTAAAATTATAATAACTTATGCCATTGTCGCTTTATTTTCCTTTCACATTTGGCATTCCAAAAGTCTTGGAATACCAAAGTTAGGAATTAAATCATTTTTACTGGAGAACTATTTCAATCAGTTAAAATCAAGAGCGACAAACCTAATTTACGGATTCTATTTCTTTTTTCTACTGTTCATAGTATACTTTCCTTCTCAGGAAACCGTTTGGTTTGATTTTCTGATATCATCACTACTTGCGCTGATTTTCATTTATTACTATAATCTAATGTTCTATATGACAAAGCTGGTCAAACAACATTTTCAAGAACAATTTCCTCAATTTGTAAAATTATAACCTGTAATAAAACATAACAAACTTATACCAATTCTTTCAAAAATCACATATTTGCAATCGGAAAACCTATGTGATCTATCCCGACGAATCGGGACAAGTTGTGTCTATGTGGTTAAAAAAACAATTAAATATATGAATCAAACCCTCTTTACTCTGGCCTGGCGCGAAACCATCCGATCGGCCTATTGGGGCAAAAGCCTCGCAACCAATATCGGACTGGGTTTCCTGGCCGTTTATTTTTCAGTATGTTTCCTCTTTTTGGGTTTTGCCATTCCCGAAATGCTTACCAAAAGTTTTCCGAATGCTGATCCGGTGAGCAAGTTCAACGGCATATTGCTGGCGTATTTCGCTATCGATCTGATTATCCGCCAGCTGATGCAAAAACTGCCGACAGTTAGTTTCAAACCCTTGTTGTTGCTGAACATTCGTCGCCCGAAGATTGCCAATTACCTGATGGTCCGCTCGGTGTTCAACTTCTTTAATGTGCTGCCGTTGTTTCTGCTGTTGCCAGTAACTTTCTTGCTGGTTGCAAATGCATATTCAGGATTGGCTACCACAAGTTGGTTTTTGGCTGTGTTTATCCTGATTTTCAGCAACCATTTCCTGGCTATTTACCTGAAATGGCGGTTTAACGAAGCCGAATATGGGTTCTTTATTTTGCTTGCTGCGC
>Ga0302288_1001401_pt1 | contig 15669 bp, 10 predicted proteins | sample III_Fen_N1_1_FD_194549 | JGI IMG/M metagenome (GOLD analysis project Ga0302288, IMG submission 194549) | Peat permafrost microbial communities from Stordalen Mire near Abisko, Sweden - III_Fen_N1_1 | ecosystem: Environmental > Terrestrial > Soil > Wetlands > Permafrost | place: Sweden: Abisko...
AATCTAATTCTTTACTTTTGAAAATAAGTACAAGATTTTTTCTTTGATCTTCATCAATTTCATCGATAGAACTTTCAATCACCGAAAAACATTCAATAGCTTGTTCATCATTTCCTGCAATTAATTTTTCTAAAAAGAATTCAATATGCTCACTAAAATCTAATCCTGTTTGCCAACAGATACTAAATAATTCGGTCGTAATACCAGTAAATTTTGGCTTTTTTATCGATTCTACCAGTTTATCAACAAATCTTTTATCTTTAATATCAATAAAAAACGAGAATAAATGATTTTTAATTTCTTGTTTTTGAGTTGTAATATATAGGTCAAATAATGAGTCAATCAACTCAAAATGAGACGATAATTTCACTCTATTAATTGCATCAATAACCAATTCAATATTTCCAGAAAACAAATCAATCTTTAAAGTATCTATATTTTTATCTAAATCTTGCATGATGTTTTTTTGAGTTTAAAATTATTTATATATTTGACTTTGTAAAAGTACAAATATTCATTCATGCAGTATGCTTGAAAAGCAAACAAAAAAAAATGTTTGAATATTTAAAAACGTTTGGAAATAAAAAAAAATGTAGTACTTTTACGTTCATCATTGAAAAGAATTTAGGTATAATTTAAAAATTAACAAAAGGGAAATATGAGCGTCACTCTACTTAATCTTAAAACCATTAGAATATTGACCCTAGCAGGACTAGCGTCGTTGTTTGTAGGATGTTCATCTAATGGAGGTAACTCTGATTCAGATGACACTATTTCAGTTGATAATGAAGCCCTTCAAAAAGAGAAAATCTTAAAAGATGCTAAAAGAGTAATGTTATCATTACCTTCTCCTATTGAAACAGCAATGTTAATAAAAAGAGCTGGAGCAAAATATAATGAAGATTTATTAAACCCAACAACAAATGCAGCTAACTATACTACAAATAAAAGTATGGCTATGGCAATGGGTATTTATGGTGCTGACTTAAGTTATGCGTCAATCTTCGATCAAACTCAAACCGTGATGAAATACATGGCAACAAGTAAAAAACTTGCTGATGCATTAGGTCTATTGAGTTCAATTGATCAAAACATTATTAAGAGAATGGAATCAAATGTAAATGATAGAGATTCAATTATTAGAATCATTTCTGAAACATTTATGAATTCAAACTCGTCTTTAAAAGAAGATAATAGACCTGCCTTAGCTGCCTTAATATTAACAGGTGGATGGATTGAAGGTTTATATATTGCAACATCAGTTACAAAATCGTCGAAAGACAAAGAACTAATTGAAAGAATTGTTGATCAAAGACTTTCGTTTAATGATATGACAAAATTATTAGAACAAAATAGCGATAATCCTGATTGTGCTCAACTTTTAACTAGCTTAGCACCAGTTAAAGCAGCTTTTGATGCTATTAAAGTTCAAACATCAGATATTGTTCCTGTAACAGATAAAGACTCAAAAATAACAACATTGAAAGCAACATCTAAAGTAATCATTACTGAAGATCAATTCAAAAAACTAAAAGAAGAGTCTTTAAAATTAAGAACAGCACTTATTAAATAATATAAATAACGAAGGAATATGAAAAGAATTTGGTCGATAATATTGTTGGTATCTGCATTGGCAATTACTTCAACTACTACATCATACGCTCAGTGCAAAAATTTCGCTAAAGGTGTTTGCAAACCTCAACTTGAACCTTATATTCACGACGGTATTTATAATGCTACTGAATTATCTGAAGGTGAATCTGCTGAGTTATTCAAAACATTCTACTCAGGTCAAGAATATAGGATAGCAATTTGTGGTGATGCGTCATTACCTCCAATTGAGTTTCAAATTTTAGATGCTGACAGAAATGTATTGTTCAGCAATAAAGAAGCTAACTATGCTAAAGTTTGGGATTTCAAACTAGAAGCAAGTCAACAATTGATTGTTTCAATTCAAGTAACAACTAACGATGATAAAGCATCTGACCAAGTTGCTAGAGGTTGTGTAGCTGTTTTAATTGGATTCTTGAATACAGACAAATAAGATATTACATAAAGCAAAAAAAAGCGATACAAATTGTATCGCTTTTTTTTTGCTTTATACTTAAGATTTAAATTAGTAATAATCTTGGATCATTATAGTAATAAAATATTCAAATGTATTTAGTTAAGAGAATTAAAGCATTTTTATTAAATCAACAAAAACACTTGTCATTCTTGGTTCAGCAGATGCTGCATTAATTTGAACATCTTCGTGCGTAGTAATCATTTCTGTAGCTAGTTCGCTTTCATTTGTAATAACTGATATCCCAAACACTTTTAACCCCAAATAATGCGCTACAATCACTTCTGGAACTGTAGACATACCAGTAGCATCAGCACCTAATATTCGAAACATTCTATATTCTGCAGGAGTTTCTAAAGTTGGCCCACTACTTCCAATATAAACACCTTTTTGTAACTTTATTCCTTTCTCATTTGCAATATGGAAAGCTGTATCGATTAACACTTTATCATAGACAGTACTCATATCAGGAAATCGAGGTCCTATTTTATTATCATTTGGTCCACGTAAAGGATTCTCAGGAAAGAAATTTATATGGTCAATAATAACCATTAAATCGCCCGTTCTAAAAAGTGGATTTAATCCTCCAGAAGCATTAGAAACAAATAAATATTCGATTCCTAATTGTTTCATTACTTTAACAGGCAAAACAATTGTTTGCATGTCGTACCCCTCATAGTAATGAAAGCGACCTTGCATAACAACAACTTGTGTATTACCAATTTTACCAAAGATTAGTTTTCCTGCATGACCTTCAACAGTTGAGATTGGAAAACCAGGTATTGCAGTATAAGGAATTTCTATTTCAATATCTACATTATGAACTAATGCACCTAATCCACTACCTAAAATCACTCCAACTTTAGGTCTTGTTTTTACCTTAAGCTTAATAAATTCTACAATCGATTCTATTTTTGTTTGCATAAAACTACTCTGCTATATATTTTTTAATTTTCTTATCGCCAATCCATACAACTTCGTTTGTTTCAATATTAGTAAGTTGTAAATCTACTTGATAATAAGTAATTTGTTCTTTCTTATACGAATCGACAATAGAGCTTATCGTACCTTGAAGCATAAAGTCAGCACCTAATTCTTTGCCCCATTTCTTAGCTGTTTCTTTAGAAGAGAATTGTTGTTGATCAGCCCTTTCAGAACGTAATGCTTCTCTATTATCGCCAGCTTGAATTAATCGAATACGACCAGATTTTACAAATGACTTCTCTAAATCTTTAATAAATGTTTCAGCATCGATATGCTCATGACTATTATTTTTTACCAAGCCAACAACAACAGAAGGTTTGTTGCCATTATTTGCTTGCATAAATTCATTTAACCATCTATCACCTAAAACTTGTTCGATTAAAGCATCTGCAGTAAGTCTTGAATCTGAATCATTCCACCGACCGCTTAAATCAACTGTTTGTTCTGTACTTACGCGTTTAACTTCTCTATGTGATGTACATGACAATACGGGTAAAATCATCGAAGCAAATAAAGATACTTTAATTACAGTTTTCATATTTCATATTTTAAGTGATTCTATACTATACTTAGTCAAAGATAAGGCCAAAAAGAATAATTTTCACAACACCTAAAGATTTATTAGAATAATACTTTAAAATTATTACATTCTTTTATAACGACAGTCAACGAATTACATTTGTTTTTATTATATTTGCTTTAAATAAATAATTAAGGAGTAGCTATGAGTGAAACTAATGAACAGTTAAACATTGATTGGAAAGGCAAAGTAATTTTAATTGCCGAAGATGAAATTTTCAATTACAAATTGATTGAAAAGACTTTACGTAAAACCGGTGCAAAAATTCTTTGGGCTGAGAATGGTAAAGAAGTAATTAGAATGTGCGAAGATCCAAACAATCAGATCGATTTGATATTAATGGACATTAAAATGCCTGTTATAAATGGATTTGACGCTTCGGAAAAGATTAAGGAAATGAGGAGTGATTTACCAATTATTGGACAAACAGCTTACGCATCATTATTTCAAGATGATTATCCTTTAGGAAAATTTGATGGTTATTTAACAAAGCCAATGCGTCCTAATACTCTTTTAACACTATTACAAAAATTCTTAGGTTCAGGCAATTAAGCGTTGAGTAAATTCTTTTAGAAAATGATAACGGTTATAATTATTTTATTAACTATAATTATAACATACATTTCTTTTCAGAATTCTCAGCTTTTTGATAAGCTATTATTATCTCCATTTAAAGTATTGCACAATAAGCAATATTACAGAATCTTTACCCATATTTTTCTCCATGCAAATTGGGAGCATTTGATTTTCAACATGCTTTCATTATATTTTATGGGGGTAGCAGTCGAACAAATTTCGAACGAAACATTCAATTCAAGGTTTTTCTATATTTTACTTTATATTAGTGGAGGGGTTTTCGCAACATTATACTCGCTAATAAAATCAAGAAATAACATAAATACTCGTATCGTAGGTGCATCAGGTTCCGTTTCTGCTATAGTATTTGCATTTATCTTATATCGTCCTATGAATAAACTTTATTTATTAGGACTGCCAATTGGAATTCCCGCCGTTTTATTTGGTTTACTATATATACTTGCATCATTTTATTTAATGAAGAAGAACAATGATTCTATTGCTCACGATGCACACATACTTGGATCGGTATGGGGATTCATTTTTCCAATAATTCTAAAACCAGATTTATTCCAATTATTTTTATCTCAAATTTTACAATAAATGAACAAAGCTGTTTTTCTAGATCGCGATGGTGTTATTAATGATGGAACATTATATTACACCTATAAGACAGAAGATTTTATTTTTAATAAAGGTATTTTTGAAGGATTAACACTACTCCAAAATGCAGGATATAAGTTAATTGTAATTACAAATCAAGGTGGTGTTGCAAAAGGTATTTACACTCTTGATGATGTAAATAAGGTACACTCATATATGACAGAAAAGCTTCAAGAACGAAACATTACAATTGATGCAGTTTATTTTTGTCCACATCATTCAGATATTTCAAAATGTGACTGTAGAAAACCCGGTTCTTTAATGATTGAACAAGCTCTATTAAAATTCGATATTGACTCCAATCAATCGTATTTGATAGGAGATAGCGAAAGAGATATAATAGCAGCAGAAAAAGCTAATGTAAAAGCTATTAAAATCAAGAAGAATGAAAATATTAAACCTTGGTGTTTGAAAATAGTAAATGGAGAACTTTAATTCATCTCACTTTTTCCCGTTTTCTTTTTATTTCTAAATTGAATAAAATACTCGGGTTTAGGAATATAATTAGAAGATAATATGCGAAGTTCTGTACGTCTATTTATCTGATTTGCTTTTCCTTGAATATCTTTTGTTGACAAAGCTAAAATATAGCGTTCATTAAGCGTATCTCCGGTTTTAAAATCTGAATTTTCTTTACTCATATATTCATCAATAATTACAGGACGAGATTCGCCATACCCTTTAGCAACTAATCGATCAGGATCATATCCTTTTTCATTTAAATATGTTATTATTGATTGAGCTCTTTTCATTGATAATTCCATGTTTTTAATTGAATCACCAACCATGTCGGTATGTGAACCTAATTCAATGGTAATATTTGGATTATCTTCAAGAAGTTTAATTAATTCATTTAAAGCTGTTTTTGATGATTCATTTAACTCCCATTTTCCAAAGTCATAAAAAACATTTGGTATTTCAACTGGTTGTGACATACTTATCAGCTCAATTTTCTGGTCAAACGTTTTATTTTCAGTAACATTATTGGTCGATATTTTGATTTTCTTTTTCAAATAATTTGTTGCTGATGCTAATATCAAATAATCAGTATATTGTTTTAATTTAAATTTAAAAGAACCATCCTTATGTCCTTTAATTTCATTGACAGAGCCATCACTACCAAACAATGTAACAACAGCTTCTTGTACAGGCTTCTTTGAGCTTTTATCTAATAAAAGTCCTTGTGCCCAAAATTCAAGTTCAGGTAATTCGAATGAAAAGATATCATCTCCACCTTTACCTGATTCACGTGATGAAGAAAACATCCCGATTTCTCGTTTCCCTTGAAACACAATACCAAAATCATCTGCAGAAGAATTAATAGGTGTTTTTAAATCTTCAACTAACCATGAACCATCTTCAGTTTTAATTGCTCTATAAATATCAAGTCCCCCTAAACCAACACGAGCATTGGTAGAAAAATATAGATTTCCATCTTCACGAATATAGGGAAATACATCTTCTCCAGCAGTGTTAATTGTTGGTCCAAGATTTTTAGGTTTACCCCAAGGATCACCGACTTTCACTCTTTCACAACACCAGATATCATTACCACCAAGACCACCAGCTAATTCGGCAGAAAAATATAGTTTCAAACCATCAGCAGATATCGAAGGATGTCCAACACTTAAAGAATCAGCAACTAATTTTACTTTAGTAGATTTTATCCATTCTCCTCCTCTACTTTGACTTTCAATTATTTGACAGCCTAAATTTTTACCCTGTTCACGCTTACATGAAGTAAAGAACATAGTATTTTTATCTTTTGTCAATGCTGGAGTTCCATCATCAAATTGTGAATTAATACTTGAATCTTCTATTGGCAGAGCATCACCCCATTTCCCTGTTCTATCTTGTTTTATAGAATAAATATCGGTATAAATCATTCCCGAAGAAGGGTTAACTTTTTTTGAATTGGAACTTTCTCGAGATGATGTAAAAAGAACAAGTGTAAAATCATCATTAGCATAAGCAGGACAAAATTCATTTTCTTTTGTATTAATCGCTTTCATTGGCTCTACAATATAGCGATTAGGAGTTGCCAACCATTCTTTTGCTTTTGTACATGAGATGATACAAGTATCTGCACGTTTATCATTAGGAACAAGCCCTTTATATTGTGTAAAAAATGGTAAGGCTTCATCATATAAACCTAACTTCATTTTTTGTTCGGCTAAATTGAAAAATAATAATGGGTTTTTATTTTTCTTTCTAATTGATTTTTGATAATATTTAGCAGCCTTTTTAGGATAATTCATTATTCGATAACACTCAGCTGCTTTATATAATCGTTCAGAAAGTTTAGCCTCATTTTTAGTCTTTTCAATGGCTTTCTCATAAAAATCAGAAGCCGCAAAATATTCTCCTCGATTAAAAGCTTCATCAGCTTTTTTCTCAAGCTTAGACTGTGATGAACAAGAAACTATATTACTTATAATAACAAGTAGTATCGTATTTTTAAAAATGGAATATATTAATCTTTGTTTAGTAATTTTCATTTTATTTTTTTTTGTCTATAACGTATAGACTATGTAATATTATTGCAAATGTATTAAATAAAAATAGGACTTAATAAACTCTTAATACTATAATTTAGAATACTCTGCAATAAATTCTTTATTTGGATATATACCTTTACCATCAATTGATAACTCTTCTTTTATTCCAGAAATAAAATACATATCAACAAATCCTTTATTTTTTGCTTCAATCTTACCTCTTGGTATACAAGTAAAAAAGTCTTTAACATATTTATATGTGTCACCAGAAATATTGACTTTATTGCTTTCACCCGATGTTTCCATTCGACTTGCCGTATTCACAGTATCTCCCCAAATATCATAAGCAAACTTTTTTTTGCCAATAACTCCAGCAATTAAACTTCCAGTATGAATACCTACACGAATATCCCAAGGTTTTAAACCTTCAATTAATTTTTCTTTATTCGTTTTTTCAACATATCGAACGATTTCCAAACCGACTAATACAACATCTATTGGATTACTGTTATTTCTCATTGGAATTCCACCAGCACACATGTATGCATCACCTATCGTTTTAATCTTTTCTACATAATGTTCTTCACAAAATTCTTCAAAACGAGAAAAGTAATTTGCCAATTCCTTAACAATTTCCTGAGGATGCATATTTTCACAAATATTTGTAAAACCTTGAAAATCGGAAAATAGCACAGTTACCTTTTTGTAATATTGTGTTTTTGCTTCTCCGTGAATAATTAATTCACGTGAAGTTTCCTCTGGTAAAATGTTTTTCAATAAATCTTCAGATCGTTTTTTTTCATTTTCAAGTTCTACCTTCTGATTCTCAATTTCATCACGTTGCCGTTTAAGTTCTTGATTTATATCTTCTAGAGATTTCGTTGAGGAAAATAGAAAATCATTTTTAATACGCAATTTTTCTAATTCAATCAGTTTTGATTTTAAGATTGTATTTTCTCCATGAAACTTTTTATATTTTTCAGAGACTTTACACATAAAGAATAATCGCTCTGTTAAAACATTAAAGTCGGCATATTGTATTTCTGTTAATACATCAATAATATCATTTTCTTTATTACAAATTGTACGAATAGAAAAATCATTACTAATAACAATAATAGGTACTAAATGTAATATGGAAATTTGTTGTATTCGTTTAATAAATTGAGGAATGTATTCTTTATCATTAAGTTTTAAAAGAAATACATCTACAGGAACAGTAAATGAATTGAGTTTTAAAAAATCTGAAGGATTAATATAGATAAAATTGAATCTGTCTTCAAAATCGTAATTACTCGATTTTTGAAAAACTTGTGCATGTTCACTATCAATAATTACAATATTATATTTCATTTTAATTATAGATTATTCCTCAGATTTTCATTAAAAAACTTTAAACAACCTATTAAAAAAATCAATTGGAAAAATACTGCACAAACGATTTGATTAGCGACCTGTACTTATATTAAAGAATCTATCAGCTGGATTGCGAACATATCCCCAATTGCGACCACCCTTTGGTAATGCTAAATTATGAATTTCAATAGCAAGTGTTACTTCATGAGTACCACCTGTAGACATTGATGCATTAGAAATTGTCATATCATAACTATAACATAATCGGAAATTTTGTTTCCCATCACGTGAATATTTAATAATACCAAGCATAAACACAACTGCATCAAATTGTTTACCAGTAACCGATTTATATGTGTTTTTATCAATATCTGCACGTTTTGCATATTGCTTTCTCATCCAAACACCAGTATACAACTGAGACATAAATGACAAACGAGATGGAATTATAGCATTTAAACCAAACGATAAAGTTTTAAATCCAGTTTCATCTCTTTTAAAGAATGTTTTTGATAGTTTTTGATTTTCATATAAAATACCTGGAGCAACAAGGAAATAACTATTGTAGAAAGAATTTCTGTTAACTCTAATTACAGAATACCATTGAGCATTTACCTTTAAAGGTAGTTTAGCTTTACTATTTGGCAAATAACCATTATCAGGTTCATTCAAGTGAAAAAATGAGATACCAATATTGTTTGTTGCAATTGGTTTCGTTGATGTTTGCATAATATTAAAACGACAAACAGCACCTGCACTTAAATCAAGATATGGTTTATTTCTTCCTGTAGGTTGAACAAATTCAGTTTGAAAGATATTTCCTAATCGAGGATCTAACTGATCGGGCATAACCAACCGATTATAACTAACTTGTTGAATACCATAAGCTCCGCCTAGTCCTAATTGAAAAATCATATCACGAGATATTCCAATTCTTTTAGCGTATTGTAATCCAATTTGATTTGCTGTTAAAAACGATTCACCTTTTGTTGAAGACAACATATTTAATCCAAAAGCACCATTTAAGAATTTAACATCATAAAACTCAACCATTAAATGCGTTGTAGAATATGTTCCTGGAACACTTGTCCAAAATTGACGATTTGTTAAAACAGCACGTAAACCAGGATTAATACCTGTAAATGCTGGATTATAGTATGCTTCTTTGAAAAAGAACTGGGAGAAGTTCGGATCCTGTGCTTCAACTTGAGAAATATAACCTGTGAACAGGATAAGGAATAAGTAAAACTTCTTCATAAAGGCGTATATATAGTATAAAAAATATTTTCTTTTTATAACAAAGTATCAATCCGTAACACAGAACCTACGTATGCAAACTTATGAAATTTTATCATATTTCACATTATTTCATGATTTTTTTTACATTTTTTTGAAACCTTTTTTTTATAGATCATTTTCTATGCTATTTATTAGAATGATATTCTTGTATATAGGCATTCATTTATTCCTAATTTACAAAAAAATAAATTTATTTGGATGCAACCTTTTAGCGAATTTTAATGTCATAGGAAAGGTGGGTTAACTACTTATTCTTCAATAAACACAAAAAGATAAAGTGTTATATTAACAATATAATATTTTATTGTAATTTCGAAACCGCTTATTGTTTATATTACACATATGAAAAGATTTTTTATATTTTGGGCTGTCCTATTTTTAAGTATAAGTACATTATCTGTTTTTGGACAATGGCCAACCTTAAGTATTAATTCGGGAAATCCTAATTTCCCTTTCCCACAATTTTTAGAATATCAGATGGGAAAATCATTAGCAAAATACAATGCAGAAGGAGTTACTCATGCTGATATGGAAAAAAACATGCGTGAAGCATATGAGATTATGACTCACCGTTGTAGAATGACTGGAACTACATTTTGTGGAGTACCTTATATTACGTTTAACACTGCTGCTGTCCCAGGGAATTATGGAACTTTTTGTTCAGAAGGAGACGGTTATGTATTACTTGCTGCTGCAATTTTTGCAGATCAACCTACTTTTAATGGTTTATGGATGTGGATACATGATAATAGATTAAGTAATGTAAAAAAATACAAAAAATGTGAAATGTTACGACCTGATTATAAGTTCGTACCCTATATGGCTGGTTGGGAATCAGAAGAAGCAACTGCCGCTGGTGATGGATTATGTAATTCAGCGACAGATGGTGATGTTGACATTGCTATGGCATTATTAATTGCATATAAACAATGGGGTGAATTTATGTACCATAATGGCACTTTGGTTAAAGATGCTTGTGGTGCACCTATTTCATATAAAGCGGCGGCTCAAAGTGCTGTAAAAGCATTAGTCGATACATTTGCATTGGTTACACCAGGAAGTGGTGTTAAGGGATATATGATTGGAGATATTGGCGTTGATGGATACGTTACCAGAGGAAATACTTGGGGTGAATTAACAACTTGGCGTACAGCAAATACCGATCCTAAATATGCTTGGTTAAAAACACCTCCTTATGTATATAGTATCTGGGGTGGAACGTATGTCGATTATATTGCACCAGCATATTTCAATGAATTTGCAAATTGGTTGGAAAATGAAGATGGGCAAGGAACAACGTGGCAGATTAATCAATTTAAGCGAGCAGAAGCGTCATCCGATTGGATAATGGGTCAATTATATAAACAAGGCGGTATTGGATGTGCCGGCACATTTTCCTGTACAAATGATGGCTCAAATCCCACTTTTGGATTCTATAGCGATGGAGAGGATTTTCGATTATCGTGGCGGACAAATTTAAATCCGATGTGGCACGGTGCTCCTCAAACTACATGGAATCCAGTCACACACGAAACTGTTACAAGTACAAATACTTTTGAAAAAGACATCGCACTGCGTCATGCTTTGCGAATGGAAGCTCCGTGGAGTTCCGAAAATGTTATTGAATGTAATAAAATGGGAGCATCACCAGATGCTGGTCAGCCCAAATGGTATGGAGTTGCACACATACCACAAAACTGGACATTTAAAGGTGTTGTTAAGCAAGATAATACTCATATAAACAATGCTGTTGGTACAGGTGCACCAGCTTGTGTTCTTTCTGAAAACTTAACATTACTTGCAGATATTTATCGTCAATCGGAAATAATGTGGGATGGTAATAATACTTTGGCAATTTTAACTCCGACAGAAAGATATATAGGAAGTACCCCTAAATATTTCCATGAATGGTTTCGCGTACTTGGTTTATTAACTTGTACAGGCAATTTGCATGCACCAAGAAATATGGTTGCTGCTGCAAATATGAAAGTTTATATGTCAGTAAATAAAACCTATGCGTATCAAGGTGACCAACTAGAATATAAGGTAAGTTATCGAAATTATGGAAAATTAGATGCAACAGGTGTCACCATTACAACACCTTTAGATCCCGATTATACATTTGTTAGTGCAAATAAAGGTGGAAAATTAGTTGGGAATAATATAGTCTGGACTATTGGTACAGTTCCTGGGTTTAAATCTGGGGGATTAGAAGCAACCAGAGATTCAGTATCATTTATAGTTACAATAAAAGATACCCTGAATAAAAGAGTTTGTTTGCAAAGTACCATTTCAAGTAGTAATGCTCCAAATTGGGTAAGTAATGAATATCCGAACAATGCGACCTACACTATGGAAAGAAATTGTGTAGATATTTTAACACTAAGAACATTGTTAATTTCTAAAACTTCGAATCGTTTAAAAATGAACCCAAACGATATCGCTCAGTTTACAATTAAATTCGAAAATCATGCATCTGCAGATTCTTGGTTAAATGGTGGACGTAGTAATGTAGCTCTTTCATATGGTAATTATATAGCAACAGGAGGTTATAATTTTTATCAATACGTTAGATTTTGGCACGATGCATCTGAGAGTTATATAAACCTACATAATTATAGAATATCATATTTTATGAATGATGTTGCTGCAATTGGGTTATATAATGCAACAACAAATCCTACAGGATGGAAATTCAGTGTTGATAATCAAAATGACTTAGATAAATACGGCTATAATCCTACAACTGGACCTATTACATTTACACATCAAAAAATTCCAGCAGGTTTTGATAATTTTGGATACTGGAATCAAAGAATAATTGTACAATTTGCAGATGTACTTTCTGCACCAACTACACATATTTTCGATAAACTAGATAGTGATTATCTACTACATAAAGGTGTTAGAGGTCCAGCTTTAATTCGTTTAGCATTATTATCTACACCTGCATCACAACTTGAACCTCGTTTATTGGACGACTGGTCATATTCGACAGCTATAAAAAGTTCGAGTCTTGACGGGCAAGCCGATCAGTTTTATCCAATATCACCAAGTTATGCTGATGTTAATAATTTAGGAGTACCGATTACAAATTTTGCCAGACATGTTTGTAGTCCAAATGTAAGCAATTACGATCGTGTATTATTGGAAGAATTTGATGGTTATACTTGGCGAAGAATAGCCGGGAGAGGACCACTTCCAGGAAGAGAAGCTACAATGGTTGTAGTTACAGATACAATTCCAAAAGAATTAATTTGGAAGGGATTTGTTAATGATTTGACTTTAGGTGTTAAAGCAACTTATACTGCAGCAGCTACTGGTGCTAATTATACGGGGATTGTTCGTTGGACAGTTCCAGGAATGTTAGTTGGAGAAAAAGGAAATTTAGTTTATGAAGTAATTGCACGTGATATAAATTGTCCAGCAGCAGACAAAAATTATATAAATGCTGCTTGGATACAATCACAAACAGATTCGCCTGATTCTTCTTCAATATCATTAACGACAACATGTACTGCACTTCCTCCAATAATTACACCTCAAACGTCATTATTTAAAACAGCTAATGTTACTCAAGCAAAAGTTGGTGATGTTATTAGCTATACATTAAAATATATTAATACAGAAGGAACAGATGTTGTTGCAAGCTTCAATAAATCATCAGATTGGAAAGCTATGGGAAGTGGAAGTCTTCCTGATTTTAAAACAGCATCAACTTCAATTTCTTTAGACCAAAATGCTAATACTAGTAAACCAAATAGTAATGGATATGCTTTTGGACATATAAAATCACATGGAAAAAACGGATATATAGAAGCAACAATACAAGGAACAAATTCTAGCCCTCTTTATTTAGTATTTAGACACACTGCAGGAACTCCTGGCCAAGCAGATTTTAAGGGAGTAATGCTTAAATTAACTCCAAATCCTCAAGGAGATAATACGATCAATTTCCAAGTATTCAATAATAGTACTTCTCTCATTTCTGAGACAATGATATCTTATGGAGGAGTAGCTCATCCATTTAGTATTAAAGTTGAGCTTATTGATAGTAAAATGTATATATACATTAATGATTTTACAGGTAATCCATTAAAAGTATATAGTGGACTAACAAATGTTGATGCTGGTTATGTTGGTATTTTGGCTGATAATTCTGGATCACAACAAACAATTACAGGCTGGAAAACATATTTCGATTCTGCTTTCGATTTAAACATATTTGATCCACTCCCTACTACACTTACAACCCCTACGAATATTTCAAATACTGGAGCATTAACATCGGGTACAATAAAATGGCCGACCGTAGCAGGACCAATATTAGCAAATGCCACTTACACTCAAACATTTGATGCTAAAGTAGCCAGTTGTTCCGATTACATTGTAAATATTGGTATGGCAACGGTTTATGGTCTTGATACATTAAAATCGCTGAATGCTGTTAAATGTGTAACCGGAGTAACATGTACAACACCTGCTTCGATTTCTATAGCAGCTAGTCCATCGGCGACAGTTTGTGCTGGAAACACTGTTACTCTTTCAGCAACAGCATCGCCTATTAATACAACATGGAAATATGCATTTAAAAAAGCAACTAGCGTAGTACAAGATTTAGCGACTACAAGCTATACTGCAAGTGCTACTGGTAGTTATACTGTTTTAGTATATGATACAAAAGACTCAGCCACTTGTAATAAAACTTCATCGGCAATAAATGTTGTTATTAATTCTTTACCATCAATAGTCGCTTCGGCATTACCAACAGCTGTTTGTTCTGGAGCTTTGGCTACCGTTTCAGTATCGGGTGGTTTAAACTATGTTTGGGACAATATTGCGATTGGAACTTCAACAAGTAAAACTGTTGCACCAACTTTAACAACAACGTATGTTGTAACAGGAACTGATGTTAATAATTGTCAAAATACTGCTACTGTTAGTTTAAAAGTAAATACAATACCAACAATAACAGCTTCAGCAAGTCCAACTATAATATGTAATGGTGCAGCTGCAACGATTTCAGCATCTGGAGGAACATCATATTCATGGGATACTGGTGGTGGTAATGTAGCAAGTAAAACAGTTACTCCAACATCAACAATCCTATATAAAGTAACTGGTACCGATGCTAACAGTTGCTCAAATACAGCAAGTATTTCTGTAATTGTTACAGCTTTACCATCAGTAACTGTTACATCAGATGTTGCAACTATTTGTGCTGGAGGAACAGCACAATTAACTGCTTCGGGAGCAACAACATATGCATGGAGTAATTTATTACCTCCCAATGCTATTAATTCGGTTACACCATCCACAACCACTACGTATAGTGTTACTGGAACAACAAATGGATGCTCTGCAACAAGTTCCGTTAAAGTATCGGCGAATCCTAATCCAACAGTTACAGCATTTGGCCCTTATGCTGATGTTTGTATAAATGGTGGAAATAGCACATTAACAGCATTACCAACGGGTGGAACATTTACAGGAACAGGAGTAACAGGAACACAATTCGATCCATTAGTTGCAAAACCTGGTACCATTGCAGTAAATTATTCTGTTACAATAAATGGATGTACAGGAACAGCAACAACAAATATTATTGTAAAAGACACATCTGCAATAAGCATAACAGCACCAACAAC
>Ga0302288_1001403_pt1 | contig 15651 bp, 8 predicted proteins | sample III_Fen_N1_1_FD_194549 | JGI IMG/M metagenome (GOLD analysis project Ga0302288, IMG submission 194549) | Peat permafrost microbial communities from Stordalen Mire near Abisko, Sweden - III_Fen_N1_1 | ecosystem: Environmental > Terrestrial > Soil > Wetlands > Permafrost | place: Sweden: Abisko...
GAAGCAGTGCTTTCGCCAGTCCTAAACGCTGACCATTCCCTAGTGATAAAAATTTAGCTTTCTTGTTCTCATACTGTCCAAGTTGAAGAACACTGATAATTTTATCGATTTGTTTTTTGTCTTTAAGTCCACGAAGCTGATAGCATACTTCTAAGTTTTCTTTTACAGTTAAATTTGGATATGAATAAGGCGTCTCCACTAAATACCCAACATCATTCCAAATCCGAGAAGCTTGTTTTGCATTTTGTCCGAATAATGAAATTGAACCCGAATCAGGTTTAATCATTCCAAGAAGAAGTCTGATTGTAGTGGTTTTCCCTGCTCCATTTAGTCCAAGGAATCCATATATTTCACCTTCTCTCACATTGATTGAAACATCATCCACCGCAATAGTGTCTCCAAATTTTTTTGTTAGTTTTTCAGTCTGTATTACATTCATAAGCTACTATTTTATTGTCGTGATGCGGTCTCTTAGCATGACCGCTAACGTAGGAAGCTACACAGGGGCGGATTGTCCCGATGTATCGGGATCAAACCGATAAGCAGCCCGAGCGGAAAGATACACACCGAAAACCACTGCTGCCGAACTTGCCGGGTAGCTGAAGTTATGTGCCGTTTTTTATTATCTTACTGTCAATACCCGCTTTAATTATATTTGAAATGTCATTTTTTCTTTTTAACAAAGTCAGTGTCGTGTTTTTATATTCAAGCTTATTTCTAATACCAGTCATTTCACAAACCTGAGAATTTGGAATTAAGGCATTCTTTAAATTAAATACTCTCAAAATAGAGTCATAATCCTGACTTACAAGTATGTCTCTGAAACTAGTGTCAATTTTACTGTAAATTATTTGTTTGTCTATATTTGTAAATGTGGTATCTATTTCTGTCAATGCACTCGCAATATTGTTTGATGCAAAGTTTGACAGTACTAAATATTCTCGTCTCAGTATTTCTTTATAATGAAGTAAGATTTGATTGTCTATTTGATTTGAAAAGAAGTTGATAATATTTTGACGTACTTGATTAAAAACATCACTATCATTTTTACCCATATGATTTGCTACTGACCTAACAATTGGTTCAATTAAAAGCAAGTTTTCAGCTTCGGCAACATCAAGAACCCAAATTCCGTTTCTGTTTAAAGCAACAATATCAGAGGCTTGTCTTCTGTCTCTGTCGATTATTCCAAAAGATTCTATATGATGAAATCCATGCTGATCTCTAAAAGCTTTAACAACTTGAATAACCTTGTCACAACTACCAACAGGTTTTAAGGTTTTGTCATTATATACTTGCTCATAAAGTTCGTAATCTATGCTACTATTGTCCCCTTCTAAAAATACAATTGGTTTTCTACTGCCTAAAACATCTAAATATAGTTGTTCAGGTATTGGTAAAGTCTCATCTAAAATTTCATAGTCCCAAATATTGTTTTCAAATGATTTAGCCCAAATTTTCTTTGCGTTGTGTCTTGTAAATGCAAAATCAATATTATGTGTTAAATAAATGAAACAACAGTCTGGTCTTTCCGCTTCTAATAAGTCAAAGAATATTTTAATTAGTGAAGAGTGAATGTGCATTTCAGGCTCATCAATTATTATAATTGAATCTTGTGGTGCACATATAATTTCACCTGCTAAATAAAAGATTACTCTTTCTCCATCACTCATTTCAGAGGCATTGTAAGCAAGGACTTGATTTCCCGTTGGATACGTTTCAATTACTCCTGCCTTTTTTAAAATATTTCTGTGTGGCAAAACAGTTTCAAAAATGGCTTGAATTTTATCAAGTTTTGTGTTTGGTTTTGCTCCACCAGTTTCTTTATATAATAATGATTTTTCATATTCCTCTGTATGTAGAAGCACCATTAGTTTATCGAAATCATTTAATAAAGAAGTATTTAAATTGCTGTTCCATCTTTGAGTTTTCCAACCATGTCTTTCATTCCAACTTGGGTCATTAGAATTCCATCCTCCAAATCTGAATTCAGAATAAGCAATTTCTCGAGATTTAGTGCTTACATAATTAGGCATTGAAAGAGATTTTTGTGCAGAAATTCTATGTGTCTGAGTATTGTATCTTTCTTCAACATTTGAACCAAATCTTGTCTTTCCTGAACCGTTTGCCCCTACTACAACAAGTTGGTCAAACTCTATGTCAGGGTTTGCATTTGGCTGTCCTTTTTTTGTCGGTAATTGTATTTTCATATTTTCTGGATGTCTTTGTTAAAATGGCACATAACGTAGGAAGCTACACGCAGGCCGGGGTTTCCCGATAAATTGTCTACGATAAGCTGCCTTTAAAAATACTAATTTTCTTTCAACGAGCCACCAAAACCCGGCTTGCGGGTAGCTGAAGTTATGGGCTGGGCTTTTGTCTCATTTAATTTAACTCTAATGCCATTTTTATAAAATCGCCAATACTTTTTCCTAAAATTGCCATACCTGCGTCATGTGGGTTTTCGAGTTTGTACTTTCCTTTTGCTGCTCCATTTAAAGCATAGTCATAACCTTCTATTGTCACTATGCACCAATGCTTTTGTCTACATTCAATGATTATCTCGTCAACGTAAAAGGGCCAATCTCCATCAAACTCACTTCTAGAAATCTTTTTTGATTTATAATCCGGATTATACTTGCGATTAAGCTTATCACTTAATGTCCGTTTATGAATTGATTTAGGAGTTTCTTTGTATTTAGCTGTAATCTTTCGATAATCAGTCTTACCAAAATCACCTTCGTATAAAAGTCCATAATCAAAAAATGAGCTTATGGTAATTTGCTTTCCCATATGACCAAGAGTGTTAAAAATTATTTGTCTTGAAAGGCTCGCAATAAACTTTTCAAAGATTATTATGATATAATTGGTTGTTTCTTGATATATCTCTCGGTCTACATCACGATTCAATAATTTCTTCAATACCTTTCCATCTATTGGATTAATCTTATTTTCAAATTTTTGCCAATAAGCTATCGGATTTATTCCAATTTTTGAATTACCTGTTATGAAATCAAAATTGTAGTATCGAGCAATTTTCCCAAATTCAGATAGAATAAAAAGCAACTCTTTCAAATTTTCATCCTTATCTAAAAATTCCCAATCTAAATTGAATTGAACAGGCGGATAGTCAGTGCTATAGTAATTCTCTTTAATATCTGTCAATAACTTTTCCAAATCATGTCCGAGTCTTTTTAGGTATTGAAAATCAGGTAATTCTTTATGTTTTTCAAAGTGACCTACACAAATATATGCTTTCATAAATCTCTCAAATCCTTGAGAAAGAAGTTGAAATGGCAAAAAGTAAAAGTCATTGTCAAGGTTTATATTTTGAAGTTCACCAAGACCTAATCTTACAAGTTTATTTGCAGTTTCAAATTCTTCAAGTAATGCGCTATATTTCTGTATGTCTATATTTTCCATGTCGTAGATGTCTTGATAGCCTTGCCCATAACTAGTAAATACCATCAAGTTTATAGTACTTTCTCAATCCTATTTTACTTTCCTTCAAACTTAATTATTCCGCCTCTCATAAACAATAATATTCTAATTATTTTTCCAGTTTCCAATAAAATAAGCACTTGTATGGTATTTAGAATCGACCCCTTCTTTTAAACCTTATCATTCGAACTACAATGAGGTAGTACCTAAAAAAAGTTTCCCTTCTTCAGCCAATTTTTCAATTGCCGGGGAGGGAAACTTCTATCCTGTCGTACAATGTCGTTGATCCGATGGATTTGTGTGGGGAGCTATACAACCAGTTTGCTTACTGGTTCGCTCCAATTGCGTGAAGGGTCGGAATTCATACCGGCTACACGAAATACATATTCAACCCCGCGTGACAATCCGTTGACACTTGTCTTGCGTTTAGTGTCTTCTACTTTCGTCCAAACAGAGTTGAGCGTAACAGGCGATTGGGTAAACTGGAATACATAGATACGGGCATTTTTTACCGGATCGCATTCTATGATTACTTCGCCACTGTTTTGTCCATAACGAACAATCAGACCGGTGGGGTTATCGAGCGCGCCAACTGGTTCCGGTTTTTTGCGGGTATCAAAACCTGCGCTCAGGATAGAGGCTTCATCCCCATCGCTTTCGGTTTCGCAATACAGCGCTATTTTCCTTAAAAGCGACTCATATCCAACGCGGTAGTTATTTTTGACCAAAGTATCCTCCTTGCTTCCATCTTCAGCCTTCAGATAATAGGCATTAAATTGCGCTGTTCCTTCAGTTAGCTCTGGTAACAATGGAAAAGGAGAGGGAAAATGGGTGTTGTCGGTTAAATGTTCAACGATAACACCACCTTTTGCAATTAATTCTAAGTCAGTATACTTAGAAGTAGAAAAATTAATGAGGACTTTTGCGTAACTCATAAAATTAATTTTTAGAGGGTGATTATTGTGGATCAATGACATTCGTAAGAAATGCGTTTTGCACGATCAAAACCGGATGGTTTTGCGGAGGAAGAATATTCCCGATAAAAAGGAAGAATTTTTGATGAATAAAATCGGGAATAATTTCCCGATGGAGAAATTTATGATTGAATAAAATGATTTTATAATAGATTAAAATGAAAATGGATTTGAATAAAATGATTTTATAATAGATTAAAATGAAAATGGATTTGAATAAAATGATTTTATAATATACTAAAATGGGAAATGATTTGAATAAAATGATTTTATAATAAATTAAAATGGAAAATGATTTGAATAAAATGATTTTATAATAGATTAAAATAGAAAACAATTTGAATAAAATGATTTTATAATACAATAAAATGAAAATATGATATAATAAAATAGCTGGTTTATGAATAATCGGTTTGCGAATAAGTAGATTGACCGGATTATCACCTAAAGGATTGGCCAGGGAATGTCGGATTGCAGGGTGCAAAACCACTTCGCTGAACAAGGAGTGAATAAAGCTATTTTTCATTGCTATAGGTTTATTTGAGCAAATGAAAAATATAAATAATTGAATTTATGTCCGAAAACGGACTTTTTTTTAAATTAATTTTGACTCTATAACATTTAAGTAATGGGAATAAAATAATGTTGCATTTGAATTCGCGTTTTTATTTTGACTCACCCCATCGCATCTTCGATGCTCTGCCCCTCTCTACGCGTAGCTACCGTATGTACACATCTTTTTACCAAATAACGACCTTCATCAATGATCCGTTCCCCCGCCTGCCAAGGCTTGTCGGGCAGGTACGGAACTCTTTGATATATAATTAATCCATGCACCCGGATTAAAATCGTTCGACTGAGCTCACGCCGAAGTCCGGGGCTACAAAATGAAACATCCCTTTGGGATTAACATGCAAAAGCCGTAGGCTTGGTTCATTTTGTAAGGATGGAATTTATTCCGTCCACATCGATAATCACTGCCATCCCTTTGAGAGCCCTAGGCTCGGGACATTTGAATTTGTGGGTACACGGTAGCTACGCGTAGAGAGGGGAAAAGCACTCCGCAAGGAGGGCTCGGGGTGAGTAAATTTAAAATACGACATGATATTATTCTAATTACTTATAACCTTTAGTGTGGGTAATAATTTTTACTGACTACAAAGTAAATTTCAAATGAGGAAATTCTTTGTTAGAAAAACCTTATTTCTATTCAAACAACCTGAGCAAAAAGCATAACTCCCCTTGTTTTTAACCTTATTTATTCATCTGTAAATCAATAAGGTAAAACTCACCTTTACGAACCATTACGACTAAGCTTTCTTCTACAAATAAGGTTAAAAAATGAAATGAATATCCGATAGTGTACCTAATTTGAAAAACTGTTTGTCAATTGCCCGACCGGCCTTGTTCGGTGAGCCGAAAAACAAGTGAAGACGACGTTAAAAAATCTTTTCTGTTTGAGCCGCAGGCGAGTTTAAAAGATTTTAGTCGTCAAGCGCTGGTTTTTCGAGCGAAGCGAACACAGCCTTGACCTTTTTTGATTCCTTTTTTGTGTCCCCGCCTGCCAAGCCCGGCGGGCAGGAAGACAAAAAAGGAATTGGGGTCACAGGGGCAAAGCCCCTCTTTAATTCATTTAGGCATAAATCCGGATATTCATAAAAAATGATAATTTCTGTACCAATGACGAAAGAGGCTACTCCCAACAAAGCTAAAATCACGTGAGTTCGATATAAGCTAAATGATAATACTTTGTAAATAAGCTAATAAGGTCTTTGTCTTGGGTAAATGGATCTCTACTAAGGTTCAAAACTGCACGATAAGGTTTTAAAACCTTATTTTAAAACCAAACCTCAGTAGAAATTAAATGCACAAGTCTATTAAGCCTTATTAACTTGCTGTATTTTCAGCTGTTACATATTCAGTTTTATATCGAACTCAGGTTAAAATAACCACAGCATTCGTTACAGAACCTTATTTTTTTTGAATTTGATAGTAATAAGTGTGTGAGATATTCAGGTAGCGCTGAATGTCTCGTTTGGGAATAAAGGGCAACCAATGGGCATGAAGGTCATTAAAATGACGAATCCTTTGCAACTGATCGTTGACTAACAACATATTTTTAAGATCCATCTGATGATCCATGGTTTTCTGAATAATCGAATCAATGATCAGGGTAAATTTAAGGTTGTTATTCCTCAACGCTTCGATCTCATTGATCGGAATTGTCCAAAGATGACAGGGAGTAAGTGTCTGAATAGTGGTGAACGAATGCTGGCGTGAAAAAAAACCTTTACGGTCGGTGAAAAAATGGTTGTCAAACAGGAATTGGTCAATGATTTTTTGACCCTTCTGGTCATAGCTATACCGGCAAAGTATTCCCTCGACAACGAAGGCAACTTTGGTCACCGAATCGCCGGTTTTGATGAAAAACTCACCCTTCTTCAGCCAAACAGATTCAAACAGGGAGGCGATTGAATCTGATTCAGACTGATTCAGTGAAGTCAGGGGAGGCAACAGCCGGGCAATTAAAATGGAATCGTCAGCTGACATACTAACCAAATGAGATTGAACGGAAGAATGATGAAAGATACAAAAATTATGATTTCTATCAAAGTATTCAAAGTTGTTTTACAAAATAAAAACCACAGCGGAAACTGAGATTTACAGCGTTAACAGATTTCTCCGTTTTCTCTGTTTCCCTCCGCTTTCTCTGTGGGTAGAAAAGTTATTTTGAATATCCGTTTCATTGCCTAATGATGAACGAAGTGCAGGTGGCCTAGTCCGGTGAGCCGAAAGACAAAAAAGTAGTTGGGGTTTTGGGGCAAAGCCCCAACGCCAAAATCATTTGGGCATAATACAGGACATTCATTAAGAGACTGTTTAAATTTAATTTAAAACTCAATACTCACCCCATCGCATCTTCGATGCTCTGCCCCTCTCTAAGTGTAGAGAGGGGAAAAGACCGATTTATCGGGCTTGGGGTGAGTCAAAAAAAGATAGAATTAAGCTTGATATTCTTCAATAAAAAAATTTAAACAGTTTCTAAAGTTTTTATCAAAAAAAAGTTGTGGGGAAGCAGCAGATAATGGATCAAAACCTTATTCTATGTTTTGTTTACCTTTTACGAAAATTTGAACCATTAACTGATTTTCACCGTTCGAAAGAGTCTTTGATTGGTAGCAAACTACTGAAATTGAGGCATTCATGAGTGTAAACTGGTTTACGTCCTGGGTTACATTCACCCCATGAAACCTGTTAAAAAAAGAAAAATCAGTCGATTACTAAAATTGTAATTAGCTGATTATCAGGTGAGCGAGAAGCGGGGGGCGAACCCGCGACCCTCAGCTTGGAAAGAGATATTTATATGCAAGCTTATAAGCAAGACTCAATATTTATGTTGCTTATTTTCTATAAGTCGCATGGACAGCCAACTTTAGTCATGGCACATCGGAATCCAATATCGTCTTTAGCTTTGGTTTGGTTCAGATACCTTCTCGTACCAGGGATTAACCAATAGGGGCGATCTTTCCAGGAACCTCCTTTGTATACTCTAATTTCATCTGTAATTAACGAATAAAATGCTCCAGAGCGGTCATCCAGAACATACATACCTTTAGTCTTTTTATTCGTTTTAGCGGTGATCCAATTATTGCCATCAATTATTTGCGAATTTGGAGAACCATCAAGAAAATTTCTGTAGTCGGCAACGGTATCATTAATTAGCTGTCCATAATCGTCAACCACTAATTTCCCATTCCTTTCTTTACGACTTTCGGTTGTAACAGTCCCGCGATAGGGATTAAATTCATTAACATCATCAAAAGACAGAGGGCGATATACATCAGCAACCCACTCATTTACATTTCCTGACATACAATACAATCCATAATCATTCGGTTCATAAGAAGAAACTGGAGCACAAATGTCGGCATTATCATTTAAGGCGCCTGCTACACCCATCATGTCACCACGTCCACGGGCAAAGTTGGCGTTTAATCTACCTTTCTCCTTTTTCGAGTTTACACGCAAATTAGCTCCATTCCAAGGGTATATTTTTCTATCCGTAAGTAATTCCCCCATCGCGTTCCCAATTAAACCGTATGCAGCATATTCCCATTCTGCTTCGGTGGGTAACCTGTATTTGGGAAGCAGAATACCATCTTCCAAAATGACGTTGCGAATTGAACCATTGGGATTTGTGAAGGGCTTTTTCCCGTTGGTTGGTTGATACAAGCCAGCACTATATGTATCTGTGTTAAAAACAGTTTGTCCTGATAGGGTCTCTTTGTTTGTTATAATTCCTTTATCAATCAGTATTTTTTCATTAACACGGTCGGTTCGCCATGCACAATACTGATTGGCTTGATTCCAGGAAACGCCTACAACGGGATAATTGGAATAAGCCGGATGATGAAAATAATTCTGAACATAGGGCTCATTGAAGGTCAATTCGCTTCTCCAAACCGTTGTATCGGGAGTTGCCATTTGGATTTTTGCCTTATCTCCTGGATATACTCGTTTTAACCAACTCAAATATTCTCTGTAATCCAAGTTCGAAACCTCTGTTTCATCCATATAAAAAGATGCGACTGTCACTCTTCTGGGTTGGTTATCCCAGCTATACATAACATCTTGTTCAATGCGTCCCATGGTAAAGGTTCCACTCTGTATAAAAGATAGTCCAGGACCTAACTCTTGCTTGTATTCTGATTTGTATGGAAAATATCCTGTTTCGTCCGAATTATACTGCCAACCAGTTGTACGAGAGAAAGCCCTGCTTTTCCCCTTACCTTTTCCACTTGGGAAAGTCCCACAGTTTGAGACCACTACGGCAAGAACTAAAATAAGTAAAGTCCTCAACTTCATAAATTCAATTTTTCTTATTATCTTTCAAGAAGGTTCTGTATGTTCAGTTCCTATTCTTCCGGCTAATTAATTCTCTATCAAATCGTGTAATTATATGCAAATCAAGAATATGCAATTCTGCGAGGAGAGCACTAACCTTTGAATAGTTTAATATAAGATACCACCACATTTTGTCTTTCTCCAACCATATTTCCTGTCTTTTTTCCAGCTTCTATTTATCCCTATGCCCAATTTAACACCATACTGCATCAGGTTTACACTTTTGGGTAAGCTCAAAATATTATTATATTTTTCAGGCCAGTATATCAGTGAACTTTGTGTCTCGGATATCACACTATTCAATCCATATGAGAAATATCCACTTATTCTAATTCTCAATAATGATAGCGGAAAATCTAATCCTAACTCAGAAAAAACTGAGAATACTTTCTCTAAATTTATTTCACCATTGGGATGCCAGTCTGTTCTGCTGTCATATAAACCATGAGCAGGAATATTAAACAACTCCAAATCCCATTCTTCGAAATATAAACGGGTATATAAGTCACTCTCTCTTAACTGATAATTACTTTTTAGTGGCAGACCCATTTTGACTCCCAATCTTGTATCCAAATTTATTTTATCGTTTAGCGGAATACGATAGAAAACGGAGATCGGGAAATCAATATATGACAATGCGTTTTGCTCAATAATATCAGGAACATTCGATTTAATTGTAAACTCATACTCTCTCGGAACGGGATCCGCATCCCAATTGTCAATCCCTTTATACTTATGGGAATAATCAGAAAGCTTAACATCAAATTTACTATCCCGGATGCAATAATCGGCTCCAAACCCAAGACCCATATTATCAGAAATATAATAATCGACTTGAAGTCCGACTGTCATAAAGTTTTGGGGGTTGATGTGAATATTCAAACCGGTTGTTGGTTTCAAAGAGATATTGCCATAGGCAGATGTTAACCTGACATCAAACTGAGCCAAAGCTGTATTGCCAAGTATCAGGAACAACAGAACTATTGCACCTACATATTTATTTAGCACCATTCTTGGCATATCACCAATATATTAATCGTTAAAAATCAATAATTTACTATTTTATCTTGAAGACATCAATATCAATCTCCTTCTCAAATTAACAACTCATTCAGCAAAAGAAGACATCAAAGTCAGAGCCCAATTGTACTGTATCTGTTCCCATTTTCCATACGAATTGCCTCAACAATACACTTGAAATAAAATATAATCATTTCACTATAAAGCACTTTACGACACGCCTCTCATTTCTACCATCACTTAAAATTACATGGTACAGTCCCGATGAAAAATCAGAATTAATACTAATCTCATTCATATATTTCGCATCACGAATTGTCTTAACTAAAGTGCCATTGTTATTGTAAATGAAAATAATGGAATTTTGCAGATCAATATTTTTCAATAAAACAACATTTAAGCTTCTACCCCTGGTTATCGGATTGGGAAATATGGACATTTCAGAATGGTCTGCTTCATCTAATTTTTGCCGGGATTCGGCTGATTTGAATTCCTTTTCCCAAATATATTTGACTTCAGTAACCGATGTTATGATGAGCTTGTATTTCCCGTCTTGAATACCACCTGAATTATGGAAGAACTGATCTTTACTTATCATTGCATTGTCTTTATACCAAACAAAATCAGTCCATAATCCTTTCCCATTGTCACAAAAAATAACATCATACCATCTTATATAACAATCAGTAATTTCAGCCCTTATTGTTACATCATTTCCCGAAATGGTAACGATACCTTTGTCGATAACAATACCACCTAGTTCTATTGAATATTCGAGTGAACTTCCATCAGGTATTAAAATATCGGCAAACCCACTTAAATCAGTTTTTAATTTTTGGGTATTGTTAACGAGGATATCAACCTCTTTCGCTGGATTTATTCCGTCGGTGGTAACAATAAAGTTAGCAGAGAATACATCTATCCATTTAGCAAATACCGTTTTATTGCCAATGCTTCCCGTTGGTATCCCAGTGATTTTTTTTGTCAATTCCTTATCGCTATACCAACCGACAAATGTCGCTCCGGTTTTTGACGGAGGTTCAAAGCTAATCTGGCTGCTTTCGATCGTGTATTGCGTCGGATTGGCAGAATGATTTATTCCTCCGTTTAAAACATACTGAATATCAAAAATATCTAATTCCCATTGAGCAAATACTGTAGTATCGCCAACACTGCCCGTTGGTATTCCAGTTATTTTTGTTGTCAGCTCTTTGTCATTATACCAGGCAATAAATTTAGCCCCGTTTTTCGAAGGAGATTCAAAGTTGATCTGGCTGATCTCAGTGTTATATTTGGGGGGATTTGTCGGATGGTTTATTCCTCCATTAAGATTATAAGTTATTGAAAATTCAACCGCATCACCCCACCTTGCATAGATAAAATAATTTTTTTCCTTACCTACAGGGATTGCCGTTATTTTTTTTGTAAAAAATGCATCTTCATACCAGCCAGTAAACTCATATCCTCTTTTGTGAGCATCGGTAAACAAAAGAGGCAAATCGAATTTTGTATAGGTTGACTGATTTTTATGACTCGCGTTTATCAAATTATAGTAATCAATATAGTAAGTTGGTTCACTAGTAAAAACAGCCCAAAGATTGATGTCGCCGACATTCCCTTTTCCTATTTTGTTTATTCTTTTATTATCAGCATCAACCCAGGAGTCAAAAAAAAGAGTGGGTTTACTTGCCGGCGAAAAATTTATTTCACTCTCTATATTATATGTTGTAGGATTTTGGGTACTATTAATTCCTCCATCAAGGTGATATATTATATTATAATTAGCCGGAGTCCAGATTGCATACAAATCAATGTTAGAATATTTAAGCGATATCGACTCTTTTTCGGCATAAGTTATTCCGGAATTGTCTGCTTTTGTATTCCAATGAGAAAAGTTGTATGCAGTTCTTGTAAATGAATTAGTATTTGTTATATAGGTATTTTCATAAGCGGTTTCGGTATAGGAAGCGCCTGTTCCTCCATTTGGTAAATAGTTAACCAAAATATGATTCAATTTTACAATGATGGAGTTATCAGAATTAAGTACGACAATGGAAGAAGTATGTTCCTGATAACCAAGCATGTTAATTCCAAAAGGATAATCGCCATTCGGAAGATTGATAGTAACTTTTCCATTTGTACCGGACATTAAGGTAGAACCGTTTATTACAACACTAGCTCCGACTAATGGAATATCGTTGCTGTCAACAACTGTTACACCCACATTGTAGTATTTTGCTAGAGTAACTGGAATGGTCATATTGTCCTGTACATCAACACTCCCTGTAAAATCATACCATCCGGTTGCTTTTACCATATAATTTTGTAGACCTCTCATAACGGGACCTATGGTAACAATACCATTTTTATCTGTTTTAAGCGTGCTGTTGTAAAATTGTATCGTAGCGTTTTCAATAGGATTATTATTGTACCCGGTTACAACAAATTTTACAACAAAAAACTGATCGATCACAGCTTTATATCGGTTGCTAAAATCTGGAATTGCTTCTCCTGCATCATGGTAAATACCATTGTTGTCTCTCCATCCAAAAAAATGTGTTACTTGCGGTATGGTAGGTGGTTCATGTAGGACGATAGTAAGCGAAGGGTTGTTGTTTTGGAAAGCACCATTCCCATATTCAAGGATACCATCATGGACAACAACCTTGCTGATATTATTGTAAGCAAAGGCGTTATCAGAGATTTCGGTTAATGTTGAGGGAATAAAAATCTCATTCGAAATTTTGTTGTTTTGAAAGGCACAAGTACCAAGGTAAGATAACGTACTATTTTTGTCAAAAGTTAATTTTGGTATTTCATTATCGGAGAAAGCATACTCCCCGATATATTCAGTTTTATTGGGTATAATAATCTCATTCGATAATTTATTTCCGAAGAAAGCACTCGGACCAATATGATTCAAATTATCGGGAAGAGTTAATGTTGAAATTTTATTATTAGAAAAAGCCATCTCATTAATTTGTTTTAATTGGCTATTCTTTTCAAAAATAAGCTCATTAATATTATTTCTGAAAAATGCTTGTATTCCTATTTCTACAACATTGCTGGGAATCGTTATCTTTAATAACTCATTTTCTGTAAATGCGCCAGTATAAATATTCTTAAGTGAAGAAGGCAGATTAACTCCAATTAATCCCATTCTTTGAAAAACCCTTTCGCCAATGCCAATAATTTCTTGTCCGTCTAATCTGTCCGGAATGGTTAAAATATTAACATTGGGATTGCTGAGTTTACAACTTACGATTACACCATTAATAACTTCAACATCGGCATCAGTTAAAGTATATTCAACTGGGATTTTATAAAAGCTTTCAAAATTATCTGCCACAAGATTACTTGTATATTTATTATTGTTCCAATCAAGCCAATAATCATACCCGTTAGCTTTAGGATCAGGTAAAGTGAATTTTGATAATTGCTCATTCCACATAAAAGCATGTGATCCGATAGTCATCAACTTGCTATTGGCTTCAAAATTAACGCTTCGAAGAGAATTGTTTTCAAATGCATTTTTTTCAATATCGATAACGCTTCTTGGGAAATCTATTTGGACCAATCTATTTGAACTAAATGCATATATTCCAATTTTTTCCAACTTGCTTGTTGTTTCAAAGGACAATGAATTTATGCAGTTAAAATTGAAAGCATATTCCTCAATTGTTTCCAAACTATTGGGTAATGTTAAATGAATTAGCTCATTAGTAGCAAATGCCCAATTACCAATATTCTTAATCCCGGCAGGTAAAACTAGTTCTGAAATTCCACAATTGAAAAAAACACTTCCAGCTATTCCAACGATATCCTGCCCATCAAGTTTGGCCGGAATAGTAATTAGGTTGCCAATATTGCTAATATCCCTGAAATATGAGCAACTAATAATCACGCCATTTGCCACTTCAACATCTTCGTCTTTAAGTGAATACGGTATTCGGGCCACATAAGAATATTTTTTTTCTGCAAGGATGTCTCCTGCATCGTGCTTATCGCCATTGCTATCATTCCATTGATAGTTTTTTGTTGAAAGTGGTAATTTAAGATTGATAAGACTATTATTGCCATCAAATGCATATTTGCCAATAAAAACAAGGCTGCCCGGGAAAATTACAGAGGAAAGGTTACAGAATAAAAAGGCATTTCTGTTAATTTTTTGCAGATTTGTTGCGAATATAACGTTACTAAGATTTCTATTGTTTTGAAAAGCGCCCTCTCCTATAACAAGGACACCATTGGGTACCGTAAGATTTTTAATGTCATTGTCAGCAAAACACCACGATGAAATTTCTTTTAACTGGCACGGCGACTGAAAGTTCAAATCAGAAATCTTATTAGCTGAAAAAGCTTGGGAGTCAATAGTTTCAACACTATTTGGAACTGATAAATTTGTTATTTTGTTATTGTTGAATGCGCTGTTTCCAATAGTTTTTAGTCCGGCAGGTAACGTTATACTGGTCAGTTGGTTATTTGCAAATGTTTCGTCAGCAATTGAGAGTAGTCCAGCTGGTAGATTTACACTTGCCAGTGCATTACCATAAAAAGCCCTGTAACCGATACTTGTCACACCTACAGGAATGTCGATACGAGTGAGAGCATGCCCTTCGAAAACTCCTGCTCCAATAGTTTTTAATGTTGCTGGTAATGATACTATTGCTATTTTCCCGGCTACAGAAAAAGCATGATTCCCAATTCCTGTAACGGTCTGACCATCTAAAACATCAGGTATTTCAATAACATTTCCTTTGGTCGATATATCATAAATACAATTGATAATTACACCGCCAACAACTTCAACATCATCGTCTTTTAGCCTGTATGCAAATGATTGAGAAAAAAGAAAAAGTAAAAATAACAAAGCAATACATTTCTTCACAACTATCCGAAACTTTAAAAAATAGAAGATCCTGAGAATCTCATATTTTTGGAGTCGACAAAAACTCACATCAATAATGAAACTACATAGCGAATCAAAAATAATAATATAACAGAGGCATCGTCAGGTTTTAGGTTTAATCCCAGCATACTAGGTATATTTGGCAAATCAGTCCATAAATTCTAAACAGAGAAAGTGTGTCGTAATATGCCAATTATTAACGTTTTGCACTAGCTTTTTTGTAATTTTTTAAAATTAGAAGCAAAATTCAAGTACTCAAACTAAGCAAAACTCAATTTCACAATATACTTTGTGATGCAAATAAAAAGGACACACAAAAATGAATTTGAAAGTCCTTGAAAATTAAGAGCGAGAAACGGGGGTCGAACCCGCGACCCTCAGCTTGGGAAGCTGATGCTCTAC
>Ga0302288_1001404_pt1 | contig 15640 bp, 12 predicted proteins | sample III_Fen_N1_1_FD_194549 | JGI IMG/M metagenome (GOLD analysis project Ga0302288, IMG submission 194549) | Peat permafrost microbial communities from Stordalen Mire near Abisko, Sweden - III_Fen_N1_1 | ecosystem: Environmental > Terrestrial > Soil > Wetlands > Permafrost | place: Sweden: Abisko...
AGGTGAGTTGGGATAATTAATACCTACTTCTATTTTTTTGATTTCGGGAATAAGGTGAATAAGATTTTCTAACCCGGATTTGATTATCAGTGCATTTTCTGCTTTTGTTTTCCCTTCTGCGCTATCGGCAAGACCGAAAAAAACGATATGTTTGATCATTTTAATTTGTTTGATTTATTTGTTGTTGTTAGATGATTGTATTTGTTTCTAATGAAAAAAGAATATTAACGCCCCGTTTATTTACAAATAACTTTGTAAGTTTTATTGTTGATTTTAAGAAAATAGATACCTCTACGGGTAGGTGTAAAAAAAAGGCCTTGAGACAAATCTCCATTTGAAAGCAACTGACCAGTGAGTGCATAAAGCCTTATTTTATTTGATCCTCCGCTGTTAATACTTACATAAATTCCATCAGAAGTTGAATAGAAACTTACATTTTCGTTGCCTAAAGCAGGAGTGCCTGATCCAGAAGATGCATCATTATCAATTTTCATCCATCCATACTGATTACCATCATTCCGGATTGTCGCATTTCTATTCGAAGAATGAAAATCACCCTTCGAATTTTGAGGAAACAGGCCAATAGAAATTATGATTAAAAGTAGAAGTGTAATTATTCTTTTCATCATATATTAATAAAATATTTCACTGTATTTAATGTCTAATTCAGGGCTCATTTTTCATCCGATCGGGATAATCGACCGTATAATGCAACCCACGGCTTTCTTTTCTTAACAATGCTTGTTTAATGATGATATAAGCAACACTGATCACATTACGAAGTTCACAAATCTCCCTTGATACTACAGATTTTTCAAATAAATGCTCAGTTTCACGATAGAGAATTTCAAGCCTGTTCATTGCACGGATCAAACGCAAATTTGATCTGACAATCCCAACATATGTACTCATTATTTGCTCAACTTCACGGAAACTTTGAGTAATCAGGACCATTTCTTCAGGAAGTGAAGTGCCTTCATCATCCCAATCGGGAATAGATTCATTAATAGTCAGATCTCCGATTATTTTGACAGCATCTTTGACAGCCGCATCTGCATAAACAATAGCCTCAATTAAAGAATTTGAAGCAAGTCTGTTTGCTCCGTGAAGTCCGGTGCACGAACATTCGCCTGCCGCATAAAGGCGGTTGATTGATGATCTAGCATTCATATCAACAACTATGCCACCACACAAATAATGTTGGCAAGGTAAGACAGGAATGTAATCTTTAGTAATGTCTATACCCAATTCAAGACATTTTTTGTAGATATTTGGAAAATGCATTTTTGTTTCTTCAGGATCTTTTTTAGTTACATCCAGGTAAACAAAATTATGACCTCTCATTTTCATTTCAGTGTCAACTGCCCTTGCCGTTATGTCACGGGGTGCAAGTGAACCACGATCATCGTATTTTTGCATAAATTCTTTCCCATCCTGGGTTCTGAGAACGGCTCCATATCCGCGAATAGCTTCCGAGATAAGAAATGTAGGACGTTCACCGGGATGATATAATGCTGTCGGATGGAATTGAACAAACTCCATATCCTTTATTAATCCACGTGCACGATGCACCATAGCAATTCCATCACCTGTTGCTATTTCGGGGTTCGTTGTAGTTGAATATACGCTTCCGATGCCACCAGTTGCCAGTAATGTAACTTTTGAAAGAAAAGTATGTATATGGTTGGATTGCTGATTTAATACGTAGGCGCCATAACATTCTATATTTGGGGTATGGTGTGTAACTATTTGTCCTAAATGGTGTTGAGTAAGTATTTCAATTGCAAAATAATGTTCGAATACTTCTATTTCGGAATGAGCTTTTACCTGTCGGATTAAACTTTCCTGAATTTCATAACCAGTATTATCTTTGTGATGTAAAATACGATGCTCTGAATGTCCTCCTTCGCGATGCAGGTCAAAGAGTCCCTTTTCATCTCTGTCAAAATCCACACCCCAATGAAGTAATTCTTCAATTTGTGCCGGGGCTTCGTAAATTACTTTATGAACGGCATCTAAATCACAATGTCCATCTCCTGAAATAAGAGTGTCTTCGATATGTTTTTCGAAACTATCGGGTTCGTAAGTTACCGAAGCAATACCTCCCTGGGCGAAGGATGTATTGGATTCACCAAGAGTTGTTTTACAAAGTAAAGCAACTTTACCATATTGGGCGGCTTTTAATGCAAAACTAATGCCTGCAATGCCACTTCCAATAACTAAAAAATCAAATTTACGTGTCAATATTTTAGATTGAAAAATTAAAAGAAAGAAAAATCCTGTATATCAACTGAAACAAATACAGAATAAATAAGTTGTAAAAATTAAGCAGTAGGGTAAATTACTGCTCAATGTTTTGTTGATTAAATATTTTTGATATAAACCCTTCTGGATTTATGATTTACATGTTCAAAGCTTCCCCATTGTGACGACATTCGAGTATTCGATTCTAACTCAGGGTTCGATTCAGCAAATTTATATCCGTTTTTAGCAAATCTTGGCATAAGTTCGGCAAACATAATCGAATTAATACCTTTGTTCTGATAATCCGGATGAACGGCCATTAAATACAAATCGACCCTATCATTCGTTCTTAGCGCTCTTAACATATAGAACCAACCAAACGGGAAAAGCCGGCCTTTTGCTTTTTGCAATGCCTTTGTAAAACTAGGCATTGCAATACCAAGTGCAATCACATCATCTTTGTCGTCAACAATAATACTGACAGTATCAATCCGAAAGAAACTGAAATAAAGTTTGATATAAAAATTCTTTTGATTTTCATTTAATTTAGTATACCCATATAAATGTGAATAACTAAGATTTAGCAAATCAAATATTTTCTGTGCATAATTTTCAACAACTTCTTTACGTGACTTAAATTGCAAAGCTGTTAATTTATACTTTTGTTTTACAATGTCGGCAATACGGAAATACCTTTCGGGAAATACTTCGGGAATTGTAATCAGGTATTCTTTCCAATCACTGTCTTTTACAAATCCATTTTGTTCTATATGACGCGAATAATACGGATAGTTATAAATACCAGCTAATGTTCCAAGTTTATCAAATCCTTCAATCAGGGTACCTTCATGATCGAAGTCGGTGAAGCCCAATGGGCCATGTATTGAAGTCATTCCTTTTGCTTTTGCCCAGGAAATGGCAGTGTCAAACAGAGCCTTTGTTACTTCCTGATCATCAATGAAATCAACCCAGCCAAAACGAGCATGTTTTTGATTCCAGGTATGATTTGAAACAGGATTAATGATTGCAGCAATTCTTCCAACAATTTTTTCGTTTTTAAAGGCTAAAAAATATCCAACTTCGCAGAAGTCAAGGGCCGGGTTTTTTCCTTTACTTAAATTTAGCAAATCATCCATTAATAATGGTGGTGCAGCAAACTCGCAATTTTTATAAAGATTTATCCCAAACCAGATAAACTTTTTTAAATCTTTTTTTGACGTAATCTCACGAATTATTACGGACATATTGATATTTATTAAAATGGATATAAAAAAAATCATGTAAAATAACGGAAAATAATCCCAACTGCCAACATTGTTAAGTCTTTTCTGTCCGGCAAAAATATATGTATTTGAATCTCAATTATTTCAAATGTATGGTTAATATTAGCGATAACAGAATAAATTACATTCCAGTTTCAATCAGTTTGAGTAACACATTCGATTAATCGGTTAATTCAACTAATTACAATTAATCTTTCACATTGCCTGTTCTTTTGATAACTCCCCAACTGACGAGTTCCCCTTTTATAGCTTTATTATAAGCCTTTAATAACACGAAAAATAATAATTGCCTGTATATAAACCGTTGAACAAATAAATAGAGAGCTTTTCTGAGTGTAAATTTTTGATGGTCATAGTGATAAGCCAAAGCTGCTATCAGACAATCAACGAAATAATACAGCATATAAAAAAATACATATTGAGCTGAATCATGAGTAAAAAGTCCTATGACAAAAAGAATATCTACCAAAGGAGAGAAAACAGGTATAATAAAATTGAAAATAAGCAGGTTTGGAAGTGCAACCCAACCTATATTTGCTTTCTTGAAACTAAATAATAAATCGCGATGTTTCCAGAAACTTTGCATCATTCCAAAAGTCCATCGTGTCCGTTGTTTTAGAAACATTTTAAGGGTTTCGGGTGCCTCAGTTAATGCCAAGGCTTCATTGCAAGTCCGAATAACAAACCCTGCACGCAACATTCTTAATGTAAGATCACAATCTTCAGCCAATGTATCGGTAGTAAAGCCATCAATAGCAGTCATAGCAGTTTTACGGAAAGCACCAATAGCACCCGGTACTACTAAAATTGCATTTACAGCATCATAGGCACGCCGATCGAAATTCTGACTTGTTGTATACTCAATGGATTGCCAATTTGTAAGCATATTCAGCGTATTCCCCACACGTACATTCCCGGCAACAGCTCCTACTTTATTGTCGGCAAAGTAAGGAATCATTTTAGAAATTGCATTTACCGGTAAAATAGTATCTGCATCAATACAAACTAAAATTTCACCTGAAGAGTGTTCAATTCCAAAATTTAAGGCCGCAGCTTTACCACCATTCGGTTTAGTTAAAACCTTTACTTTGGGGTTAGAATCAAACTTAGACTTAATTATAGAATACGTTAAGTCCAACGATCCATCATCAACAAAGATAATTTCGATTTCAGGATAATTTGATTTTAACAGATATTCTACAGTTCGGATTGCATTCACTTCTTCATTATAAGCAGGAACAATAATACTTACCTTTGGAGAAAATGTCAGATGATTAGCGAGTTGTTTAGCCATCTGTTTCTTTTCTTTAATATGTTGAATAATGGCCAAAAATCCGATAAGTAATAAACGGGATATAATTAATAAAATGGCTACAACGAAAAATCCATCCAAAAAATGTTCCCATAAGAAGGTTAGGGTGAAGAAAATCAAATCAAGTTTATCACTAAAATTAAACTGGCTTTGAACAAGTGGCATAACCTGATCTCTTGTTTTGCTCATTAGAGCAGACACTGTAACAAATTCATAACCCTGTTTCCTGTAGTAATCAATTACCTGAGGTAGAGCTATTACTGTTTCTGAACGGTCACCTCCGGCATCATGCATTAAAATGATATTCCCATCATGTTGATGTTTAATTGCTCTGGCAACAATAGAGTCTGCCGAAACGCCTTCTTCCCAATCATTTGTATCTATTAAAGATGTTACACTTATAAAACCTTCATCTTTAGCTATTGCCAACGATCTAATCTGAGTCAGATTTGTAGGCTCTGCATCGGTTAAAAATGGTGCCCGGAATAAAAGGGTAGAATGTCCAAGGATACTTTCTATTAATAATCTGGTCGATCGGAGTTCAATCCGTTCCCGACTATCTGAAGTTAACTCCAGATTAGGGTGCGTAAATGTATGATTCCCAATCTCATGGCCTTCATTATATTCTCTTCTGATAAGTGGTATGTTGTTTTGAATATTGACTCCAGTTACAAAAAAAGTAGCAGGTACATTTTTTTCTTTTAAAATATCCAGTAATTTTGGAGTATAGTCATTATTTGGACCATCATCGAATGAAATGGCAATTTTCTTTGGATTACCTGCACCAAATCTTTTTAGCATATAAGCACTGGGTAGTGACAGATATTGTTCATTTGTAATTAATTGATCACTATTATTATATTCTAATTTAGTGTGTCCATGATCAGGTTCATTTATCATTTCCAGAATTTCACCTGTTCCCTCGTAATTTACAGATAATATAGAATTAATATATTCTAATTGCTTATAATTAAAAGGTTTCATTTTTAGGAAATTTTCATCCAGATCCTGGGAATAGAAATCCCACAACCGTTCATCCCCAGAACCAAGATACCAAAGAGAAACACCAGCCGCATTATAATCCTGTGCTGTCCGGATAATATTGAATGTTCCTGCGGCATCATTACAATGAGCTTCGTGTTCAATTCCATTATCATCATAGTAGTAAAGCGTCAGATCCGATTTACCAAAATCAAAATATACAGGCTCATTATGCTCTTTAGCCCGTGAAATGAGGCCCTGATAGGTAATCCTTTCACCGGGTTTTCCTTTTTCCCAGTCAAAACCGTACGATGCAACGCACAATATAATTTTATCAGAAGCAACATCCTTCATTGCAGCATCCATCGATCTTTCAACAAAGTTTAGAGATGAAATACTACCTGCCGGGTCATCAGGTGAATGTTCATTATAAGCCATTAGAAAGATGAAATCGTAGTATGGAGCTATATCCTTATAAGTTACACCTTCATCAGTCGGATTTATATCTATGGTAGTAATATATCCCTGTGCATGAAGAGAGGTGGAAAGTTCTTTTGAAAATTGAAGAAGGTATGGATGTGCATTTCGGGGTAAATTTTCAAGATCTATATTAATTCCCTGGAAATCATTTTTATCCAGTAAATTTTTTATTCGTGATATTAATATTTTTCTTGTTTTGGGATTCCTGAGCATGATCATTGTACTATCACCATTCCATCGTTTGTTGAAATAATTACTTAACATAGGAACAATAGCAACTTTATTGTTTTGAATGAAATCCATTGTTTCATTTTCAATTCTTACATCAAGATTCCCTTTTGCATCTTTTTGAAAGATCCATTCAGGTAATATCATATTCAAATGGCTGATATTTTTATGCAATGAAATAGACGAATTTTTATCCCAATTGACATAAAATCCGGCTCTTACAGGTAAAAACTTAGCTGCTTCAGGAGTTGTTGTATGTTTCCCATACAATTTATTATTATGGTTTTTTTTGTGCTTTTTTCTATAACGATCCAGATGTTTTGCAAAAGCTAATTGCTCAGTCTTGGAAACGAATGCTTTCGATTTATCTGTGTTTATATCCGGTAATTTCTTCGCATTGTAAGTAAGAACTTTTAAGTCATATTCCCGCTTATTGAGCAAAGAAATGGTTACGGAAGCCATAATAACAATTAAAAAAACAACCAGTATTCGTACTAACCAAATAAAACTCTTCCAACGAGTTGATGAATTTGTTTGGAAAACCTGTTTTTGCATTTTGGTAAATTTATTTGACTTTAAAAATTAGTTATTAATAAAACAGAAAGATTTAAAAGATTATCAGGTTGAGAGATATAATTTTATACTTATTTTCTTTCAAGAAGCACCACATTTTCAACATGATGTGTATGTGGAAACATATCAACCGGTTGTATTGCGGTGACTTTATAGTTACTATCGAGTAAATTCAGATCACGAGCCTGAGTAGCAGGATTACAACTTACATACACAACAATTTCCGGATTAGCAAAAAGGATAGCATTGATGACATCTTCATGCATGCCGGCACGGGGAGGATCGGTAATGATGACATCAGGCATTCCGTGTTCCTGAATGAAAGAAGTATTCAGAATATCTTTCATATCTCCTGAAAAGAACAGTGTGTTGTCGATATTGTTTAATTTCGAATTAATCACAGCATCTTCGATTGCTTCGGGAACATATTCTATTCCAATAACCTGTTTGGCTTTGTGTGAAATAAAATTAGCAATTGTACCTGTTCCTGTATAAAGATCATATACCAGTTCGTTACCTGTTAATCCGGCAAAATCACGGACTATTTTATAGAGAACATATGCTTGTTCTGAATTGGTTTGATAAAATGATTTTGGTCCTATTTTAAATTTCAGACCTTCCATTTCTTCATATATACATTCGTTTCCTTTGAAAACCAATACTTGCTGATCGGTAATAGTATCATTCGCTTTGGAATTGATTATGTATAAAAGCGAAGTAATTTCAGGGAATTTATCTGCGATATGTTTTAATAATGCATTTTGTATATCGATGTCTTCATGGAAGAAAACCATTATGATCATTAATTCGCCGGTTGATGATGTACGAACAACCATGGTACGAAGAAATCCTTCCTGGCTTCTTAAATTGAAAAAAGTAAGGTCATGTTCCAATGCATAGAGACGTACCTCATTTCGGATCTTATTTGAGATGTCATCCTGTAACCAGCATTTTTCGATGTCCAGTACTTTGTCAAACTGCCCGGGTATATGAAATCCTACTGCATTCATGGTGTCGAATTCCTTGCCCTCAGCAACTTCTTCGTATGTTTTCCAACGTTTATTTGAGAAGGTGAATTCAAGTTTGTTGCGGTAAAATTCAGTCTTAGCTGATCCTATTATCGGTGAAATAGCAGGAATTTCTATTTTACCAATACGGGTCAGATTATCAGAAACCTGTTTTTGTTTATATCTGATTTGTTCAGAATAGGGGAGGATTTGCCATTTACAACCACCACAAATTCCGAAATGTTCACAAACTGCTTCAATTCGTTGTTCCGAGTAATTATGGAAATGAATGGCACGTGCTTCCATAAAATGACTTTTCTTACGGGTAACCTGTAAGTCGACCACATCTCCGGGTACCACAAAAGGGACAAATACCACTATGTCATTTACTTTAGCAATAGCTTTTCCTTCAGCGGCGATGTCAGTAATTGTAATATTTTCAAGAATTGGGAGAGGTTTTTTGTTTTTAGCCATGTGAGATAAGTTGCTCAATCGAAATTAAAAGTGAAGATTCAGACTGCAAAAGTACAACATTTTTTTGATACATTCTTAACTCTCTGATACTGTCCTGACCGAATAAATGCATGATCTATCAAATTGAAACTTTTCTTTGTATATGACAGAATAGATTAACAAATCAATCGCCTCAATATATCTAAAGTGAATAATTTTATTCCCTGTCATGGCTTCAAAAATAAGGGAAAAGGATTTGTATTTAAAGTTTCATTCATACAGTTGTAAGATTCAGTCAAAAGGAATAATTTGTTTTATTTTCCTATGCATTCGACATTAAATACGATAATTTGCTGAGTGGTAGTTAAAAAGAATAAAGAACTAAGAATAAAGAACCAAGATGTAATACACAGTAAATGAAAGTTATATAAATTATTATGTCAGATTAATACAAACGTTGTATAAATATAAAAATTGAATCCAGAACTCAGTTGTACAGGATTATATGATAGAAATCAAAACATGAATTTAAAGAAATAATAAAAAGCCGTTCAGAAAATAAACTAATCCAACAGCACCCACAGCAATACCTATTTCCCAAAGATATTTCCGTTTAATCAGAGCTGCTATTGAAGATATTAATATTGAAATCTGAAGGAATATAACCGCCATACCAAAAGCCTGTGAATGTTTCTGAGCTTCGTCACGTAAGGATTCAAGATGCTCGGCTTCCTTTTTAATTCCGGCTTTTTCTTTTTCATATCTTTTAATAGATTTGTCATAATCTGAAATTTTAGTCTGATAAGCATTCAGAACGGAAGCGTCTCCTTTTTTCATGCTTTTGGTATCCAGCTCCAATACATCTTTTTGTGTTTCATAAAGATATAACTTCAGACTTTTACCTTCGAAGTACGACCATTTATTGGAAGCCTGTTCCTGGCTCAACATTGATTTTGTGGAATATCCCCCTCCTTTAAACGTGGATAGAGTTGCAGCAACTGCAAAAATGATAGTGGTTAAGGCCAGATAGTTTAGCCATGGTTCTTTTGTCTCGTCTGCCATTGAATATAGTTTTAGTTTGTTTGCAAAAATAATACTTATTGATGTGAATTAAGATTGTGGATAATATTAAAAAATCTTATAGTAAATAAAATCTGTTTTGCCCTGACTGATTTGAATGGGATTGAGCCATATAGCAAGGATATTCAATGGAATTGTTCTCCCTTCTCCATTATGTTTATAATTTCCATAATTCGTTTTTGTCTTGTTTCGGGGGTTTTAGCTGTTTGAAGTCTCCAGCCGATGGAATATTTATTCGTTTTATTTAAAGACTCAAAAAACTCAAAGGCTTTTTTGTTTTTTGAAAGTAACTCTATGAAGTCAACGGGGACAACCATTTTACCAGGAGAATCATACGCTCTTTCCCATCTTCCATCTCTTTTAGCCTTCTCAACTTCTATTATTCCCGAAGGTTTCATCCGGCCTTCAGTTTCTAGCCGGGTAATATGTTCGACATTTCTTTTCGACCACATGCTTTTCGGACGACGGGGAGTAAACTTTTGAAGATAAGAATTCTCATCATGTTTTTTTAACAGACCATCTATCCAACCATAACACAATGCTACATCCAATGCTTCAGCGTATGTTATGGATGCAATACCCGAATTCTTTTTAAAGAAACGAACCCATATTCCTTTTGTATTGATTATGTTTAATTCGAGCCAGTTTTCGAATTCCACTGAAGAATTGAATGAAAGGATTTGTAAATCATTTATTTGTAATTCAGTTAATTGGTTATTCTTATCAATAGGATTCACATTTTCCATTTAAAACCTTATTGTAATTAGTTGAGAAATTTAGTATTGAAATCTGAGTATAAAGTAACAGTTGCTGAGTTTCATTTTCAACCCATAGCTATAAAACTTCTGAATGCAGCAGTATCGAAGAAAATACAGGATGAATTGATTTTATCATCTTTAATTATTAGAACTTCTGCTACTTCACAGGTTGTTGTATTCCCGGATGGTGATTGAAGATTGTATTCAACTGTAATACAAGCTTTATTATCCTCAACAATGAATTCATTTATTTTTAATGATTTCACTAATTGAAGAAAACTTTCTGTTGCCTTAACATATTCATTTTTGGTATGAGTAATTTGTCCCGGACCTGTAAAATCTATATCATCAGATATCAAAGATTGCCAATCAGCTTTTTGATTTATGGCATCGAAGTATTGTTGGATTAGTTCTTTTGTTGAATTAGAAGTTTTCATTTTGATTCATTTTTAATTTGTTTTATTTCATGAATTATTTCAGAAATACCTTCCTGATACGTTGTTGTCTTATAATCGGGAAATCGTCGTTTAAATTTGGAAGAATCGAAAATATAGTCTGTTTTATACCGGTACAGTAGTTCAATAGTTTCTCTCATACCAGTATTAAACAAACTGATAAGTCTGATCATCCAGTTTTTTAGAACCATATAACTTAGTTTCTTACCATCAATTTCAATCATGATTTGAATAAATTCCTTTGATGTAAGAAGATTATTATCGCAGGGTAAATGCCATGTTTGATGATAGGCATCGGGTGTATTGCCTAATAATGCCATGGTTTTAGCGGCATCCGGGGCATAAATTAAAGTCCTCAAGGTGTCATCTCTTAAAAGTACTTTTATCTTTTTTGATTTCTTTAGAGATTCAAAAAAGAGTGCATTAGTAATGCTTTTTGTATTTCGTGGGCCATAAAATTCGGGTGCACGGCAAATCATGGCTATAAGATCTGTATTCTGTATGGCTTCATTTAGCATAGTAGCTATCTGAGCCCTTACTTTTCCTTTTTTTCCTGTTGAAAGAAATGGTGTTTCTTCTGTTATAATTCCATTGGCAGTGCCATACATATAGGTATTATCAAAGAATACCAGTTTAGCTTGCTGTTTCAGGCAGGCATTGATTACATTCTGCATGATAACAGGCCACTGAGAAGCGGCTGCTTTCGAATCGACAGGGAGTCCTACTGTCAGGTATACTATGTCACTTCCTTTTACAGCCTGTTCTGTTTGAACCCCATTTAATAAATCGGCAGCAAACAATACATCCGAGCTATTCACTTTATGTGGATGCCGACTTACAAGTTTTATGTCTTTTGTAAAACGGGTATAGAGTTCTTTGGCTAACTCTGTAGCTATGATTCCATTTGCTCCAAGTATTGTTTGCATGTTTATGATTAGTTATTCAGGCCAACGTCCCTGTGACTGGCGGTTTACCATCCAACCCGGATATTCTGAAGACAATGCACTGATTTCATTTAATTGTTTTACTTCATTGGGTGTAAGTTCAAGATGAACAGCTTTGATATTGTCATTCAATTGTTCCAGTGTTTTTGCACCAATAATGGTACTGGTGATGCCGGGTTGAATGATCACCCAATTCAATGCTACTGTAGCTACCGAAACATTATGATTACCTGCAATTTGTTCCATTACTTCGATAATGTCGTATGCTTTTTCCTTGTTGAGAGGAGGGAAGTCAAACGAATCACGGCGATTATTGCCTGCAACTTTTGCATTACGAGTGAACTTGCCGGAAAGGAAACCTCCTGCCAACGGACTCCATGGCATAATGCCCACGTTTTCGCTTAATGCCATAGGAATAATTTCACGTTCGATATCCCGACTGGCCACACTGTAAAAGTTCTGGCTAGCCACGAATTTTGTCCAGCCCATTTTGTCGGCATAGCTGTTTGCTTTTACGACCATCCATGCCGGGTGATTGCTGATACCAATATACCTTACTTTACCCGAACGGACTACATCTTCCAATCCCCGCATGGTTTCCTCAATTGGGGTAATGGGGTCGACACCGTGAATATAAAGTAAGTCGATATGCGATAGTTGAAGCCTTTGGAGGCTGTCATTCACAGAATCCATGATGTGTAGTCTGGAAAGACCTATCTGGTTTGCTCCCGGTCCCATGCGTATGCGGACTTTAGTCGCAATGACTACGTTTTGATGGGATATACCCAGCTTTTTCAATGACTCACCCAGCATTGTTTCCGAAAGTCCTTCGGAATAGCCATTTGCTGTATCAATAAAATTAATTCCGCTGTCAATGGAAGTCTTTACAATCTCGTTTACTTCATCCTGTGGCAATTGTCCGATAGCCTGCCACATTCCTTTACCACCGAAAGTCATGGTTCCGAGACAAAGTTCAGAAACCAGTACACCTGTTTTTCCAAGTTCATTGTATTTCATCGTTCTATTGTTTTTATGGAAGCAGTTAAGTAATTAAAAATTAGTAATTGGCATAATGCTGAAATTTAAGCTTTTATATATTTACCAATTGATCATTAAATATTATGAAATCTTAATGCATTCCGTTTGAATATATTTCTTTGACGAATAGAACACTTTACTAAAACGAAAGGTTCAATAGAAGGATTTACAATTTATTCATTTACTCCCGATGGCTATCGGGATTACTATTGAATACCAATTTACCACAAGAACTCACGAATACAATTTACAATTTAATATCAGTTAACCACAAATAAAAATAAGAAAAAAATACATAACCACAGTAGACACATAGAGCACAATAGAAGAACACAATAGAAGATAAAAAAATATATTTACAATCTATTCATTTACAATATAATACCAATTAATCACAAAAGATAAAGAACACAATAGAAGAACACAATAGAAGAACACAATAGAAGAACACAATTGAAGATAAAAAAATATATTTACAATCTATTCATTTACAATATAATACCAATTAACCACAAAAGATAAAGAACACAATAGGTGAACAAAATAAATTTAAATACATGAGTTTGGTTACAATTCATTCATTTACTATGTACATTTTAAATCCAATTAACCACAGATGAATAGTGTGTTGAAATTAGAATATACTGATTGGGCTGTTTTGGATTTATTTTGGATTTAAGTTTTCTGACGAAATGACAGATCAATATCCTATCTTCCTTAGAAGTAGAACGAAGGAAGTACGGAATTATATAGGAGGATCATCGGACCATCATCGGACGGTCACTGGACCATCATATAAAGAAGTCTGATTTGAACGGAAGGGGATGTGAGTGTGTTTTTTATTCAGAAAGAGGTAAAAATGTCAGTTTTGCCTGTTTTAATTAAATGATTCAGTAAAGAATATCAATTTAATTTTTTGATTGAAACAGACTTTTCTATCAATCAGTAATCTTTGAAATTGGAATCCGGAGCTGTTTCAACCAATTATGCATGGCGGAAAGCAACTAAAAGCCCACCTGTAATAAATGCCACTACCCACCAGATATAGGCAATGCGGGAATAAATATGCAATCCTTTCGATACTTTCGTATCCGGACCGTTTTTCTGATTATGCCTCCAAAGCAATATGGTATCAATAGTCATACCCAGGAGTGATGAATAGCCGATAAAGCCGTGAAATGTAAGCAATCCTTTTGTAGAGCCAAGGATCATCAAGGTTGTAGCCGAGATGTCGAATAAAACGCCCAATGTATAAAATAACAATACACGTGGTGTAATGAGTTTCCTTCGTTGTTCTTTCGCAAACCCTATAGAATAGAATATAAGTGCAAATAACACTACAAAGGAACCAATCATGGCATATATCTTCATATGTATAATTTTAAATAGTAGAAATTGAAAAGCAATTAATAATTAAAAATTAATAATTAAGAATTGCCAAGATGCTGAAATTAAAGTATTTGTTGACTAAACAGATCAATAAATATCTTTAATTACCTAATATCTTTTTAAATTCGTTTTTCAACGACAAATGTACTGAAATAATTTCAAACTAATATTAATTCAGATAAATTAAAGGTTTTCTGAATTTATGTTTTCAGTTTAAACAAATTGATTTGATAGTTTGTTAAAAGGGCATATAATTTAAGAAAAGCTATCTTTCAGGAATTTTAAATTATATTCATTTGATTTATTTGTACTTTTGTGGATCAAATCTTTTAATGAACAGAACTTCTATACATAAACGACAAATATATTTTGCACTGCTTTTACTGGTTGTGTTTACAGGTTCAATGTTAATTAAACCGATTCATATCCTGTTGGTTCATCATGATCTGACTGAGATAACAACTACACAACCCGATAAAATAGTAGTTACTACTCCAGCGCATCATGATTGTGTCATCTGTGATTTTGAGTTTTGTACTTTTATTTCACAACATATCGTCGACTTACCGAAAGTCAGTGAGATTAATGCCAAAGAACTGACTCCACAGGTTGTAGATTTTATTTCAAACCAAACTTCCCACCATTTTCAATTACGGGCACCCCCGGTCATCTGATTCCTCCATCAATTTACAATGTACGATTAAGACAATAAGAGCATTTATGATGTGCTTTTGCTTTGTTCTGTTTGCAGACAGGTTTATTGTGTTGATTTTAATTTTACATTGCTAAATAAAAAAAACAAATAAATAAAACTTTAGTACATGACAAAAAAACATTATTATAACTAATAACCACAAAATAAACATATTAAATAAAAATACAACCACAAAAGTCACAAAAGAATCACAAAAGTTAAGTTTATATTCCACTAAAAATCTATAATGAGCACACAAAAGAACCTTCGGTTTTTAAGATTAACTTTAAACTCTTTTAGTATTTTCAATATTTGTGTTATTTATTTTAAGATATTATTGTTTATGTAATTTTTTGTGTCTTATGTGATAAATCTTTTTGTTGTATTTTATTCAATATGTTTCAATTATGTTGTTGCTTATTTTTTTGTCATGTAATTAGAAATAAAACCACAAAAGTCACAAAAGGATACAAAAGGATACAAATACAAAGTAAAAAATACACAAAAGTAAAATACCTGACGGTATTTTAAGATTATAGCTTTAGGAAGATAGTTGAAGATATGAGTTCTGTTGTGTACTATTGTAACTTTTGTGGTTCATTCTTTATTTTGGTAAAGTAGAATTATTAATTCGACTTTGACATAATCTATTCTTTAGACAGGATTCACTTGTAAATCATATACTTGAAGAAAGAAATAATTCAAAAATCAACAGAATTTA
>Ga0302288_1001406_pt1 | contig 15636 bp, 15 predicted proteins | sample III_Fen_N1_1_FD_194549 | JGI IMG/M metagenome (GOLD analysis project Ga0302288, IMG submission 194549) | Peat permafrost microbial communities from Stordalen Mire near Abisko, Sweden - III_Fen_N1_1 | ecosystem: Environmental > Terrestrial > Soil > Wetlands > Permafrost | place: Sweden: Abisko...
GTGATTATATTTAAGGCGACTAATGCGCTAACGATGTAAAATACAGTTTGTTTTTTCACTTTGATTTATACCTTTTTTAAATTAACATTTACTAAATCCGCACGATTCACATTTGCGGCAACCTTCGATGAACCTCAGGCTGGCCGAACCGCATTCTGGGCACATATCTGTCATTTTGTGGTTTATTTTTGGAGCTTCAAATACTAGCGGTGCGGTTTCGACTTGAGTGGCTTCGACGATGTTTGTCGTTGGAATTACTCTTGTTGCTTGGTGTTGTTCGATGGCTTTTGCAACAGCGTCGGCCATTGATCGTACGCGTTCGACACCAAATCCAGTTGAGCTTGAGCCGCCAATTCCACGGAGTTGAGATATGACTTTTTGGGCAATTTCAGCAGACGAAAAATCGGTAGGGATGCGGAAGGCGAGTGATATTAGACGTCCAATTGCTTCGGCATCGGCGGCGATATCTGACCCGGCATGACCAACGTTCACAAAGACTTCGAAAATACTACCGGCTGGGTCTTCGTTAATTGACACAAACGCTGTTCCGAGCGGAGTTTCGATGCGATGGGTGCGGCCGTTTAAGACACTTGGCCGTTTTCGGAAGCCTAGTGGTGGCATATTGACGACATCAATTGCTTCAACTTTTGCACCGGACATTTTGTCGTAATACGATGATTCTTTTTTAGTTTCAAGTATCTGCTTTTCACGGCTACCATCGCGATAGATGGTTATACCGCGACAATCGGCTTCGAAAGCCATTATGTAAGCATTGCGGACATCTTCGATAGTAGCATCGTTAGAGAAGTTAATTGTCTTTGAAATGGCGCTATCGATGTGTTTTTGGAATGCGGCTTGAATTTTAATGTGCCATTCTGGTGTGATGTCGCTGGCGACTACGAATACCTCTTTTAATTCATCTGGAATCTTGGCAATGTTTTGAATAGATCCTTTGTTTTCTTGAATTTCTTCGAGGATTTCTTCGGAATAAATACCATATTTTTTAAGGGCAGCGACAAAATATGGACTAGTTTGGAACATGCGCTTGCCTTCGATGGTATTTTTGGCGTAGGTAATGGCGAATAACGGTTCGCAGCCGCTGGAAGTGTCAGCAAGCATTGAGGTTGTGCCAGTAGGAGCGATAGTAGTTCGGGCGCCGTTACGTGGTTTAATCTCGTCAGGTTTGTCGTAGATTGAACCAGGGAAAGCTGGGAATACGCCACGCGTTAAGGCTAGTTTCGACGAAGCGATATCGGCTTCTTTTTGGATAAAGCCCATAACTTGTTCGGCCATTTCGATACCGCGTTCGGTGTTATAGCCAATATTCATTTCAAGTAGCGCATCGGCAAATCCCATAATACCTAGACCGATGCGGCGGATTTTGCGAACCATATCGCGGACTTTATCGATTGGGTATTCGTTCATATCTAGGGCGTCATCTAGGAAATTGACAGAAGAATGGATGGCTAGGCGTAAAGCTTCCCAATCGAAGTCGTTGTTGTCGGTGAATAGAGCTAAATTGATAGCGCCTAAATTGCAGGCATCGTAAGGTAGCAGTGGCTGTTCGCCGCAAGGGTTAGTTGCTTCAATCATTCCAAGCTGTGGAGTAGGGTTAGCGCGCGAGCTGTTAATCTTGTCAAAGAAAATCATACCAGGATCGCCATATTGCCAAGCAAAGCGGGTGATTAGGTCGAAGACTTTTTTAGCGTTTAGGTGACCGCAAGCTTGACCGTTGCGAGGATTTATTAAATCGTAGCCGTAGCCAGGAGTGGTCTCGGCGCACCAATCGGTTAGTTTATCGAAAACTTTACCTAAATTTAGTTGTTTTAGGTCCATATCGCGAGTTTTCAAGGCTTCGCGGGCCTCATTTACCAACTCTTCAAAGTCGAGGTCTTTTTCGTAATCGTCGGCTAAGATGGTTTTGTCGATTTTAATCTGGTCAAAAAAGGCTTTTTCGGCTGATATTGATATATTAAAGTTAGTTAAAGAGAATTCATCTAATTTATAGATGGCGAAAAGCAAAATGTCGGGGTGGTTATATGCCAATATACCCATATTTGCACCACGTCGAACTCCGCCTTGGCGAATCGACGAGGTTATATCGTTATACATTTGCATGAATGAAACTGGTCCGGTAGTTGTACCGCCAGATGACGATAAAATGTCATTTCGTGGTCGTAACTGTGAGAATGAAAAACCAGTTCCGCCACCTGATTTGTGGATTAAGGCCATATCACTGGCGGTTTGCAAAATACCTTCTAGGTTATCTGGAATCGGCAAAACGAAGCAGGACGAAAGTTGCTGTTTAGGCTTGCCAGCATTAAGTAATACTGGTGTCCCTGGCAGAAATTTACGGGTCGACATTAACTTATAAAATTTTGTAGCCGTAGCGATATGATCTTTTTCACTGGCGCCATATAGACGTTCAGCCGTTGCGATGTTGTAGGCAACGCGCCAAAATAGTTCTTTTGGTGTTTCGATTGGGTTGCCTTTAGCGTCGCGTTTAGCATAACGAGTCTTGCCGATATACCAAGAATTTTCACTAAGCTTTGGCTCGGCTAGATTAGCTGGTGGCGTTGGGATTTGGCTTCCAATCGCGTAAATTTCAGCCAATTTTTCAGCTTCACTTAAAATAACATTAGAATCATTTGTTTCTTTCATTTTAACGCACTCCCCCATATGTTGTGTATGGGTTGTAGTATAAGCGCTATATGTTGCGTATGTCAACGATAATTGTTATTATTACATACGACTATTAATTATGGAGGAAATGATGAAAATAATTACCGAGGCTAATTTTGCCAGCGAAGTTTTAGGATCGAAAAAACCAGTTTTATTAGACGTTTGGGCACCTTGGTGCGCGCCTTGTCGAGGTATGATGCCGGTTGTTGAGGCTTTAGCAGATGAGGTTAAAGATTGGGCGGATGTAGCTAAATTGGATGCTTCGACCGAAGAGAATTTAACACAATTACTAGACGTTAGCTGCTTACCGACGTTTTTGGTGTTTAAGGATGGTAAAGTTGTCGGTTCAACAATGGGTGTTGTTGCAAAAAATACTTTACTCGATTTATTGAAAAAAGCTCAGTAGTTGCTCGAATTTGAAATACGGTCTGTTATAATCAAGGAGGCGCGTTGACGGAACGGTTACGTGGAGGTCTGCAAAACCTTTTAAACGAGTTCAACTCTCGTACGTGCCTCCAATTTCTATTTGTAAGATTTAAGAATAAGTTCTAATGCCTTGAGCGTTAGTTCTTTTTTTATTAACATTTTATTTTTTCTGTCAAAATCGGGAATCATCTCGATTGATTCTTCGGTGCATGGAAAGTGTACGAATAGGTAGGGGATGTTGAGGTTATTTTCACGCATCGACAGTAGCGTTCTATATATTAGACCATTGCATGAATAGAATCCTGGATTGTCAGAGATTTCTTGTTCGAGAGGTATATTGTTGTCTTTGAATAAAGAACTCATTTTTTCTAAATCCCAACAAGATAAGCTATTTAGTATTTGTTCTTTATCTATTCTAGTTGTTTCGAGCGGCCTATTGTTTTCTTGGTCCGTGCAATATTTTTCGTTATAAACCCAATTTGTTCCAGTCCGTTCAATCCGAAAGCCTTTGGCATCTGATGCGATTCCAAAAGAAACAATAGCCGATGCACCGATTTCTTTGGCTCTTCTTATGATTAGCTCGCCTGGATTATCTAGACCTTCGCCAACGGATACAGTTGACGGAAAAGTCATAGAGTGGATTAGGTGATCGGAAATCATTTTACTACCAGCAGACAGAGCTAGCCATTTTGATGGGTTGGTGACATAGTTGCCAAAACTCTCAAATCCTGTAATAATCGCACTTTTCATGACCATGATTATATCAAGAATCTAAAAAAGTGCGAATTTAGGTGTATATTTTGCGATAATTTGTTAAAATACATGATAGAAAACAGATAACGTATGTTTTTACAATTCGCGCGGATGGTGGAATGGTATACACGAGAGACTTAAAATCTCTTGGTCTTACGACCTTGCGGGTTCGAGTCCCGCTCTGCGCACCAAATTAAAACAACCTCCTTTGGGAGGTTATTTTAATTTAGTTGCTTGCAGTTGCGGACTCGAATCCGCATGGCGAAGACCTTGCGGGTGAGGACTGCCGGTGGCAGTCCGCAAGGCCGGAAACTGATTGTTGGCTGTGCCAACAGTAAGTTGAGGCGGGGTCGCGAAAATTTTCGAAGAAAATTTATCGTGACAGAGTCGCAAGGCCTGAAGCCGGATGACGAACGTCACCGACTGAGGCGGGTGAGAAATGCCTAGTGGCATTTCGCAAGGCAATGTCACAAATGAACTATGTTCATTTGACTGACTTGCGGGGTCGCGGAACGTGACCGCGAAAAATTCTGGAAGAATTTTATCGTGACAGAGTCGCTCTGCCCGTGACAGTTCGCAAGGAAATATTCCGATGCAAACTATGTTTGCAATCGTGAATTTTCGGGGTCGCGGAACGTGACCGAGTCCCGACCTTCTTAACGATCGAGTCCCGCTCTGCGCATCATTAATTCAAAAGGAGAAACATGACCAAAAAATCGTTTATTCAGGGTCCTTCCGTTTTTTAGCGTCTTTTTCGTTAACTACTATGCTTTACTAGCATTGCTATTGGCATCGCTTAGGCCTGGCTCTAGGTTATTAGCCCGAAACGCATCTCGCATAGAAGCTGCCCGACTTACTGTCGTTGGTTATGCTACCACCGCCGAAGTTCACGATGTACGCGGTGGAACTGTTATATTCCGTAGATGACCAGTAGTCGTACGTCAGAAAATTATTGCCATATGTAGTTTTCCCTGCATACATAGCTAGCAGCTCTTGCATATTTGGTAATCTACCACCAAGAGCTTTACACGCATTTTGAGCTGGATAGGCTGAGAAATCTACGCCAGGATTAGTTTGAGGACTAACTAGGGACATATTTGAAGGATAGTTAGGATCGAGGCCGGTAGCTCCTTGCGGTGCTGCAACAGCATCCAAAGTTGTTTTATACATGTTGGTTGAACCAAGATCAGTTTTATAAACATGTTTACCAGCCAGTGCAGTGGCGGCAATGCCAGAATACCAGTTAGCCCAAATATCTACCACGAAGTTGGCCATACATGTCTTATTACCATTCATCGTAATGGCATAGCTGGCGGTTGTTGTTCCGCTACAGCCAGTGCTGCCGGACCAACTACTAAATATGTAACCGCCGCTTGGCGTGGCTGTGATTGTTGGAGTCGAACCAGGGCTATAGCTTCCATTGACTACTGTATTAACCGAACCGTTAGCGCCAGCACTAATTGTCAGCGTGACTAGCAGCGCACCGGCGGCTACGGCAGTGCTGTCGGTCACGTTATAATAGACAGTACTATTAGAATTAGTTTCAGTTAGACCGAAGGTCGTACCATTGGATGTATAGGTAAAAGTATTATTAGGGCTAGGTTTAAGGCAGAGAGTATTATCTGGTGTTGGGTTTGTTGGACAATTGCTTCCGTTTAAGGTGGTTGGGTAAGAACCATAAGTTGCTTGATAAATTTTTATTTGCTTGGAGGCGTTGGTCAAATCGGATTGCATCACGGCAACTGTAGCACGACCTGATATGCCGGTGTATGAGACGATTGTTATGGCAGCTAGTATGCCTATGACAACGATAACGACTAATAATTCGACAATCGTGAAAGCCTGAGCTGCTTTATTCAGTTTTGAATTTGGACATATATTTTCCCCGCGCTTGCCATTTTGATAGTCGGTATTTTTAGTCATAAAATCCTAACATAGCTTATTATTTATATATAATTAGAACTATAAGCACAAAGGTTATATAACACAAGTGTTACGAATATTAATCGCGTATATCGTAAATCTTTTAGGTGGACTTGAATCCGCAAGACCAGAGTCGCAAGGCTAAGCTAGCGGGGTCGCGTAACGTGACTGAGTTCCCCTTGTAACCTTGGTTGCATAATTTACAAATTAGCCTTTGCTGCAATATTAAACCAGCTGTTTGGGTAGTTGGTCATTATTGTGTCCATTTGAGCCGAAGTTGGTTCATTACCCGCGCCAAAGATTGCGGTAAGATCCACCATTATAACTTGCTGTACTTGAATTGTTTTACCGTTTTGCGTAGACGAGTCGGCATAAGTTTGTCTTATACCAATCCTTACGTTTCCTACTTGCGTAGCATCTATATTTACAATTCCAGATTCACTATACCATGTGTTAATCGTAGGGTTACTTATTTGAGCAGCAGCAACACTACCTCCGCCAGTGGAACCTTGTATTCTTACATGCAAAAGCAAGCAGTTGCTATTAGTAACTCTTAATAGGGCTCTTGCATATATCTTTTTATTTACAGCAACAGGAATATTTGAATCTTGGAAAATAGTTGTATCAATGCTAGTCCCGTTTCCCGTATCTGATAAAATATTGCCTGCAACAGAAGTAGCACCATAAACAACGGTCCACCCACTTGTATTATTAGAGAAATCCCCATTAGTAACCAAGTTCTGCAAACAAACACCATTCGATACTGATGAGTTATTGTCTACAGCGTAAGTATTGTTACCCTTTCTGTACATAAGACAAAAGTTCTTGGGAATAGACGTATTGTCTGGTATGTATATAGTGCTATCCATAGTTTGACTTGGTGTTATGCCTTTGCCGTTATTTGCAAGGGCTAAGGTCGTTGGGAAGTTATCGCCAGTCGTTTGATCTATTTTTAGAATAGTAGAGGCATTAGCTAAATCGGATTGCAAACTAGATATACTAGCCTTATTTTGGATGCCCGTATAAGAGACTATAGTAATTGAGGCTAGAATGCCAATAACGACGATAACGACCAATAGTTCGACGATAGTAAAGCCAAGGTCAAGACGTGAATCAGCGCCATCTTTCATAGGATTATTGTAGCATAAGCTTGATCCATATCGAAAATAAAAACTTTGGCTGTTGGCATATCGTTCAGCTTTGTGCTGTTTTTTATTCATATCTAAATGATCCGCGTGAATATTTAAAAATTGCTTATTGACAACCATTATGCTATAATATTAGTAATAGGTAAGCAAAATCTTAATCTTATCCGTACCTAAATTTTATATAAGGATGTGTTGCTAGCATGCCGGGAATTGTCGGTATAACTGCTTCAGAATTACTTCGGAACACCTTCACGAAAATCACAGTTAATAGAATGGTTGTTCATCTTTCGAATAAAGCTAAGGCTGAGATAGCCTATAACAATGATTGGGGCAAAGAAAAGTTTGGCTATGTTTATTATGATTCTGCGTTTGTAGTAGATACTGGGAGCGGAAGGTGGTTGATGGCTCAAAGCGAAAGTTATGATGGTTATTTATCAGAATATTTTTGTGGTGATATCGTGGCAATCCCGATTGATGTCGCGGTTCTAGATGACGAACAACTGTCCGTGTTTGCGAAAAACATGCTTTCATCTAATGACTATTTCGTTCATTCGCTGATCTATGCGATGTCGAATGGTCAAATATCATTTAATCATGATGGTGATTTTAAGTATCATGCAACTGCGGCTCTGGGTGCCTGTTCAAGAAAGTATATCGTTCAAGAAGCGAAGCGTGGCGAAGGCCATGCATTTTCATCCACGTTAGTTCCAGTAATTGATCAACCTGCCTTATATGATGCCAATTTTGTTGATTTTCTGTGCGAGAAGTTTTTACAAATACTTGCATGGTGTAAATAAAATCATCATTTTTATAGCAACCCCCCTAGTATTCTAGGGGGTTATTTTAAAAAAATATGCAAATTATTCTTGTAATAATGAAAATTTGATATAATTAAAGTATAAATTTGTAACTTCTAAAGGGGGAATGAAATGACAACTGTTTGGATTATTTTAGGGATCGTCGTACTGCTGGGTATTATTCTATTAGGTTTATATAATTCACTAGTTACTTTAAGGATTCGTGTTGACGAAGCCTGGAGTGATATAACCGTTCAATTAAAAAGGCGATTAGATTTAATCCCTAATCTTGTTGAAACAGTAAAGGGTTACGCTGCTCATGAAAGCGGTGTTTTTGAGGCTGTAACAAAGGCTCGTACTGAGGCTTTGAGCGCTAAAGGCGTTAAAGAGACAGCTACTGCTGATAATAACTTCGAGACTGCCCTAAAAAGCGTCTTCGCTGTTGCTGAAGCTTACCCAGAACTAAAGGCGAATCAGAACTTTATCGAACTTCAACAAGAATTAGTTGACACCGAGGACAAGATTCAAGCTTCACGCCGATTCTATAATGGCGGTGTTCGTGATCTAAATACCAAGATTCAAACCTTCCCTGGCAATGTTATTGCTGGAATGTTTAATTTTAAGAGTCGCGACTTCTTTGAATTAAGTGAAGCTGAGCAAAAAACTGCCGAAAAACCTGTCGAAGTAAAATTCTAAAGACGATTTATGTATAAGTCAATCGCCGATAATAAACGCAATACCTTGCTTATCATGGCTTTGTTTATTGGAATTATCGGCGCGATAGGTTGGGTAGTTAGTTATTATTACGGCAATACGAACATTACATATTTCGTGATTGCGATAGCTATAATTTATGCTGTAATTCAATATTTTATCGCTGATAAACTCTCGGTTTTGATGACTGGAGCTGAGGAGATTAAAAAACGCGATAATCCTAGGTTCTATCGTATTGTTGAAAATTTGTCGATTACGATTGGTATTCCAATGCCGAAAGTCTATATTATTAACGATTCAGCACCTAACGCCTTTGCGACTGGTCGTGATCCTAGGCATGCTATAGTTGCAGCTACATCGGGTCTAATAGATTTAATGAGTGATAGTGAACTAGAGGCGGTTATGGCGCACGAAATGGGTCACGTTCAAAATTACGATATCCGTGTCGGTATGATTACGTTTGGGCTAGTCAGTGCTATCAGCTTTTTGACAGATATTATACTTAGAATGTTTATATTCGGTGACCGCGATCGCGAGGACAGTTCACCAATTGCCATGGTAATTGGAGTGGTAGTCATAATCCTTGCGCCAATAGTGGCAGTAATGGTGCAAATGGCGGTTAGCCGTCAACGAGAGTATCTAGCTGATGCATCAAGTGCGATGACGACGCGTAATCCTGAAGCTTTAGCTTCAGCACTGGAAAAACTTGGTAAGAATAGTCGACCGATGCAACGTCAAAGTTCGGCGACGGCACATTTGTTTTTTGCAAATCCTCTGAAAGCTGGTTTTATTAATAAGATGTTTAGTACGCACCCACCAATTGAGGATAGAATAAAAAGATTACGCGGCATTGAAGGTAATTTATGATTTCGGTTAAGACACTGTTTATTAAAATTAAAAAACGTATTGATGCTTTTTTGAGCCGTCGTCCGCATCGTAGTTTTCGTCGGACTAGGCGCCGTGATTATAAGCGACCACTGGGTCTACCTGGATATTTTAAGTTTTCGAAGTATGTCAGGCAAACTGTTTGGAAAAATCGTAAAATATTTCTAGTTTTGGCATTGGTTTATGCGATTATTACAGTGCTTGCTGTTGGTTTAGCATCTCAGGATACCTATTCGACTTTAACGAGTACGCTAAATACGACTAGCGGCGATGCTTTAACTGGTTTTTGGGGCACAATCGGCAAAGCCGGCTTACTGTTTGTCTCGACGGCTACCGGTAGCTTAAACGAGTCGCTATCATCGTCTCAGGCAATTTGTGCCGGTCTTATATTGATGCTGACTTGGTTAACGACCGTTTGGCTACTTCGTAATATATTAGCTGGCCATAAAGTAAAAGTTCGTGACGGTATATATAGTTCCGGCGCACCAATATTGTCGACATTTATAATCGTCATATTAATTCTGGTTCAGATGCTGCCATTTGCCTTAGCTTTAATTGGCTATGGAGCAGCTTCGACGACTGGATTGCTGACGGCTGGCGGTGTTGAAAGTATGTTATTTTGGTTTGCGGCTGCGTTACTTACGGTGTTGTCACTATATTGGATGACTTCGACCGTCTTTGCTTTAATCATCGTAACCCTACCTGGCATGTATCCGTATCGTGCTATAAAAGCAGGTGGTGATTTGGTTGTTGGGCGTCGGCTGAAATTATTACTTCGTTTGCTTTGGATGGTTCTAGGGGTAGCGCTATCTTGGGCTATTGTGATGATTCCTATGATATTATTCGATGGTTGGTTAAAGAGTATTTGGACGGCGATTGCTTCTGTACCGATTATTCCTGTTACATTACTTGTTCTTAGTTCGTTAACCATAATATGGGCATCAAGTTATATCTATCTTTTATATCGAAAGGTTATTGCAGATGAGTCTAGCCCCGCATAAAGATATTATTGAACGCATAAATAATCTTCGTGAATTAATTAATGATTATCGTTATCATTACCATGTTTTAGATGAGTCAACCATGAGCGAAGCGGCGGCGGATAGTTTAAAACACGAACTGGCTCAGCTGGAAGAAAAATATCCTGAATTGGTTACATCTGATAGTCCAACTCAAAGAGTGGCTGGCGGAGCTTTACCTGGTTTTACGCAAGTTAGACATAGTTCCCGAATGATAAGTTTAAATGACGTTTTTAGTCAGGAAGAAGTTTCGGATTGGATTAATCGAACTTATAAATTAGCTAATAATTCTAGTTTGGAATTTTTTATAGATATAAAAATGGATGGGCTAGCTTGTTCGTTGATTTATCAAGATGGAATATTTACCCAAGCCGTCACGCGAGGTGATGGTTTTGTCGGCGAGGACGTAACTAGTAATGTACGAACGATTAAGAATATTCCGCTAAAACTGCGAGAAATTAGCGAATCTATGAAATTTCTTAATGGTCGAACTGAAATTCGTGGCGAAATTGTTATGCTGAAAAAAGATTTTGAAAATTTAAACAAACAGCGTTTAGCTGCTGGTGAGCCAGAATTTGCTAATCCACGTAATTTGGCAGCGGGTACGATCCGTCAATTAGACCCACGGCTGGTAGCGCAACGGCCTTTGCATTTTAGGGCTTATGATTTAATTCGCGATGATCCATCTGAAGTACCAACGAATATGTTTGCCTACGAAACTCTTAGTGGCCTAGGCTTTAACCGCAATAGAGAGGCGGCTGTATATAAGAATCTTGTTGGGATTATGAAATTTGTCGATAACTGGAATAAAAAACGACACGATTTACCATTTAATACCGATGGCATAGTAATAAAGATAAATGATCGAGCAAAATTTGATGAGCTTGGCATTGTTGGTAAGCAGCCACGAGGCGCGGTAGCTTTTAAATATATGGCCGAAAAGGCTACGACAGTTGTTCGAGATATCGTAATTAGTTTAGGGCGAACGGGGGCGGCTACGCCTGTTGCCGTCTTTAACCCAACGGTTATAGCTGGTTCGACAGTTCAACATGCTAGTCTGCATAATTCTGATGAAATCGAGCGTAAAGATATTAGAATTGGCGATACGGTTATTATCTATAAAGCCGGCGATATCATCCCCCAGGTTGAGTCGGTTGTTGTTGAATTAAGGCCTAAAAATTCGAAACCTTTTAATTTCGAAGCGGCTCTTGCTGAACAATTTTCGGAATTTACCTTTGAGCGACCAGATGGCGAAGTCGTGTATAGGGCTAAAAATATTAATAGTTCAATCTTATTGATTCGTGCGCTAAGCCATTTTGCTAGTAAGGGCGCGCTAGACATTGATACTTTGGGTGAAAAAAATGTTTCGGCCTTAGTGAATGCCGGGCTAGTCAATGATTTGGCTGATATTTACGATTTGAAATTTGAACAGGTTATTAAACTAGACCGTTTTGCTGAAATATCAGCCCATAAATTAGTTGATGCGATTCAGAATGCAAAAAGTCCGCAACTTGAAAGATTCGTTTATGGTCTGGGTGTTCGTCATGTTGGTATTCAAACGGCTATTGATTTAGTTAATAAATTTAATTCACTTGATGCAATAAAAAATGCCACAATTGATGAACTATTGTCGATTGATGGTGTTGGCGAAGTCGTAGCAGATAGTATCGTGGCTTGGTTTTCTGATGAAGAAAATGAAGCACTATTAGCTAAGTTTTTGCAGTTTGGCGTTACGCCTCAGTTATTGCAACGTTCAGGAAAGTTAGCTGGAAAGAGTTTTGTGATAACTGGATCGCTTGAAAATATGTCGCGTGATGAAGCGGCTGATAAAATCAGAATTTTGGGTGGAACTTTTCAATCGGCAGTTGCCAAAGATACGTCATACTTAGTCTCTGGTGGTAAAGTCGGTGGTAGTAAGCTTAAAAAAGCTGAGCAATATAATGTAAAAATCATCAATGAATCGGAACTCATGGAAATATTGTCGTGAGAGAGTTTTTAGAACCAGTCGACCGAAGGCTGAATTTATATAGTCGAGAAGTTTTAAAAAATGAGCTATCGTCATCGCTAATTCGCGGGGTACTAGATGATATGCATCGCATTGCAAGTGGCGAACGTGATGAGGCCCATCCGAATAGAAGGACTTTAGTTGGCTTAGCTGCTCCTCAGATTGGCGAATTATTAAGAATAATTCTTATCGATACCGCCGCTGATCCAACAACGCCAAATTACAAGCCAAATCTTGAGTTTTTTATTAACCCTAGAATAATTAATGCGTCTTTGGAAGATAGCCCGATGAGAGAAGGTTGTTATTCGACAGGGGTGATTTGTGGAGCGGTAATTAGATCGGACGAGGTTACTATCGCCGGATTGAATGTTAAAGGAGAAGAGATTGAGTTTAAATCGCATAATGCTTTTCAATCTCATATAATACAACACGAAATTGACCATCTAAACGGTGTTCGCTTCCCTTCGCGTGTGCGCGACCAACGGCACTTGCATCTAGTCGAAGAAGATGAATTTCAGGCTTATCGTGAAAATTGGACTAACTGGAAAAAATATTATCCATTCGAGAAGTGGTTAGAAATGTATATGGGGCAATGCGATGCCGAAATTTAATTTAAATAAATTAGTTCGAGATAAATTATTAGAAGATTATAAACGCTTAAATCAAAAAGTGGGATGTAGGGAACTGACAAAAAGTGAGCATAGTCAGGCTTTGATAAATAAAATAATCGAAGAAGTTCATGAAATTAATATAGATGATTCAGCTGAAGATATGTCTAGTGAAGTTGCAGATATTATGCAAGTTTTGGAAGATTATATTAAGTTAAATGATTTATCGTTGGAAAAGATTGAGCAGATAAAACGGCAGAAATTTGACAAAAAAGGCGGATTTATCGACGGCTCGTATGTAAACACCATTGAACTAACCGAAGATGATGAGTGGGTAAAATATTATCGCGAGCATCCTGATATATTCCCAGAATTATAGAGGCTAAAAGTAATTTCCGAAATAATTATTTAATTCGACGTTCAGTTTCTTGTATTTATAGCTGTAGATTTTACGACACAATATATTTTACGACACAATATATTTTACATTGTTGTTATAGTAAGGGAATGAGTAGTGTTTCTAAAATTACCGTCTTGAGTGGTAGAAAAGCGAAGAATTTCGAAAATAAAGTCTGCAAATATTTACAAAAAAAGGAAGATTTGGAAGTAAGAAAAGTTGATTTTGACGTTTCTAGCTTTAATAATGGCGAATTAAATATTAAACTTCTTGGTTCTGTCAGGGGCTGCAGTTCGATTATTATCCAGCAATTTACCCAGCCTGGCGGTATTATGCATGAAGAGTTGTTTGAGCTGTTTTTACTGGAGGATACCGTTAGCCGATCGGCTACGGAATGTATGACACTGTGTCTGCCATTTATACCGTATTTGAGACAAGATAGAAAAGCCGAGGGCAGGGAACCTATTTCCGCCAGGACGCTATTTGATTTATTAACAGTTGCGGCTTCTGGAAGGTTAGTCCGGATTATAACTTTTGATATGCATAATTCCGCAGAGCAGGGTTTTGTAAATTTTCCAATAGATGACTTGCCAGCTATGCCGATATTTTCAAATTATTTTACAAAACAATCTTGGTTTAACCCAGAAACCACTTCAGTTTTAGCCGCTGATGTTGGTGGGGCGAAAAGAGCTGAGCAATTTGCGGCTAGTTTGGGTCTGTTTGATGGTATATCGATAGTCCATAAGAAGAGGAAAAAAGGTCAAGCTGCTGAAGCTAAGACTATTATTGGTGATATAGCCGGTAAAGACGTGATAATTATTGATGACATGATTGATTCTGGTGGGACTGTTTTGGCTAGTATTGACTTGCTTAGAAAAAATGGGGCAAAAAGTATTAACGTTGCCGCAACTCACGGAATATTTTCAGGTGAAGCTGAGAAAAAGTTTTCCGCAGCCGGGGTTAGTGTGGTTACGACTGATAGTATACCTAAAGACGATGATTTTATAAAGAAAAATAAATGGCTTACGGTGCTTTCTATCTCAGAGTATTTAGCGGAAGTAATTTACGAAAATGCGATTGGCGGGTCTGTCAGTGGCGTAATAAACGAGAAAACTAAATATATATCTGGTAATTAAAGATACTAGCAAAAATAAAATACCTCGCTTTTTACGGCGAGGTATTTTATTTCGCAAAGGGTAATTAAATTACCAGCTGCGTTGGCGGAATGATGAACCACCGCGGTCGCTGTTGCCACCACGATCGTTATTGCCACCGAAGTCACGACGAGGTCGGTCTTCTTTTGGACGAGCTAGACCAACGCTGATTGCTCGGCCGTCTAGTTCTTTGCCATCAAGCTGATCAACAGCTTTTTGGTTGTCTGATTCGTTTTTGAATTCAACAAAGCCGAAGCCTTTTGAACGGCCGCTGTCGCGGTCAGTGATTACTCGTGCGCTTTCAACTTCACCAATAGCTTCAAAGAAAGCTTTTAGTGTGTCATCAGTAGTAGCGTATGCTAAGCTACCGATGAATAGATTTTGCTGTGCCATATGTAGGTACTCTTTTCTTCTTAAATCTGATTCATTAATTATCGTCAGATCGACCGCTTCTGCGATTTTGCGAAGAAGAGAGTTTACCTTTTAAGAGGTAAGCGCCCGCCTTTTGCCTTAATACGCGTGTGCTTCTGAACTGCCTTATTTAAGCATACTTTTGCAAATAATACTAGTGTAAGCATGATATTTTGTAAAAATGCTTGTGTTTTCGGTATAAATGTTCGATAATAGCGGTATGGCTGGTGCGCAATTGGGGTAACCTTTGCGCTGAAAATAAACAAATCAAAAACAAAAACGTGCCCCGGGTGGGCGCGCAACAGCAACAGAAAGTTCGTCCATTCTTGTGGACGAACTTTTATTATTGCGGGGTCTAATCTGTTTTTGATATAATCTCTAACATTGGGGCTGTAGCTCAGTTGGCTAGAGCGCTTCCATGGCATGGAAGAGGTCCAGGGTTCAAGTCCCTGTAGCTCCACCAGAATAAATATCCCACCATGAATGGTGGGATATTTATTCTGGTATGGTTTTCGGTACTTAAACTATGGACCTCGAGGTCCAGGGTGAGACCCGCCACGTAGGCGGGTCGCAAGGAAATATTCCGATGCAAACTGTGTTTGCAATCGTGAATTTTCGGGGTCGCGGAACGTGACCAAGTCCCTGTAGCTCCACCAAATTAAAATACCCATCTTGCGTGGGTATTTTAATTTAGCGTAGTTGTTTTTTAGTGCT
>Ga0302288_1001411_pt1 | contig 15617 bp, 13 predicted proteins | sample III_Fen_N1_1_FD_194549 | JGI IMG/M metagenome (GOLD analysis project Ga0302288, IMG submission 194549) | Peat permafrost microbial communities from Stordalen Mire near Abisko, Sweden - III_Fen_N1_1 | ecosystem: Environmental > Terrestrial > Soil > Wetlands > Permafrost | place: Sweden: Abisko...
GTGGAATCTATTCCAGTTGGTTGAGTTATCCCTTCATTGGTTGCTCCTCAGCAGAGCCAATGTCCGTTTCACTCAACAAAACAAAGTTAATTATTTTTCACTGACACAGTTTATCGAACAGACCCGAATAAAATATAATAAATAAAATTGGTAAAAAAACGGACGTCTCTTTACAAAATAAAGCTATTGTAAATGTTACCCAATGTAAAATCAAAAAATAAATTTTGTTTTTATTGATATATATTTTTAGAAAAAGAAATGAAACTAAGGGAAATAATGTTAGTTGTAAATCACCTCTTGCAGGAATCCAAGCAATAGAAGATATGAATAGTGGATGACAACAAAAAAAACAATGTACCAACTAATGCTAGTTTGGGAGGTATCAAAAAAATACGAAGTAGAATAAAGAGAATACAAGATATTAATCCTAACAATAAAATATTCGAAAGATGGAACATCCATATATGATTCCCGTTAGACAAAAAATAATCAAGAATAAATGAAACAGTTTGTAAAGGTCGATAGAAAGGACTCGTTTTTACAATAAAAGCATCGGTTTGAAATGCTGTTTTTGACAATAATAATATCGTCATCAAAATGAGTTAGACCAAAAGATAATGTTTGAAAATAAAGAGCAACCGGTAAGCAGAAAACTATAAGAAGATAGAATATTGGGTTATGAGTCTTCGTCGTTTTAATAATCAAGTTATTATGAATAGCCTGATTATTTTGTTTTTTGAATGAATGGTTTTCTTTACTCATAAAAAGATTTTTCGAAAAACATTAAAAAAGGGTTTCAGATTATTAATCTCCGAAACCCTTTGTACTTTAAGTAGCGAGAGGCGGGCTTGAACCGCCGACCTCATGATTATGAATCATGCGCTCTGACCAGCTGAGCTACCTCGCCATGATTCCGTTTTTTGGGAATGCAAATGTAGTATTATTTTTAAAGAAGTCAAACATAAAACACCTTTTTATTCTTTTATCCAACCTTTATGTTCAAATTTACACGAGCGATAAGTTTGGTCTATGTTAATATATGTTTTTGCTATTTTTGTGTCAACCCATTCGTTTAAAGCTTTGTGTTTCTTATTATTTAATGATAAAGTTTTAATTAATTGATAATCATTGATTAATGAGGCTTTATGGATCTCTGTTTTTGATATTAATTTTACGATTTTGTACACTTGTTTACCAGTTTCGTCTTGTGTCAAAAAAGGTTCGGTAAAAGATCCAATGTGTAGATCTTTTATTGCGTAGAAAAGTGATGGATCTATTTGTTTCGGGTCGAATTTAGAGGTTCCAGTATAAGGGTTTTGGTATAATCCACCATTATTTTTGGTTGCTTCGTCATCAGAATACAAACTTGCATATTTGGCAAAGTGTGTTGAATCGGCTTTTAGTTTTATATATATTGAATCAATCTTAATTTTTGCTTTTAAAATATTTTCGTTTGATATTTTTGCTGACATTAAAATGTGTCGCACGTTGACTTTTTCGCCTTTCTTTTCAATTAATTGTATGATGTGATATCCATATTCTGTTTCAACGATGCGAGAGACTTCTCCTTCTTTGATTTTAAAAGCAACAGCTGCGAAGTCTGGTACTAAATCGTTGCGAGATACAAATCCGAGTTCTCCACCTTTTTTGGCTGATGCCATATCTTCTGAATACAAAACAGCAAGTTTCGAAAAGCTTTCGCCGTTAATTATTCGTTGTCTTAATTCTTCTAGTTTTTGTTTTATCTCTAGTTTTTGTTTTAATTCAATAGGAGGTTTTACTTCTATTTGAGACATTTCATATTCTGGGTTTACTTCGGGAATGCTGTCTTTGGGTATTGTTTTATAAAATAGGCGAACGTCATTTGGTGAGACTTGAACGTCATTTATAATTTTGCTTTGCATCTGACTGGCTAACATTTGATCTTCAACTAATGACCTCCATTCTGCTTTTATTTCAGAAACTGTTTTGCCATAAAAAGCTTCCAATTTCTGTTCCGTCCCAATTTGCACAGAAAGTGACGTTATTCGTTTGTCTAGTTCTCCGTTTATTTGAGCGTCGGATACTGTTAAACTATCAATACCTGCTTGATCTAGTAATAGTTTTTGCAATAAGATTTGTTCTAATATTTTGCATTTAGATTGTTCGTCAACGGGGGTGTTTTCCAATTGCATTTGAAGATATTCATTCTGGATGTCGGATGTCTTTATAATATGAGAACCAACAATTGCTGCAATTTTGTCGAGAGCTATTCTTTCTTGTGAAAATAGTGTGGTGCTAGTTATAAGGAAGATAACTACCGGAAATAGTTTAATTTTATGCATCTGTTATTTACTGTATATTTCGAAAACGTTTTTCTTTAACGCATCATCGAAGATTTTATTTCTTATTGATTTATTTAATTCTTGAGTCCTTTTTTGTAAAATGACTTGCTTGATATCATTCAAAACATATTCTAAAGGTGCCAAGCTTCCTGCTTTTATGTATGCATCAACTTTAAGTATATAATAATATAAAGAATCCTGCTGAATTATTGTTTGTTTTGATGAAACAACAGCGTCGAAATTGAGTGCTTTGTTTGGCAGATTGTTGGCTATGCTACTTCCTGACATCCATTTATCAGGGAAGAAGAATGTGCTTGAGTATTTGTAACAAAAATCTTTAAATTTGTCTTGATCCTCCTCTTTCCTTGTGCTTAGCAATTGTGAAATTTTTGATGGGTCACTGATCTTTTTGGGATATTGAATAAAATATGTTTTGATAATGTTTTCTCCTAAAATAAATTCTGTTTTATGTTCGTTATAAAATTTTTGAATTTCTTCATCGGTAACTTTTTTATCTAATTTTTGTGCGATGAGCTTTTGCTCATATTTGTATATATAGAGTGATTGTTTAAATGCTTCAACTTTTTCTTCGATATCTTCTTGATCGTCGGGAAGGTTTAACGAAGCCTTTTCAAACATTAATTTATCAAGTACCCATTTCTGAACAAATGATTCAACAAATGCTATACTGTCATTTTTTTTTAACTCTGTAGGTATTTGATGTTGAATGTCTGATAGATAGAGATATTCTGTACCAACTCGAGCAAGGGTCTTGTCATTTACCTGTGCTTTTTTTGTACAAGATAACATTGAAAGAATGAGTATCACAAAAACCGTTGCTTGTTTCATCTTTTTCGAATATTATTTTAATGATTCTTTAATTGCTTTTAAGACTGTTTGGTCAACAACAACCTTGTTTTTTTCTCTAAGAGATTTAATCCATTGATCTTCCAATTGTTTTTGATAGTCAGAAATAACTATACCTCTGCATTCTGAGAGTAATTTTTGCTCGGGTTGAACTATCGATTTGAATTCTACTAAAACATTGTTCTTTAAAACGACGAATGCGTTTTGCTTCTGTTCTAGTTTATCAATGTCAGCATCATCGCCCTTCGAATATTTTTTAGAACTTACCAAAACTGTATTTGTATCTTTTTTATTCAAAATACTAACAATTTGTTTGTCAGTAAGTTTTTTCTTAGAACGTTCCAATAACAATTTTTGGAGAGCCGTTAGACTGGTTTGATCTTTACATGTATAGTAGTTTACCAATATGCGTTGTCCCCATCTGTAATTTGATTGGTTGGTTGTGTAGAATGCTTCAACCCCCATTGTGTCATTATTTGATTTTGTCCATATCGTTTTGTCTATTAAATCGAATAAAAGCATTCCATCGTGGTATTCTTTCAATAATATACTTAAATCAGGATACTTTTTTGTAAGGTTCTTTTTTTCATAAGACATAATCTGACCTTCAATAAATATATCCCATAAGTAATTTATAATATAACTTTTTGTAGCTTCTACTTTCTTCGATTTTTGCTCAAAACCAACAATCCAGTTGGCAAAATCGCTTTCGTTGATTGTTTTGTCGGCAAATGTTCCTAAAACTGTTGTTTTTGAAATAGAATTGGGCACTTTCCAATTGCCACTAAAAATGGATGTATCTACTTTATTTATAAATGCTTTGAAATTCTTCTGATTAACTGATAAGTTATATTCCTTTTTCAATCGTAAATATACTGTATGTTTTCCAGCATTATTTCGTGATTTATCTCTGGCTATTTGTGATTTAATTATATTTACAGCTTCGTTAAAAGGCATAACCTGTCTTTTATCAATGATTTTTATGATATGCCATCCGTATTCAGTTTCAAATGGTTCTGAATATTTTCCGATTTCGAGATTATAAGCAATATCAATAAATTTTTGAGGAAAACGTTGAGTTGTATTTATCCAATTAGGAAATATACCTCCATTATTGCTTGTCCGTTTATCGTCACTATACTGGGCTGCAACTTTCCCAAATTCTGTACCCGATTTAAGCTTTGTGTATGCACTGTCAATTCTAGCTTTTGCATTAAAGGTTGAATCTTGTTTCTTTGGCAAAATAATTATGTGAGCCATTTTTATTTCTCCTTTGGCTGGCTTTTTATCGGTGACTTTGATAATGTGGTATCCATATTTTGTACGAACGGGCATTGAAATTTCACCAGTTTTTAATGAATACATCGCATTTTCATATTCATAAACAGTACTGAATACATCCATATATCCGATATCTCCCGCATTTTGTTTTGCACTCGGATCATTAGAAAGTTTTCGGGCTAGTGTGTCGAAATTTTCACCTGCAAGAATCCTTTTACGAATAGACATGGCACGTTGATATGCAGTCAACGAGTCTTTTGGTGTGGCGTCGAGTGTGAGACTAACGAGTATATGACTTGTTCTAACAGACCATTGCATACGATCGTAGGCTTCTTTCACAATCTTACTGTCGACATTTGTATCGACTAGATATGGTTCTGAAAGTTGGTTCACATAACCATCATATTCTCTCTTGAATTTTTTATTGGTATCTAGTTTTAATCGTTCAGCTTCAAGGACTTTTAGCTTAAAATTGGTGAATAATTGTAAATAATCATCAATGTTTTTTTGTTCTCCACTTATTCCGGGAGCATTGTTTTTCTTAAATGTACGTTCAAATTCTGATTTTGTGATTTTTACAGAATCATTAATGGTAATAAGAACTGGATCTTGGGGAAATGAAGTTAAAAAGGCGAATGCAATAGCTACGGAACCTAAAATCTTTTTCATTACAATTATTATTTATAGTTTTTTATTTAATTACAAAAATATCTAAAGATAGATGTGTTTGAACGCATTTCTTGATGTTTTATTGAGTATGGTTAATTTTATTCTCTGCTGTATTTTATAGCTTCGTGTATATTTGTACATCATCGAATGTTCGAGTTACTGTTTGTTTTTCTGACAAAAATGACATCGAAAATAACCTTTTAAATTAAAATTTGAACAAAGGTAGAAAAAAATAGAACCGTGCAATAGATTATATTGCTTTGTTTTTGTAGAAAAATAGAAAAACAAGTTCATTTAAACATTGTTAAACGAATAGCATTGTGTATTTTTGCATAAAATATTTGCTCATGAATGATAAGCAAGTTATACAAAAAAATATTGCAGAATTTATTACCGTTTCTGTTGAGTTTTGTGCATTTTTGAACAAGTGTGACAAATTTTCGAAACATGATTTCATAGACAAATCGATAAAAATATTGTCGTTATTATATCTAAAAGCCTCAATGATTGATGGATCAGAATTAGAGAATAGCGATTATCTTGAAAAGTTTGTTACCGAGGATGAGTACAATAGAATTCATGCTTTGGTGTCTCAAAAGATTGGATCGTTGGAAGTCTATTTTGATATAATTGATTCTGTTGGCTACGATTCGGGAGAAGCTATAAATGTCAGTATAACCGAATGTTTTGCTGATATTTATCAAGATATAATAAATTTTGTAATGTCGTATCGAAATTTTGAGGATGAAGACCGATTTATTGCCGTTGCCGATTGTATTTCTAGTTTTAAAACCTTTTGGGGAACACGCGTGTTGCGTTTGTTATCGGAATTACATTTAATAAGATATAGCGATAGAATCCAAGACAGCGATAAATCTTCGGATATAGAAAATAGTAAGAATAATTCTGATAATTGGTGAAATGCTACTCTTTCCAGAAATTGCAAAAATAACGCCGGAAGATCTAAATCTTTATCCAACAAAGGCGTTTGAAGGTCAAATAGTTCTTGTCGAAACGGTTGCCGATGCCGATGCTGCTATTGATTATTTAAGGAGATTTAGTCATATAGGTTTTGATACAGAAACAAAACCTAATTTCAAAAAAGGTAGAAAAAATAAGGTTGCATTACTCCAACTTTCGACAACAGAAAAAGCTTTCCTTATCAGAACAAATAAAATAGGAATACCTCGTTCTATAGCTTCAATATTAGCAGACCCTAAAATTTTGAAAATTGGAGCTGCAACAAAAGATGATATTGCAATATTAAAAAGCCTTTCTAATTTTGAACCCAAAGCTATTTTTGATTTGCAACCCTTAGTACGATCTTATGGTGTAGAACAATTGGGTCTTAAAAATATAGCTGCATTATTTCTTGGTATTAAAATTTCAAAAGGGCAGCAATTAACAAATTGGGAAAATGAAACCTTGACGCCTCAGCAACAACTTTATGCAGCAACAGATGCATGGGTTTGTATTGAAATATATAAAGCAATAGAACATGCAGGATATTTCCAAAATCCACCCAAAGTAAATATTTCTCAAACACAAGACCCATTGGTTGTAATCGAATAAATATGGCATTAGCAAAATGTATTCTACAAAAAGACAAAGAACCTTCTATAAAACGGTATCATCCTTGGATATTTTCAGGAGCTGTAAAGTCAATAGAGCCTAAACCGGAAGAAGGTGACCTGCTTGATGTCTATTCCTGTTCAGGCGAATATCTTTGTACCGGATATTATCAGATTGGTTCAATTTCGGTGCGAATATTAACTTTCAAAAAAGAAGAAATCGACTATTCGTTTTGGAAAACAAAGATAACTAACGCATTCAAAGCACGTTTGGCAATGAGATTTGTTGATAACGATGAGACAACAGCTTATCGTTTAGTGAGTGCCGAAGGTGATGGTTTGCCTGGGCTTATTATTGATTATTACGATGGAGTGGCAGTTTGTCAGTTTCATACGGTAGGCATGTATTTGGTTCGTGATCATATTTGTAACGCTTTAAAAGACGTTTTAGGATTACGATTAGCCGGCGTTTATAATAAAAGTTCCGATACATTACCATTTAAAGCAAAAGTCTCGCATTTAGATGAAGCTCTTTGGGGTGATGTTTCTCCGAGAGTTATTCTGGAACATAACTGTCAATTTGAAGTCAACTGGCTTGAAGGACAAAAAACAGGATTTTTTCTTGATCAACGAGAAAATCGTCGATTGGTTGAACTGTATTCAAAAGGTCGTTCTGTACTTAATACATTCTGTTATACAGGAGGTTTCTCGGTGTATGCAATTAGAGGAGGAGCTACAAAAGTTGTTTCTGTTGATTCGTCGCAAAAAGCAATTGATTTGACAAATGAAAATGTTTCCTTGAATTTTGGAATGAAGGCATCGCATCACGAAGCTATTGCTATCGATGCTTTCGAATATCTGAAAGACATTGACAATAAATTTGATTTAATCATCCTTGATCCTCCGGCATTTGCAAAACATAATAATGTTCTTGAAAATGCCTTGCAAGCATATAAACGAATGAATGCTCGTGCAATAAAAGCAATCAAACCTGGAGGAATATTATTTACCTTTTCGTGTTCACAAGTGGTAAGTAAAGAAAATTTCAGAAAATCAGTATTTGCTGCTGCTACCAATAGTGGTCGTGAAGTAAGGGTGTTGCATCAATTAACGCAGCCTGCCGATCATTCATTTAGTATTTATCATCCCGAAGGCGAATATTTAAAAGGACTTATACTATATGTCGAATAATCAAAACCAAATGGATCCCTATTTGATATCAACAGCCGTGCGTGCTGCAATGTGTGCCGGTTCCGAAATCTTGGATGTTTATTGTGAAGAATCTATTGATGTAGAATATAAATCAGATAAATCGCCATTAACAAAAGCCGATATACGTGCCAATACTGTTATTACTGCTGTGTTGCGTGAAACAGAGTTGCCTATTTTAAGCGAAGAAGGTGTTCATTTGCCTTTCGAAGAACGTCAACAATGGAAACTGTTCTGGTTAATCGATCCGTTGGATGGAACAAATGAATTTGTTGCACGGTTGGGCGACTTTTGTGTGAATATTGCACTTATTGACAAGACAGAACCTGTTATGGGCGTTATTTATTCTCCGGTTAAAGATACTGTTTGGTTTGGAGCTATTGGATATGGTGCTTATAAAATAGAAGAAGCAACGAAAGTAATAGATGACTTTTCTTACGAAACATTAGTACGTGCTGCTATAAAATTACCTTATCGGAATACGGGTGATGAGTTTGTGTTTGTGGCAAGCCGGTCGAATTTGAATGCACCAACAAAACAGTTTATCGATGCCGTTTCAAAAGGATATTCTAAGACACGCATTGCTCATATTGGAAGTGCGTTGAAATTTACCGTTTTAGCCGAAGGTCTGGCTGACTTATATCCACGATTTGCAACAACAAGTGAATGGGATACCGGTGCCGGACATGCCATTCTTCGATCTATTGGTGGTGATATATTTCAGGAAGAAACCAACATTCCCTTGGTCTACAATAAAGCAAATCTTGATAATCCCGGATTTGTTGCATTTCTTAAAAATAGTAAAGAATAGTGTCATTTTAATTCAGTAGAAAATATGACAAAAATAGCCGTTATAACCGGAGGATCTTCGGGTCTTGGTTTCTCAATTGCCGAACAATTAGGCTCTGAAGGATATCAAATAGTTGTTTTAGCTAGGAATCAACAACGAATTGATAATGCTATAAATAAACTTGCTTCAAAAGATATTAAAGCAAAAGGCTTTTCGTGTGATGTTACAAATGAGCAACAATTGCGAGAAGCTTCAGAATCAGTAAAAACCGAGTATGGCAAGATTGATTTTTTAGTTATTAATGCCGGAGAAGTCACAACAAAATTATTAAACGATTATACTTCGGTATCCGAATTAAAAAAAGATTTGGAAATCGATTTGTGGGGCACAATACAAACCGCATATTTCTTTACACCAATGCTTGTTGAAGGATCAAGACTTTTGATGATTTCGTCGGGATTTGGATTGATTGGTGGTGCTGGATATTCAACGTATTGTGCTGCAAAAGCCGGTGTTATAAATTTTGGAGAGTCATTGCGTCGTGAATTCTTATATAAGAACATTAACGTGTATGTTGCATGTCCGGGCGATATGGATACTCCTCAATATCAAAATGAAATAAAAGGTCAACCACAGTGGTTAAAGAAAGATTCAGCTCGAAAAGTAATGGCTGTAGATATTGCTGCTGGGAAGATTCTTAAAAAATGCAACGGGAAAGCTAGATTTCTTATTGTAACCGGAGCTGATACAAATTTGCTGATGTTTGTCTCAAGAATTCTACCTCGTACATGGACAAACAGATTAATAGATATGGCATTACCTCGTCCATTAAAGGATTGAAAATCGTTTTTATGAAACTGTTTATTTTCATGATAGCTATTATTGGCTATTATACCATTTCTTGCAAACCCGATTATCTTGATATTCCGATTGTCACAAAAACTATAGGTAGTAATATTCGAATTGAATACATGTACTTTAAAACGAATGATACAATGCTAGTTTGTGGTGGAATTAAAAATGAAAAGGGTGAAATCTATAAATCAACGGATGGTGGAATAAATTGGAGTAAAGTATTCGCTTGTCCTGATAAAATAAATGCACTCTATTTCTTTAAAAATCAAAAAGAAGGACTTGCAGTCGGTGATAGTACGCGTGTTCAAAAAACATTTGATGGTGGTTCTTCGTGGACAAAGAAATTCTCCGGCAGTGAAGACTTGAGACTATGGCGAAATGATCAATCGTCGATTACAAGGGTTTGTTCTTGGGATAATATTGGTTCGATTGCTATATGTAATGAAAATCATGAATCAGGAAATTGTTTCTTCTCTTGGGATGTCGGAGAATCGTGGTCAGATATTCAAGGCTCGAACGGACTTCGTGATTGGTGGATCTTTCATGATGATAGTATTTATGCTGTTGGATATGGTATTATTGAAAAAATTGAATACCCTCATCAACAAGGTTATATGGGGTATAAACCTATAGTCACACCAATGTCTTTCGATGGTGATTATTTTACCGGAATCTGGTTTACTTCTGATAATGTTGGATATATGTCGGGTTTTGATGGTGGAATCTACAAAACGACAGATGCGGGCAAATCATGGAAAACCGTCTTTAAAAAGAATAAGCTTTTTCAGGAACGAATTCACTTCAATGACATTCTATTTGTTTCCGACAAGATTGGCTATGTTGTTGGTGAAGATGGATTGTGTATGAAAACAGTCGACGAAGGCAACACCTGGAATCATATCAAAATGCCAACTTCTAATGCTTTGCTAGGATTGTTTTATAATAATGGAACTGTTTATATTTGTTCAGAACAAGGAACGTATTATGAAATCAAAAATTAAAATTCCTAATTCTTGATTTCACAATGGAGTAATCGAAAGCTGATCCGATTATTATTCCCAGCATATCTGTTACTAAATCCAATAATTCGCATGAACGTCCCACACATGGTTGAATTAATTCTATTGAACCTCCGAGAATGAAAGCATACAAACAAACGAGAACAAAGAACAACAAGGACTGTCGCGGATTGGAAATATAAAATAGAAAACCTAAGACGGTATACAATCCAAAATGTATAAGTTTATCAAAATGAGGAATCTTTGTCAGCCACGAAGGTTGTGGTTCTACGCTTTTGGGCATCAAACAAAGAATAAGGATCAGAATCGTCCATAGTAACGGTTTCCAATATTGTTTAATGAGATGCATTATTGAATAATTTTATTCTCTTTTAAAATTTCTTTCAGCGATTCCATGTCGTTTGGCTTCCCAATAATCCTTTTGTTTTGAATAATGAAAATCGTGGGAGTTGAATAGGTTTGGTAATCGGAAGCAATTTTACCATCCCATGATTTTCCATCGCAGATGTTTTGGGTTGTTGTGAAATTATTTGTTTTAATATAATCAATCCAATCGGTTTTATTTGTGTCGAGAGATATCGTTATAATATCGAAAGACTGATCTATTCTGGAATCAAAAATCTTTTTAATTTCTGGTAATGTTTGCTGACAATGAGGACACCATGTTGCCCAAAACACAATCATAACTGTACGATTTGAATAATCATCAAGTGTTAGCTTTTTGTCTTTGTCAGTAATACCTTCAAATAAGGGGGCATTGCTGCCGATTTTCAATTTGGTGTAGCTTAGTATTTTTCGTTCGAGTGTTGTTTTTGTTCCATCATGTTCGCACGATTGCCCGTCGGAATAACGCGAAGCAATAAATTCTACCAGTTTCGTGTTTCCCATTTCTTCAAAACCGTTGATAAGGAAATCGACAATAAAATTATAGGTTTTGCGATTATTCTTGGTCTTTGTCAAAATACTGTCAATGGCTGTTTTAAACACTTGTTGCTGTTGTTCCTGGTTATAGTATTTTGAAGCATACAACTGTAGGTAACCTATTATTTTTGTGGGGAAAGCATTGCTATAAAAAAGCATTGTATCGTTGAAGTCGGCGTTTTTAAACCAGTTTGCACGAACATAGTTTGAGCGGATGAATGCAGAACCACCAAGTTCGGGAAATGTTTCGGTTTTTACCTTGATTAATTTATAGGCATACGATGTAGGATTTTCTTTTAAAATAGCTTTTTGTAATGCTGAAATTTCATCAATTCTACTGTAATATTCCTGGGTAAACTGTTTCGAAAACGCATCGGTCGGCTGGTAGACATCGGTCAATTGTTGCAATGCAGTGATCTTGTCTTTTATCGATTTGTAAGACTTTAAATACGAAAAGTAAATTTTGTTCTCGGTTGATTGTATCACTTTTAAAGCTCCTTGAACATCGGAACCCGATGTTTCAAAAACGATATTCTCTTTGTTGTAGATGAAATCAATATATTTATCATCGCCACAAACTATTTTATACATTCCGGCATGTTGATTCTCGGCCAACAGGAATGTTGCCTTACCTTTCGAATCGGTGATAACGGTATCTAAAATCTTATTCTTGTCGCCATAGAAATCGGTTAATAATAAACGTGTTGATGGCAGACCTGAAATAGTGATTACAATGGTGTTCTTTTCGGCAAACGAAAGGAAACTGATAAGACCAAAGATGATAAGTAACGAAAGTTTTTTCATTGTCTTTTTTGTTTTCAAAGATACTGTTTTGTGATAAATAGTTTAAACAACTTCAAAAAAAATCCCGATTGCCTTACACAACCGGGATCTTTTAAAATGTCTGTTTTTATTTAAACCGTAGGTTCTTCAGAAACGATATGTGTTTCCTGACGAGAAATAGCTAGTTGAGCTTGAATTTCTTGAACCTTAACTCTTGTTAAAGGGTATTTCCAAATAAATATTACTGAAATAAACATTACAACAACAGGAATTAAAACATATAAGAATCGTAATGTAAATAATTGATGTTGTGATAAGATTGGATCGGCTCCTCCAATTCCAAGAGCTACAAGTACCCAACCGGTAATGACTCCTACAAGTGCAATGGATAGTTTTATTAAGAAACCATTAACTGCACTAAACATTCCTTCGCGACGTTTTCCTGTTTTTAATTCATCATAATCGCAGATGTCTGCTGTAAATGAACCGATTAATACCCAGCAAGCACTTAATCCTATGTTAACAATAATTGGTGGAAACATTGACAGATAAGGTAATGAAGGATTGAATAAAATCCAGCTTGAGAAATAACCGAAGATAGCGATAATCAAACCGGTTAATAATATTGTCCGTTTATCGTAGAATTTTGAAACTCTATTTACCGCGAGAACACTAAGTATTTGTGTTGTTGTTTGTATTACGGCACCGTATGCTCCCAGATATCCGGCTAATTCCTTATGTGATAACATAATTATTTTTGTTCCGAAATGGAATGGACTTCTCCAGTTCCAGTCAAGCACGGTATGCATTCCATCGGTGCAAACATAGTACATCGAAATGTAGTTTAACAATGGTAACATAAAGAATAATGCAACAAACACACAGAATATTGAACCCATCAATAATCTGAAAGGACCATCTTTTAATGTTTCGATAAATGAAGGCCAGAAAGGAATTTTTTCGTGTTTAATAACATAACGTTCCTTGCAAAAAATAGCAGGCCATACTCCAAAGATAAAAATAGCAATACCAACAATAACACCAACTCCACGAGCTCCGGTAACTTCATCGCCACCCCATACACTCTTCATTTGTGTTATTAAATATAACGATCCGATTGCTGTTCCAATTATATAAGAGAAAATACTTTTAATGGTTTGTAGTTTGGTACGTTCGGCATAATCTTCTTCAAGTTCGAGACCCAGAGCGGAGAATGGTATCTGCCAGATTGCAAACACAATGAAAAACACAGAGATGGTTCCAATAAAATATGCTGCTTGTATAAAGTTTCCGGTCAAGTGCATTCCCAGAAGTATGTGGTCGCTGACATGGCGTGGCGTAAACCATATACTTATAAACGAAAGTGCAATAATAAATGCTCCAAAGAAAATCCACGGGCGACGACGTCCAAATCGCGAACGAGTGTTGTCACTCATACTTCCAAAGACCGGATCTGATACTGCTTCTACTATTTTCGAAGCACTCATTGCTAAACTAATGACAAATGGGCTAATTCCCATTCCAATTTGGAAAATATTGTAAGCCAGCGTTGGTATTACATTCATCGAAAGATTTTCGGTAAATCCTCCTAATCCCCACGAAACCTTCTGAAATTTTGATGTCTTTGGCTTTTCCCAATTTGAGACGTATTCCCTTGTTTTTTCCATTTATGTATTACCTTAAAGATTTATAAAAACAACTACACTTTTGAAACGTATGAAAAATTGTATCACTTGTTTCATACGACAAACATACACAAAATATGGAATATTCAAACATTTGCAGACCGATTTTTCTTGTTTAAAACCGCTCCTTCGTTGTTATTTTTAATCGGTTATGATACCTTTATTGGAAAAAAGTTTAATTTTGTCAGATGTAACGACGTTGAGAGGTCGTGAAACACATAAATATGTTCTTATGCGAGAAGAATTGTTACAATATATCTGGAAGAATGTTCTGTATGATTCACAAAATTTAATGACATCAGACGGAATGCCGGTTCAAATTATAAAACATGGCGATAGAAATACCGATGCTGGACCCGATTTCTTTAATGCAAAAATCAAAATAGGTGAAACCCTATGGGCTGGAAATGTTGAAATACATCGCCGTTCGTCCGATTGGAAACGCCATTTGCATAACCAAAATCATTTGTACGACTCGGTTATTCTTCACGTTGTTTACGAACATGATATGGAAATAACCCGGACAAACGGAACTGTAATCCCAACCCTGGAACTATCTTGCGATCAAAATCTGATGAAGATCTATGACGAATTGCTTTCACGGAAAACACAAATTGTTGTTTGCAAAAATCAATTGACGGCAATCGATCCCTTTCACATCGGGATGTGGCTCGAACGTATGCTGATAGAACGTCTGGAACAAAAAACAGAAAAAGTGGGCACTGTTTTGTCCTCCACAGCCGACAATTGGGAGGTTTCCTTCAATCGTCTTCTGGTTCGTTCCTTTGGTTTTAATGTCAATGCTCAGGCGTTCGAACTCTTATCGGCTTCGTTGCCGATGTCTGTCATGGCAAAACACAAAGATTCCGTCTTTCAGCTCGAAGCAATGCTCTTTGGACAGGCTGGAATGTTAGACGACGATTGTGTTGATGAATATTTCCTGTTTTTGAAAAAAGAATATCAATTCCTTAAAGCAAAATATTCATTATCAACCATGCCGGCATCATTGTGGAAATATATGCGGATGAGACCGGCAAACTTTCCCACCATTCGCATTGCCCAGCTGGCACAATTAATCTATCATTCAAACTCTCTATTGTCGAAAGTGATTGAGTGCAAAAATGTCGATTCCATCAAAGGACTCTTCGATGTTGAGGTCTCGGTCTATTGGCTTACCCATTTTAGTTTTGGAAAAGCTTCGAACTTTAGTACAAAACATCTTGGTGAGACCGCCGTTCGCAGTATACTCATCAATGCCGTGATTCCCGTGTTATTTCTTTACGGGAAACACAATTCCAATGAAACCATTTCCAATAAAGCACTCCAGTTTCTCGAACAATTGCCATTCGAAAATAATGAAATTACCCGTAATTGGACCGAAACAGGAATTGAATGCAATAACGCAGCACGTTCGCAGGCTTTAATACATTTGTATAAGAACTATTGTGTGGAGGGAAAATGTCTGCAATGTGCCATTGGCGATGGTTTGATGAGAAACATGATAAGATCAATATAGTTTTTGGGTCTGTTCGATAAACTGTGTCAGTGAAAAATAATTAACTTTGTTTTGTTGAGTGAAACGGACATTGGCTCTGCTGAGGAGCAACCAATGAAGGGATAACTCAACCAACTGGAATAGATTC
>Ga0302288_1001413_pt1 | contig 15605 bp, 12 predicted proteins | sample III_Fen_N1_1_FD_194549 | JGI IMG/M metagenome (GOLD analysis project Ga0302288, IMG submission 194549) | Peat permafrost microbial communities from Stordalen Mire near Abisko, Sweden - III_Fen_N1_1 | ecosystem: Environmental > Terrestrial > Soil > Wetlands > Permafrost | place: Sweden: Abisko...
GACATAGGTGAAGCTAATGACATTCATCCACGGAATAAGCAAGATGTAGGCTATCGACTGGCTCTTAATGCATTGTACAAAACATATGGGCTTAATATTGAATATTCCGGACCGGAATATCAATCTATGAAGATAGAAAAAAATCGCATTATACTTTCTTTTGATCATGTGGCACAAGGGCTGCTTGCAAAAGGGAAATATGGATATGTTGAAGGATTTGCCATTGCTGGTGCTGATCAGAAGTTTGTTTGGGCAAATGCCAGTATCAAAGGTAATACGGTTATTGTTTCTAGTCCTTTTGTAACCGATCCTGTTGCTGTTCGATATGCATGGGCCAATAATCCAAACGATGCCAATTTATATAATTCGAAAGGATTACCGGCTTCTCCATTCCGAACAGATAATTGGAAAATAAGCACACAAAAGTAATTTTATATTTGAGAGTTTTGTACCTATAATAGGTGGGGTTTCTTCCATTTTATTTCAAATAATAATTCAGATAACTCTTAAGTATAACATAAAAAGACCATATTCATTAAATAAATATTTTAAATTATGAGAAAGCTATTGTTTAATCTTTTATTATTATTTGCAACAAGTAATTTATTTGCTCAAAAAATTATCTGCGATAATACTGCTATTGAAGATGCATACAAGATTGCAGTTAATACGGTTGACATTAATACCCGCAGGGGAATTCTGGCAGCAGGTGGTGATTATGGAGGTGAATGGACACGGGATATAGCCATTAATACATGGAATGGAGTTAGCCTAATACGACCAGAATTGGCAGAACGATCATTATGGAGTGTTACCATTCATAGAGATACAATCGGCCATCAATATTGGGATAAAATTATATGGGTGATAGCAGCTTATAATCATTACCAAATAACCGGCGATAAAGATTTTCTAAAACAATCTTACATTTGTTCTGCCAATACCATGAAAGAACTGGAACATATAACATTTGATGATAAATACGGGTTATTTACAGGACCATCCGTTTTTAACGATGGTATTGCAGGTTATCCCGAGCCTGTTTATGAGCCGGGCAATTATTCAAGTGGTATTCTTAGTTACAGTGGTTTTCATTATATCAAATGTTTAAGCACCAATTGTATTTATTACGGTGCTTATGTCGCATTAGGCCAGATGGGCAGACTATTGAACGAAAACAGTGTAGTAATCAATAGATACCAACAGAAAGCTGAAACCTTGAAAAAAAATATATTGAAGAATTTCTATAATGAAGACAAAAACGCCTTTAATTATTTAATTGATCATCTGGGAACGGTTGATAAATCGCAGGAAGGACTGGGAATATCCTTTGCAATTATGTTCGGTATCATACCACCTGACAAGGCAAATCAACTGATAAACAATGCATCTGTATCCAAATATGGAATTACGTCAATATATCCTGATTTTCCAAGGTATTCAGCCGAAAAACCAGGTAGGCACAATAATATAATCTGGCCTATGGTAAACGGATTTTTTGCCAAAGCATCTGTTGTTGCCGGAAATTATAAATCGTTTGCATTTGAGTTAAATAGTCTCACTCATTTGGCTCTTGATGAAGATAAAGGAAATTATAATTTCTGGGAAATATATAATCCTTACTCTGGAAAACCCGATGGTGGTTATCAAGATCGGGGGAAAGAAAATCCAAATTACCATTGGGAGTCGTGCCGGTTGCAAACATGGTCTGCGACGGCTTATTTGAGTATGGTATATAATGGACTGGCCGGAATTCATATTGGAGACGATGGAATTTCTTTTTCACCTTTCCTACCTGAGAATATTCATTATCTGGAACTTAAAGACATTATCTATCGTCAATCGAAATTGGATATTGTCATTAAGGGAAATGGGGGGAAAATTAAATCCTTTTTGTTTAACGATCATAAACAATTGAACAATAAAATTGATTCAAAATTAAAAGATTTAAATAAGATAATTATTGAACTGGAATAGCTAAATAACTTGAGTATAAATGAGTCCAGTTTGCTTCATTCAAAAAAAACAGAACACAAGCTATTGAAATAAAAGATTTATAATGATTCTCCTTCAGATGCTTTAATGAGTAGTATTTTTAATCCAAAAACTCTTTAATATAGAGGTGTTTATTTATCTTACTTGGAAATTTATTATTTTTAGGTTAAACTGCCATTAATTTGCTTATAAAATAATTATTCATGAGAATTCTTTTATATCACTCATATTAACAAAATAAAATAAAGAGTAAGTAAAACATCTTTTGGCTTAAAATATAACTATTATAAGATGCGATATAATTTTATTGTTATTTTCCTTTCCCTATTATATTCCGGAGTTATTGGTGTCAGTTACAAGGCAACTGATAAAAATATGGATGAAATAAAGAAGCTAAATCTGCCTGGAGTGACCATTACTGAACTTGAAGATGTTCCGGCTGGAAATTTCACACCCGCCGGAGGGGAAAAACTAACAAGTCTTCCTTCTTTTGTAAGAGTGGCTTTTATTTCAAAACCAACTCCAGAATCTAATATACGAATTGAATTATGGATGCCTAAAGAAACTTGGAACGGTCGGTTTTTAGGAACTGGAAATGGCGGTGGAGCCGGTCAGATCAGTTACAGCCCTTTGATTTCAGGTATAATGCGTGGTTTTGCAACAGCAAATACGGATATGGGTACTTCTCCCAATGCAGATGAAATTATAGATTATCCGGAACGGTGGGCCGATTTCGGCTATCGATCAACCCATTTAATGACGGTATTTTCAAAAGCTATTTTGGAAGTATATTATAAAAAACCGGCCCGGTATTCTTATTTCTCTGGTTGTTCAACAGGTGGAGAGCAAGCGTTGATGGAAGCCCAGCGTTATCCGGATGATTATAATGGAATTATAGCCGGAGCACCAGCTAACAACCGGACGCATTTGCATTCTTTTTTTGTTTGGAACTTAATAGCTACCAATCATGGAAGTAACTCAGCAATCTTAACACAAAAGAAGATGGAATTTCTTTCAGGTTGGATACTAAAAAAATATAGAGGTAAAGATGGTGGTGATCCGAGTGATAATTTTCTGACTGATCCCAGAATTTGTAAGTTCAATCCGGAAATGCTTCCTACCTGTTCGGATGGGGTGGAAACGGATAGTTGTTTTTCAAAATCTGAAATTGCAGCTTTGAAAAAATTATATGCCGGTCCGATAAATTCACGAACCGGGGACCGGATTTACTCACCCCTCCCTTTGGGAGGAACCCGTTTGGAATCTACCTCTCCTCATTTCTACCTGTTTAAATGGATATTTGGGAAAAACTTTGATTATACTACGTTTGATTTTGATCACGATATGAAAAAGATAGATTCCATACTTGGCCCTATACTTAATGCCAATAATCCCGATTTACACAGAATAAAAAATCTTGGAGGTAAAATTCTGATGTATGCAGGAACAGTTGACCAGTTGGTTCCAGCACCAGATGCAATCAACTATTATGAGAGAGTTATAAAAGTGCAGGGAGGATTAAAAAAAACACAGGATTTTTTTCGTTTTTTTTTGGTGCCCGGAATGGAACATTGCGGAGGTGGCCCCGGATTAACCGACTTTGGTCAGTGGTTATCTCCAGAATTGAAGGATGATAGTTCGCACGATATATTGACAACAATGATAAATTGGGTTGAAAGGGAAATTGTTCCCGAAAAAATTATTGCAACTGCATTTAACTGTTGTGATCCGGTAAAAAGAATTCGTTTTCAAAGACCTATTTTCCCATATCCGAAGTTCCCGCATTATATTGGTGGTGACCCGAATTCAGCATCTAGTTATCGGGGAGTGGATCATAGGCGAGGAATAACGTTGGTACCGGATAAAATATACTTAAAATGAACTCTATAGAAAATCATATAAATAGTTAATAAGTTAAGATAATTTTCAAGATTTAAATGTTATGAATAAAATCGGTTTATATTGAACCAATTTAAATTCTTTAAAAGTTTTAAAATAAATATTATATATTAGATGTGTTTCATGTATCTCTTAATGTTCTGTTTTCAGTCTTGTTTTTTCGTCATTAAAAACTAAATGTAAATACTAAAGTTCTTTCTATTAAATGAACAAAAGAAAAAGCTGGAGTGTGATATTCTGCTCAAATCTGATTAAGTGCTTGTAATTTTCAACTCAGTTAAGTTATTAACTTAATCGAAATGTGGCAAGCAGATACATTCGATGCTAATACAATTGTTTCTTCATGACGATTATGAAGTTACCAGTCCTGAATTGGATTGCTTGGTCGAAGAAGCTTGGAAGATCAATAGTGTTATCCACGTATGGTAGGAGGCAATTTTGGTGTTTGCACCGTTTCATTGATAAAAACGAAGCAAGTGATACATTTATCAAGAAAGTTGGTGCAACTTACGTTACTAAAATCTATATCAGACCTGAGTTTTATATTATCTCAATTGGCTACGGAGCCTGAAAATTGAGTTGATTTATGGGTTGTTTAATAAAGTTCACGTTCACTATATTCTCTCAATTTGTTTTTTAGGTTAGAAAGAATGTTTGATAATTAAAGTCAGACATTCTTTCTTTTCTTCTGGTTGAAAGAGATAAGTAAACATAGATTTATTTCCATGTACTTGCCAACTGTTTTAAAGCTATTTCTGTTCACTTCGAAATGAAGTATTAATATTTTTTATTTAAAACAATCTCAGTAACTTGGAATACCCATGCTGGAGTATTGAAGATATAAGATTAACCCAAATATTCATTAACAGTTGTGCATATATCCGGCCTCAGAGGCATAAAACTTTTGGTTGGATAAAAAATAATTCAGCTATTTGCGAAGTAACAGGTAATAATATCGAGAACTGATTATCCGCAAAGAGATCAAAACCAGAAAAACACTGTATCATCGTATGATAAAACATTCTAAAGAAATACATTGATTCTTTATTTGTAAAGTTGCCCCTGAAATTTCTAAAACAGGAATTTGTCAATATGTAAGCAAACCTGCACTTTTGCCTATCAATTGTTCATTCTGACTCCCTTCACGGTTCCTCTATAGTTCCCTTGGAGTCCCCTTAGGTTTTTGGTTTTAGCAAAAAGAAACAGATGTGTTAATTTCCGTAGCAAAATGATATTTGCTATAAACATGGGCTATATGCTTTCTGGAGGATGGGTAATTCTGTATCGGTTTATGTTTCAGGGATAGTTGATGCAAAATCTGTTGCAAAGATAAAAAATGATTTTAATATTACACAAATAAAGAATAGAAAATAAATAATATCATGTGATTTTGTTATAACTTTTGCAATGTGAAGCTTAAAACCCTCATGTTCTTTTACTTTCATGATTTGCAAAGTGATTTTATAGAGTATTATTCTATATTTAATCTTGGAAATTTGAATTAATAAATTATAAGTGTCTATATTTCAAATTAATTAATTTATTTAATTAAATTATTGTATAATCAAAAAAAACGATTATCTTTGTAACTCTTAAGAAAGTGTATTTTTTCGTCAGTCTGTTTCAACTCTTTTTTTTATAGAATTTGATCTATCTTCGTAACGATACTTATCTTAAATCACAATTATTTATATATTTTATTTATGAACATTTACGTTGGTAACTTAAGTTACAAAGTTAGAGAAAATGACCTTAAAGAGGTTATTGAAGAGTACGGACAAGTTGATTCTTGTAAAATCATCCAGGATCGCGAAACTCGTAAATCAAAAGGTTTTGCATTTGTAGAAATGTCTGATGATGTTGCTGCTGCAAAAGTTATTGAAGAACTTAATGGTGCTGAATTTGATGGCCGTGCAATGGTTGTTAAAGAAGCAACTCCAAAAAACTAAATTTTAGTTTGACAATACAAAATGAACTTCTGTTATCGAAAGATAGCAGAAGTTTTTTTATTTAGGACAAATAGCAATTCTGATTTAAATTGTCACTATAACGTTTTAGGTGGGTATCATGATTTGATAATTTTTGGCATAGTATTTATTACTCCGTAGGAGTAAACTCTGCATATGGCACATTCCGGCTTGACGGAAACCCCCAGATTTATCTGGGGGTTAGAATAATCGAAACGAATCAACTCCGTAGGAGTTTACCATTATTGAATATATTATATGACAACACATTTATTATGAACATAATACTTGACTTTAGCTGGTTAACTCCTCCAGAGTTTAGTCAGTATGTTACTTACTATCCCCCAGATAAATCCAGGGGTTATGCACAGAAAACTCTTAGAGAGTTACATGTAATTGATCAATATTTCTTTTTCTGGTAAAATAACATAGTTGGGTTACCCACCCAATTCGTTATAGTGCCTTTAAATTAGAATTCTTAAAAGTATTATTCTCTGGTGAAGACTTGGAAATCGGGAAGTGAAGCCCTCACTAATTGTTGAGATGCACTTGTTTTTTACATAAATCAGCATTAACTGAAAACTCAGTGAGGGTTTCACTTGGTTAGGACAAATAAATTGTTTTACAAGAATAGGAATCTTATAACAAAATACAACCGGCTTAAATTTAAAAGCCGGTTGATAGTAAAAATAACATGACAGAATCTATGATTGAAGTCATGATATTTTCGAAAGAATTATTTATTCCCCTTTAACCATGTTTTATCATTTAGTTTTAGGTTTATCTGTTTCGTCCGTTTTTGATTTTAATTCTTTTTTATTCGGATCAATCATTTCCATAAGTTTCAAACCCAATAACCCATCAATAGCATTACCGCCATTCCCGTTTCCGCCAATAAGAATATCAGGAATCAGTTTTACATTTCCTTTCGATAATTCTTCGGTAATTTTATAACGGGTGAAGTTCTCGCCTCCTAATGCTTTTACGGCTAACTCGTAAGCTTCGGCAGTTGATCGGCCGATAGCAAGAATTTTACCGGCTTCGGCAGCACCTGTAAGTGTGATTTGTTCTGCCTGGGCGGATGCTTTCACTTTTATTGCTTCCGATTCGGCCATTGCACGCATTTTGGTAGCTTCGGCTTCGGCACTCACAGCTAATTTTACACTTGTAGCATCACCTTCCGATTTCTTTACTGTTGCATTGGCAATCCGTTCTGCTATTTCAACACCTTGTTGTGCTTTCACGATTTCCTTTTGCATGTCGGCAATAGCAGTTTCCTTTTCCATACCTTGCCGTGTTTCCTGTGCTTTCTTCTCTGTGTCGTAAGTGACTTTCTGTTCTTCTGCAAGTTTCCTGTCGGTTAATGTTTTCATAAGTGAATCAGGTGGAACAATATCACCTATCAACGTGTCGACTGCATTGACATTGTATTCGTCGAGTACTCTTTTGATATGCTCTTTTGCAGATTCCTGCCTTTCCTTACGTGTACTCAGGAAAGCAATCACATCACTATCCTGCGCTGAATTCCTGAAGTAATTACCTATTGTTGGTTCGAGTACCTGCGAAACCAGATTCACCATGTTCCCGAAACGGGCAATCACTTTCGGAGCTTCAGTTGTCGGAACATGAATAATTTGTGCCACATCCAGGTTGAATGGGAATCCATCTTTTGAACGAACGGTGATAGTCGATAAATTCTTATCAAGGTTATGTGCCTCACTCCGTGCTGTTGCCCAGTTCAGTACAAGATTTGTTGTAGGAACCAATTCTACTTTCATTATATAAATGTTGATAGGGTATTTACCAGGGCCCAATGGTTCGATCCAAACGCCTTTGTTCCCTTTTTCAACTATATTTCCGTGTTTAAAATCCGAGCCTGTCATATCATGACCTTCTGTTCCGATATATGAAATCACTACTCCAACATAACCAATTGAAATTTCAGTCATAGGTATTTCTTCAATCTGAACTGCCCATGGGTTCAAATTATACGATCCGGCTAAAATTACCTGTGGTTGTAAACCCCTGTTTCCTCCGTTTTTCAAAAACTGATCAAAGTCTTGAAAATTATTATGACCCTCAACTAATTTACCGGCTATTTGTCCTGCTTCTATCGGTTGGCCGTCAAGTGTTGTAACAATTCCGACTTTACTTTCCTGTATGCGTATCATGTCGGTGATGGAAACCTGAAAAAGCATCGTGTTAATACGATATGAACCAGTTGTAATATAGGCTGTCTGGCGTCCGCGCTGACCTCCGTTGTTTAAAAACTTTTCTGCATCCTGAAAAATGTCACACTCAACACTCTGGCCCAGAATATTACCGGTAGGGATTGGTGCACCGTCTTTCGACATGACTAAACCGATTTTTCCCTCAGGAATAACCATAAACTGTTCCATGCTTACATCATACTGCCAGAACCACTTTCCAAAATAAAGTCCCGGAGCTAAGGCATTTGCCTGAAATCCGGCTTCTCCTTTTGTTGCAATAATCCGTCCATCCGGTAAGGATTTATCGGTTCCAAATAATACAAACTTTTTGGTAACCAACCCAATTCGGTCTTCGGGAACAATTACCATCCCAAACAAAAAACGAAGTATGTACTTGTAAAGTACAACACATACAATTATCAGTACTACCCACCAATAATTGATCAGAAAGTCAAAATTAACCATAATTTATTTTTTAATAAGTAAAAGTTTAATCTTGAAATAGTTTTAAATGTTACTTTTCAAGATGATGATTTGTTTAAAGAAATAATAAAATTAAGAATCTCAAAAGTAAATGATTTATTTTAATTTTAAGTAATTAATTTAATTAACTTATCAACAATTTTAAATATCATTTTTTAATCTTTGCTGATAGTACAAAAACAGCCGCTTGCATTGCTGTAACCGGCTGTTTTTTTTATGTTCTATTCAACAATTCGAACTCTATTTGCTGCTTAAGGACACTTCTATTCTGTTTCCCTGCCCAAAAAGTTTCTTAGCAAATTCCTTCAATGAATTAACCGTTAACTGATCAATATATTGTTGATAATTTGTATCAAGATCAGTATTGTATCTGTATTGATTATTCAACACATTCAGTAAGTATTCGTTTTTCTTCAGATCATCAGTATGTTGTTTAGTCGTAAATTCTTTTACTTTCTGAATATTGACAATACTTGGTCCCTCTTTTTGAATATCACCGATAACACCATTAATTGCATTTACCATTTCTACCCTTCGATCGGGTGCTGTATCGAATATCAACTGAATATCGAAACTTGCATCTGGTGTTTTTTCCAATTCTGTTTCTATGTGTACACCATAAGTTCCACCTAGTTTTTCACGGATTTTATCGGTCAGTACAATATCCAGGATTTGTTTTAAAGCATTCAGTTGGATTTTATTCTGCAACGTATAATCCAGTTTCCCTGAGTAAATAACGTCAGTGGTTGCCTTCGGAGTTTCCATCGGACGGATAACGTTATTATTGAATGTCCCTTTTCTTACAGGCATGACGTCCGGATTAAATGTGCTCTTTTCGGAAGTGGAAGGCAACGATGCAATATATTGTTCCACCATTGGTTTTATCTCTGCCGGTTTTATATTACCTACAATTGTAAAAATAAAGTTTCCTGCATTGGCAAAGCGTTCTTTATACAGTTTAAGCATGGTATCATAATCGGCTGTTTCCACATCCTTTGAGCTGATAAATCGTCCACGTGAATTATTCGTATACATGGAACTCATTATGGAGTCCGAAAAGGCTACCATGGGATTACTGCTGAAATTTGTTAATATACCTTTTGTTCGGGTTGAAAATGATGAATATGCTGGCTGATCTTTCCGTACAGAAGTGAAATTGAGATAAAGTAACTGCATAGCTGTTTCAAAATCTTTGACATTCGATTTCCCTGAAATATCTTCATTGTATGTATCTACACTGAAATCCATACTTACATTTTTACCTGAAAGCACTTTCTTTAAATCGGTTTTAGAAAATTTACCCAAGCCACCTGTACCCAAAGCTGATTCTCCCATTATCGATTCAAAATCTTTGCCCAATACTTTTATTTCAGGAACATTTTTATTGTCGATTACAGAGCTACCACCATAAGCAAAACCGGAGAGCAGAATTTCATCATCTTTAAAGTTTGTCGGTTTAACCACTACTTTTGCACCGTTGGAGAGTGTCCAGACAGTTGCACCCTGATTCTGTTCTTCTTTTACGATATGTCCTTTCACAGGTAAAGTAGCCATTAAGGGTTCTTTAATCGTATTATCCACATAGGCAGTTAGTTTCTCACCATCAGTTTTTTTGATCAATGCTTTAATATCGGCTTCAGGTGAATACTTCTCTTTGTCTGATCCCATAATAGCTACTACACGATTTTTATCCGTAATCATTCCTTTTACCAACTGATTAATACCTTCCAGCGGGATATAATTTATCACCTGTTGCATCGTAGTATATTTGTTGGCAATACCCGGAATCGGTTCGTTTTCAAGAAAATTATTTGTATATTGACCAATATAATAATCACTACGTTGTTTATCGCGTTCGTTATACAACTTTTCCAGTTTACTTATATAATCTGCTTTAGCACGTTCGTATTCTCCTGCAGTGAAACCAAATTCTTTTACACGGTTTGCTTCCCGGATGATTGTTTCAATAGCCGTGTTTGATGCATTCGGATTACTTATTGCAAAAATTTGCATGGCATCTTTGGTCTTGGATATCAGGTATGATCCATTACTAACCTGAGCATAAGCGAAAGGTGGATTTTCTTTTTGAATCATTTCCTGTAGACGGTTTGATAGCATTTGCTCAATCATACTGTTCATAAATTCGTACACAAGATAATCCATATTCGTTTTTTTATCTGCCGGAACAATGTTTCGTTTGTAGAAAACCAATACATTCGTATTAGGATTTTCTTTATCGGTTGCAATAGACACGATAGGCTCATTATTATCCGGTACCTGGGAGTATACACGTTCAGCAGGATTTACAGGTTTCCGTATATCTGCAAACATGTCTTTAATCTGTTGCTCGGTTTTATCAACATCAACATCACCTACAATAATGATTCCCTGTAAATCGGGGCGATACCATTTCTGATAATAATCTCTCAACGCTTTCGGTTCAAAATGATCTACTATTTCCATTTTCCCGATTGGTAGGCGATCGGCATATTTACTTCCCTCATAAATTTCGGGTAATAAAATTCCTAACATGCGCATAGACATATCCTGGCGTGTGCGCCATTCTTCGTGAATAACTTTCCGTTCTTTATCAATATCTTTATCACGAAGCAGTAAGAAGCTGGACCAATCATGCAGGATCAGCAGACAGGAATCCAACGCTGCTTTCCGTGCAGTTGGTACGGCATCAATATTGTAAACCGTATAATCAAAACTGGTTCCGGCATTCAGATTCTGTCCGAATTTCACTCCTATGGTTTCCAGATAAGGAATAATACCTTTCCCCGTGTTATCATTCGGAAAATTTTTGGTGCCATTAAAAGCCATGTGCTCCAGAAAGTGAGCCAACCCGCGTTGATTTTCTTCTTCCAGAATGGAACCCACTTTTTGTACAATGTAAAAATTTGCCTGATGTTCCGGTAAATTGTTTTTACGGATATAATATGTCAATCCGTTGTCCAGTTTCCCAATCCGTACATCTTTATCAACCGGAATGGGTGGCATTTGCTGTTGTTGTGCAAACAGACTACTAACTGCAACAAAAAATGTTGCTGCGATTAAATAAACTTTTTTCATTAATTGCTTTTTTTGGTTTGTTATTATTACAAGAAAATATAATATTTTAAAATCAATATGATCCATTATGAAATTGTCCTTGTTCTCAATCTGCCTTATTTTCATCCTCATCATTAACCCACTCAAGAATATCTCCGGGCTGACAATCTAGCTCTTTGCAAATCAATTCCAGTGTACTAAAACGAATTGCTTTCGCTTTCCCTGTTTTAAGTATTGAAAGATTTGCAGGCGTAATTTCAACCCGTTCAGAGAGCTCATTGAGTGAAATCTTTCGCTTCGCCATCATTACATCTAAATTTACTATTATTGACATTTTATTAAATGGTTAAGTCTTGTTCTTCTTTCATAATTATCACCCGCGACATTACAATGCCGATAATAAACAGCAAGATGGCAATGAGCAAAAAATTATAAGCTAAGTCCGGTTTAATAATATTGTAATTCAGCAATTCTATTGTTGATTTGTCTATGTAATAATTACCAAGATTATAGGCAAATTTAGTGACAAAAAGGATTAAATATAGTATACCTAATGCTTTAATACGTCTGATATTTTTCAGGGTAAATATCTCATCTTTATAAAATGAAAGAATAAGTTTATAAAACAGAAAAGGGATTACAAAAAATGAAAAACCACCGAATAAAACAATAATATCCAGAATTAAATGATAGATTGTGTTTGGTCCTTTTGATTTATCATTCACATACATTCTTGTATAACTTACAGGCATCATTTTGCCATTTTTTATATTAACGATTGAATCTGAATATAATAGTTCGTTGCTTTTCGGTTTTAATTGAATATTTTGTAATACTCTTGACCCTATTTCCTGATGATAAACTCCATCTGCTTGTATTTTATGATTTTCTTTTACATTTCTAATACCTCCTTCATATCCTGCTTCACAATAAGGGATAAGTGTAATAAAATAAATAATTCCTGCTAAAACAGACAAAACTGCTAACGAAGTCTTTTTATTGTTATTCTTCATAGTTGATATATTAAATAGTTAGATCCTGTTCTTCCTGATTTTTTCTTCCGATATTAAAGATAAAGGAGAAAAATACAAAAACCAACCCGAGTAGACATAGCATCAATGAAGTTGAAGTTGTTAAAGCATGAATAGAAAGAACATTTATTAATGCATCAGAAATTAATCCGGACCAGAGAATAAAAGAACCGAATAGCATCATTAATTTTTCATTCCTGATGACAAATATCTTTCCTTTTTTTGCACGTGAAGTCAATATAAAAAACAAAATACAACAGAAAACAATTCCCCATGCTTCTATTCCCTGCACCAGGATTTGCCATATTAATGTATTTGAATCATCTTTTCCTAATTTATAGCAAAGAAAGTATATTCGTAAAAATTCAGACAATCCGTATAATGCTGTAAAAGTAGCACATAGATTGCAAAATAGTATCAATATTTTTGTCTTCATAATTCTATTTTAAATAGTCAGATCCTGTTCTTCCTGAATTTTGGAACCTTTGGTTAATATCTCTGCAAATAACAATAACACAACCCCAAGTAATAACCAGATTATATCAGTCGGTTCTCTCAGAATTTTATAATCTATAAAATCAAACAGAGAAACATTCATCCGATAAGATATGTAATTGGTTATAAAATCAACAATATAATAAGCTATTAATAATACGGCTATCTTACGCAAGTACCTGATATTCTTTTTATCAAATACTACTTCATGCATAAGAGTCTTCATTAATTTAAAGAAGAGGATAGGAATATAGATAACGATAAAAATTGAGATGAATGATATCAATGTTTCAATAAGCTGAAACATACCAATGGAATTTTCCGGAAGAGGAATGACAGCAGCTCTTACCTGTGCTTTATTATACCGGATATTTACTTTTTCTCCCGTTTTGATATTTGTTAACGAGTCAGGGAAAGAAGAAATACTCTTTTTTGCTTTCAAATCGACGAAATATGTTTGAAGTTTGAATGAATAACCTTCCTGAAAACCAAGTTTAAAATCATCCAACCCTTCAGTAAACGAACTAAAAAGTAATAAACAATATGCTAACATTGCCAAAACAGACAGAGCTGTCAGTTTAGTTTTTGTTGTAGTTGTTTTCATTAGATTTACATTTTCAATTAGATTGCAAAGATAATAATATATTTTGTATAACAATATATTATTATCGATAAACGATAAATATATATTGAAAAATGATTATAAATAGTATATCATAAAAGTGTTTGAATCGATATTAGTTGAGTATAAGTAAGTTAAAATAATATACAATACAGGGCCCGTTTATAATGATGATCAAATTATCCGGCATATTATTAGATAAAAGGTCATGTTTTTTCAACTAATACTATGATATGTTTGAACTATAAATCCGGAACTGCTTCATAAATGAATATATAGTGTTTAATATCAAGGAAATTATACTAAAAGATTAATAACAGTTTCATTCAGCAACCTTGATGTTTTTAAAATCCTTAAATGTGTTTTGCCTTTTTTATTGTGTCTTTCTGTTGTGTACTATTACCGATAAATCGGAATCTTCGAAATAACTATTGTGGTTATGTGTTTTGAATTCTTTGTGGCTATGTGTTTTTTCTTCTTATTTTAATATTTTATTCTAATATGTTTGTGGCAAATTGACCTTAAATTGTAAAATGAGCAAATTGTAAATATTTTGTAACTGCAGGTAAAACGTTGGCAAGATTCCGCTCACATTACAGGAAAGTATAATCCTTTAGTATTGGTTTAGTATTGGTTTGGATATGTATATCACTTATATATCATTATACAATCATTTATATATCATAATAAAGTCACTTCTCTTATAAGAGAAATGAATCCTAAGTGAAATGTATATTGATATACTATCGGTTTGATTCGATTTAGAATTCCAAACCAAAAGTAAACCAATATTTAACCAATAAAGCAGGGCGGATAGTCGGCGGATTTTTGACAGATGGATGTAATAGAAATTTATAAAACAACTATTAACTATTGCCACGGCACTGAATTTTATACTTTTGTGGATGATCAACTAATCAGGACTGAGGAGTGAGGAATGAATTGGAAGTAAGTAGTTGGTAGTCTTGAGTAAGTTGAAAAAGAAAATTCAGGTCGATACAAATAGTGAAACTTTCGTAATTGGGAGGTGAAGCCCTCACTAATGTTGCGATATATATAAAACAAACATGATTTCAAAATTCGTAATGAAATTATGGATTATCTGTAGGTGTGTGAAGTCTGCTTTTGGTGTACTATTTATGAATGGCTCAACTTTAAAACAAACTCTCAATATAAAACGAAACAGCCGATTGCAGTGATGCAATCGGCTGTTTCGTTTATATTAACATGAAATAGTCCGTATAAATCCTTATTCTTAAAGCTTTTTGCTTTGTATATAAAGAATCTCAGGATCTAAATCTGCTTCGTTTTCCCATTCAATGCTATCGAAACTAATATGAACTGTATTAAATTTTGCAATATCCCGAAGCTCTCTGAAAATTCCTATATTTAGATATGGATTCATGTCAAACTGACGTTTTTCACCATTCTGAAATGTCAAAATGAGATTATAATCCGGTATAGCTTGTACAGATTTAATTGCTAAATACATGACGATTTATCTTAAAGGTTCAATAGAAAAAGGTTTCTCTCCATTCTGACACAATTTCCAATCAGCAATCAATTCATCTTTGTGTATCTCAATCCATGCCATTACCAACCGTATTTGTCTTGGAGGCAATTCCCCTTCAATCAACTCATAATTCGAGATGTCAATTACTGATGTATATCCTTGATAATAAACATGAATATGTGGTGGATTGTGTTCTTTTGGAGCATAATACATTCGAATAATAATTCCAAAAAACATCGATAATGTTGGCATAACCTTTTGATTTTGTTTTGCAAAGTTAGTGATTCGTTTATTTAATTCAAATTCCACTGAACGATTGGTATCTCATTAAATACT
>Ga0302288_1001414_pt1 | contig 15602 bp, 12 predicted proteins | sample III_Fen_N1_1_FD_194549 | JGI IMG/M metagenome (GOLD analysis project Ga0302288, IMG submission 194549) | Peat permafrost microbial communities from Stordalen Mire near Abisko, Sweden - III_Fen_N1_1 | ecosystem: Environmental > Terrestrial > Soil > Wetlands > Permafrost | place: Sweden: Abisko...
AATCCTGAGTATTTTGATCAATTTACGATTAAGGAATAACCATAAGAAAAGGATGATTCCCAAAACCAGTACTGTTATTCGTTCTCCTGAGGTTTGTCCAAAATAAAAGCCAATCGCATTCTGTTCACTTCTCACAATGCTTACCGCACTTTTTGCCATTCGTTTGGACGGGATTTCTACCGAGTCCTTCTGCCACAGATAGTTTACTTCCTGTCCGAATAGCCTGGGTACAGTTTTATCCAGCCTCTTATCCATGATATTCAGCATATTAGACAGTATCAATGAATTATCTGACAGCCTGACTTTCAATGCATTTAATGTATCCAGATTTGCTTTGGTCACGCTATCCGTGCGGTTCCACTTCCATTCCAGTCGTATCAATTTATCATCAAAGGTTTTTCTGAGTTCTTTATCGGCATATAATTTCCGGAAAACAGAATCGTTCAACACTTTCTTCAAATGCAGCTTGGCATGGTATACCCTGTGGTACAGTTTGTCCAGTTGTGCCTGTATACGGTCGGTCTCATCATCCAGCGTAGCGGTAAAACTTTGATACAGATATTGGTTTTTCAGGTGAATAACCGAAGTTCTTCCCCTGAAATTCTGACGTATCAGTTTTACATCATTCGTCATATTATCTATCAAATGGTCTATTTTCACTACTTCATGACCCAGCTTGGCACTATCGCCTATTGTGTTCAGATTATCATTTACCCGTTCGAGGCTCAATGTATAATCGCTCAACGTAAGAGTATCCAGGACCATGATCATTTTCTTATGTGCCTTTTTAGGAATTTCCCCCTTAGTTTTAGTGCTGTCGGTAGCTGTTACCTGCGGTTGGGTTAAGGGAGATGCCGGAACAATATCTGACTGAGCAAACAGGGTTGTTCCCACAAAAAGTAAAATGAAAAAAGGAATGAATCGTTTCATAAATAGCTTACTTTATTAAAGAACAAAGGTACTCATTTAACGCTAAACCAAAAGAAAAGTTATTTGTTTTTATAAGATCTTTATGCAAAGTTCCAGATAAAGTCATCATCATAGTTTAAATGTAGTTAAACAGAGAGTTTTGGCATTTTATTTGTAAAGGATACAATTAAACGGGTACAGTTCTCAACAGTCTAAGTAGTATTCATTTTTCAATATCAACATTATGAAACGCAATAATTTAATTTCAAAGCATGGTGCATCGACTATTCATCGTCCAAAGCCGATTGTCATCATATTCGCCATAGGATTGGCATTGGCTCTTTCCCTCACACCTAATGTAAATGCTCAAAGACACGGAGGTTCAGGACGAGGCATGGGTGGAGGTGCACGTATCGGTCAAAGCTTTGGCCAAAGAAATGGTGGCGGAGGCGCACGTATTGGACAAAGTTTTGGCCAGAGAAATAGTTCGCGTGCATTTAATGGTTCGGGCAATTTTGGTTACAGGAATCATTTTGGAGGGCACTATTACGGCTACCGTGGATACCCTGGCTGGCGTTATTCTTACTTCCCTTTCTGGGGCGATTTTTATTGGGGATTGCCATCATATGCCTTGTGGTTTTACCTCGACGGGTACAATTATTATAACTCCAATGGCATTTACTACAAGCAGGATGATGACAAATATGAAGTTGTGCCTGCACCAATGGGCCATAAAGTAAAAACACTTCCAAAAGGCAGTATGCAGTTCTCCCTGGATGGAGCGCAGTATTATTATTACTTCGGTACCTACTACGTACCGGTGGATGGGCAATATGAAGTTGTTCAGCCACCTGTTGGCGCAGAAGTCGACAGCATCCCCGATGGATATGACAAAGTCACCGTTGACGGCCAGACTTATTTTACATTAAGTGGTGTGCAATATAAAGCAATAATGAGGGACAACGTGATTTGGTACCGGGTTATTAAAAACAACGGTGACAAACCAGAACCTACAACCCCTTCGACCAAGGAAGAGCCTATGTAAAAAGGGTCAAAAGAACGGAGTGATGAACTGGAGTGATAAACAGAAACAACAAAAGAATAGTTTTTTCATAATTTTTAGGTTTAAATTTAGGTTAGAAGACCGGTTTGTGAGAATCGGTCTTCATTTATTTAAACCATCTTACCGTAAATAGAATCACTCTATTCAACCAATTTCATCCTTAAACCTACCCCACCATTTAATTATGAATTATGAATTATGAATTAAATTACATCTTCCACTCCCTTATTGAATTTAAGTTTTCCCATCTGACTTACAAACAAGCCAACCACCACAATGGTGATTCCAACCCACTTGCTCACAGTAAGTATTTCATCCAGGATAAACCAGGACAAGATAGCTGTAAAAACAGGTATCAGATTCACAAACACATTGGTACGGGTAACTCCCACCTGGCGTACTGCACCGGCAAAAAGCACAAAAGCAATGACCGAAGCAAATACCGATAGCATAAAAAGCGCTACCAGCGACTCGCGGCTTACCTGAATGGATTGGATAGTAGGAAAATCGGTCAGCAAAAAAGTTGGGATAAAAAATATCAAACCCAGCAGGCTTTGATAAAAAATAACATTCATATTGGAATAATAGACCGGTATTTTCCGCAACACCGTGGCATAACAGATAGCAGAGAATACGGCCAGGAACATCAGTGCAACACCCCATGGATTGGCACTAAAACCACCTTTGGGTTCATAGATGACAAAGAACACCCCGATAAGCGAAACAACGATTCCAAGGATGTTGGCCCAGCCGATCCGTTCACGAAGCACAATAAAGGCAAGCACCGGTGCAAACAGAGGTATCGTAGAAACGATCACGGCGGCCAGTGTTGACTCCACAGTGGTCAATCCATACGTTTCCCCCACATAGTAAAGAAAAGGCTCAAAAAAGGCCAGCAGAATAAACCACTTGAAATCTTTACGACGCAACTTTTGAAGTTTACCTGTTGATTTGGCCACAATAAATAAAAGAACGGCGGCAATTATAAGTCGCAGGGTGATCAGGGTCATTGGCTGAAACGAGTGGATAGCCACCCTCGTCCATATGAACGAAAATGACCAGAAAACCATGGCCAGCACAATGGCAGTGTAGAGCTTGATAGATTTGTACATCTATAGTTGAGTGGTTGAGTAGTTAATTGGTTAAATGGTTGATTGGTTAATTGGTTGATTGGTTGATTGGTTGAATGCAGAGTGTTTGTTTGGCAAAGTAGTTCGTTAATTGATTGAGTGGCCAGGTAGTTGATTAATTGGTTGAATGGTTAATCAACCAATCAACTAATTAACAAATTAACTATTTAACTAATCAACTATTTAACTAATCAACAATTTTCTTAATCTCAGCATGAATAGTTTCCCATACCTCATCAGTCATCTTGGCACCTAACACCTCCACAACATTCCCTGAGATCAGGGAGCCTATCTTACCACACACTTCGAGAGAATAATTATTGGCAAGTCCAAACAGGAAGCCTGATGCATATAAATCACCGGCACCGGTAGTATCAATGCAATTTGCAGGTCTGGGCTGAACCAGAACTATTTTACCTCCTGATTTTATAAAGGAACCATCTTTACCTACTTTCACAATGGCTATTTCACAATGTTCAGCGATTATATTTAATGCCTCCTCGGGTTCTTTGCCGGTAAATGCACGTGCTTCTTCTTCATTGGCAAAAACAATATCAACATACTCGTGTACGATTTCAAGTAAAAAGTCAAGATTTTCTTCCACCACGTTGTAGCTTGCCAAATCAACCGAAACCTTTAAACCTTCCTGCTTAGCCAACCTTACTGCAGTACGGATCAGATCGTGGTTCTGCACCAGATACCCTTCGATATGGAAAATATCATACCCCCTGAACATTTCAGGGTTTAAATCGGAAGCCAACAACTCACAGGCAGCACCAAGATAGGTACACAGCGTACGTTCACTATCAGGAGTAACCAACACAGTGCAACGTCCGGAAGGGGTTTCACTCAATAACAGATGTGGCTTTACCCCATTGTTTACAGAATCATTGGTAAAAAACAGCCCGATATCATCCTTTCCTATTTTTCCGACAAAGCCTCCGTTCATGCCCAAACGTGTAATTCCATTAATTGTATTGGAAGCAGAGCCACCGGTTGCCATTATTTTTGAATAATTACTGACTGCATCATTGATTTCCTGTGATCTTTCGGTATTAATCAACTGCATTCCGCCTTTTAGGAGATTTAATGAAAATAAAACTTCATCATTATCAATTTGCAATAAAATGTCTGTCAGGGCATTACCCATTCCTAAAATTTTTTTCATAAAATTATACTTGTTTTTTGTGCAAAGATATTGCATATTTCAATAAAACCTATTACTTTTGCAACGCATTTGACAAAAAAATGTACAACGAAATTCTTCCTTAGCTCAGTTGGTTAGAGCATCTGACTGTTAATCAGAGGGTCCTTGGTTCAAGTCCAAGAGGGAGAGCTTTTAAAACGCTAAATCATTTTAAAACAATGATTTAGCGTTTTTGTTTTAATACAATTCCATGAAACGATGTATCATCAATCCCCAAAAGCCTGAATAAATCAAAAGACCCGGCTTAAACTCTGCTGTCCGAAAATTGAAATCTTTCCTTTAAAAATAACACGTTGAACGAAATGCCTCCTTTCTTTGTTCTTCAGTAACAGCCCTTATGTAATATTTAGATATTTTAAAAAAATTAAACCCAGCAATGGAAAGTTCAAAACTCACATTCAAAAATTTATTCATCACCTTGTTTCTATTTACGTTAGTACCTGAAGTCTATTCGGAATCACCCTACAAAAAGACCTTTTACAATGCATTTATAAATCGTGAAATGTATAAATGGGGAAATGTGATCCATACCATAGAATCCGGAAAACCTATGACTACTGTTGATCAAAAACTGGAGATGATCAATTATTACTACGGATATATCGGATACCTCATTGGCAAAAAACAATATGACACAGCAAGTCCAATGATAAACAAAGGAGAAAAACTGATACATCAGGTACTGCAGGTCTCACCAAAAAACGCAACAGCTTATGCATTCAAAGGGTCATTTCTCGGGTTCAGGATAGGAATGAGCAAATTAAGAACATTCAGTTTAAGCCGTGAGAGCTTGTCAGATATTAACAAAGCCTATGAATTGGATCCTCATAATGTACAGGCGCTTATTGGTAAAGGAAATATCCTGTACTATTCACCCGGGTTTTTTGGCGGAGACAAAGAAGAAGCTTTGATATATTATTTAAAAGGATTGCATATCCTGGAAAAAAACAGGGATACCGAGCAAAACTGGGTATACCTGAATCTGCTCACCAATATCGCATTGGCCTACGACATGACCGACAAGCCCGGAGATGCAAAACTTACCTGTATGAAAATTCTGCACAATGAGCCGAATTACAGATGGGTTAAAGACATACTTTATCCAAGGTTGATGGAAAAAACAAACTAGAATATTAAATTACAGGTGAATGCCTTGAACAAAAAAAGGGAATTGGTTGTTTTCAATTCAACTTATTAAACAAAAAAATATATGAAACTATCTTTTGCAATATTATGCATTTCTATTTTTTCTATTTTATCGTTAACGGCACAAAACAGCAAATCGACTATGAACTTTTATCAATTCAAGGCTAAATCGCTACAAGGAAAAGAGATCAGCATGAAGGATTATGCCGGAAAAGTTGTACTGATAGTAAATACAGCCAGCAAATGCGGGTTTACCCCACAATACGAAGGACTTGAAAAGCTGTACAAGGATAACAAGGATAAGGGACTAGTTATACTTGGCTTCCCTTGTAATCAGTTTGCCAATCAGGAGCCGGGAAGTGCAGAAGAAATCTCAAAGTTTTGTACGTTGAATTACAACGTTGACTTTCCCATGTTTATGAAAATTGATGTAAACGGCGATAAAGCTGACCCTCTTTACAAATACTTAAAAACGGAATTACCCGGAACTATGGGCAATGAAATAAAATGGAATTTTACAAAGTTTCTCCTGGACAGGAATGGCAAACCTGTAAAACGATATGGTTCGATCGTTAAACCGGAGGAAATCACAAAAGACATTGAGAAACTTCTGGCAGAAAAATAATCTATGTAAAAGAAAGACTCACAGAAACTGATTTCAATTCATTTTGAAGTCCGTTTTTATTATTATCTTAGAAAAATTACTGTTACAAGATTATGTAGAAAAAGCTATAGATAAATATTATAAAAAAAGAACCATGAACACTACTTACACATCAAAACAATTTATCAGCCTTTGTCCACTTGTGGAAATCAGATATATAATGCTTCCAGTCAGATATCTACAAATATTTTAATACATTTAAAATGTTTTCGTTAATGGCGATTTTAAAAATAAATCAGATAATCACATGTGTTTTTTTAAATTAATATATTAATTATACATAAATATAGCCAATGTTATGTTAATCAAATACAATTTATTAATATATTTTGTGGTTTATATCTATATAAATGCATATTTTATTTTCTAAAACATGGAATAAGTCTTATCGGCTTGTAGCAATATTTCTTCTTTTCAAAAAAAATAGATCCCTGGTGGATAAAAGAAGTAAATATCATGTACTATACATTATGAGTACCATTTATTCCGATTTAATGCCTTCACATTTCTTCATGGTTTTTATATATTAACAATTAACCGATTATATCTTACTAAAATATAAAATTAAAGTCCATTCACGTGTAGTATTTTTTGCTACATTTAGCACACTTAACGCTACACAAAAGGCATAACAACAGGTATGATAATAATATCTATATTTGAACCGTTTTCAAACTAACTATTCAAAGAGACTTATTTTATTTAAAATTAAATTTTATAATCATGAAATCAACACTTATCAATTCAATTCAAACTGCCGGTTTACTTTTTTCAGGTTATTTATTGATATTACTTACTATGGTAATTATTTACAAACAGTAAAATTACCTACCTAAATTTACCCCTTCACACTTAAAGACAAATCATAAGTCTTTAAACATCAATCAAAACAAACAAATACAGATAAAATTTAACCCACTTATTCTATCCGGATTATTCAGGTTAGAATTCAGAATTTTGCATTCACATAAAAAAACTTCCATTCCGATAGTCGGAATGGAAGTTTTTTTATGTGAATGCAAAAAGAATTTAACGGGCAATATAGTTTACAATCCACTCACCTACATCAGTCGTTTTATATGATTTATTATTATTTGCAATATCCTCGGTAACAATTCCGGCATCCATGCTTGCAGTAACAGCCTCCCGAATCAGAGCACCTTCTTCCATCATTCCAAATGCATATTCAAACATTAAGGCAGCAGATAGAATCGTTGCAATAGGATTTGCTATATTCTTCCCTGTCGCCTGAGGGTAAGAGCCGTGAATAGGTTCGAACACCGAAGTATGGATACCAATGGAAGCAGAGGGCAGCATACCCAGGGAACCGGTTATAACGGAAGCTTCATCGGTCAGAATATCACCAAACAGGTTTTCGGTTACCATGACGTCAAAACTTTTAGGCCATTGAATAATCCGCATGGCAGCATTATCCACAAACATATATTCAGTTTCAACCTCCGGGTACAACGGGGCAATTTCCTGCGTAATCTGACGCCACAAACGTGAAGTAGCCAATACATTCGCTTTATCTACCATAGTTACTTTCTTATTACGCTGCATGGCATATTTATAAGCCAGATGCAATATTCTTTCCACTTCTACGCGTGTATAAATACACGTATCATAGGCAGTATTACCATCTTCACTTCTTCCTTGCGGACGACCAAAATACATCCCTCCCGTAAGTTCACGTATACACATAAAATCAGCACCTTCAACCAGATCAGCCCTAAGTGGGGATTTATGGATTAATGAGGGGAAAGTAGTTACCGGGCGAATATTGGCATATAATCCAAGATCTTTGCGCATTTTAAGCAATCCCTGTTCCGGACGTACTTTAGCCGTAGGGTCATTATCGTATTTAGGATCACCTATTGCTCCAAAAAGTACAGCATCTGATTTCATGCATAATTCGTGTGTCGCGATGGGATAAGGTTCACCTGTTGCATCAATTGCACAAGCACCGACAATTCCATATTCAGAGGTAATTGTATGACCAAACTTTTCACAAACAGCTTTGGTAACATTTAATGCTTGCTCTACAATTTCAGGACCTATACCATCACCGGGCAAGACTGCGATGTTTAAATTTCTTCTTCCATTCTTAAAAACACTTTTCTGATCGGCATTTGATGTAATTTCTGACATAATTGTGAGTTTATTTTATATATTTTTATCAATAAATCGTTGTTAATCTTCATTTTTGTCGCAAATATTGTTATCTTTGCAGGTATAAACTTAAAACTTATTTGTAATTTTAAACCTTAATCTGAATAGTTATGATTTACTTACTAATTACAATTGGAGCTTTCATTTCAATTATAACTACAGCTATTTTCAATTCTATTAAAAAACAAAAATATCAAAACTGGTTTAGAGCTTTGGTTGTTATTATTTCGTTGGTATTTTATGTTGTTTGCTGTATTTTTATCCTCAACCAAAAAACATTTGAATAAGTCGGATACATTAGCTAATCAATAATGTTTAGCATTTTGATTGTTGCTTTTATTGCAGCAACAGTCTGATCACCATCCAACCCACGCGTTTTAAAAACCTTATCATTGAATCTCCAGGTTATTATAGTTTGAACAAAAGCATTTGTCTGCCCTCCGGGAGGTATCACAACCACATAATCCAGCAATTCCGGCGTAGGTTTATTCAAGCTCTTATATATCTTCCACATTGCTTTCGAAACAGCATTATATTGACCATGTCCCGATGCTGATTGCTCATACACTCCTCCATTTATTTCCATTTTCACAGTTGCCATTGGCTTTAACCCATGTGTCAGGGATAATGAATAATTCAGTATCTTTACAATCTGCTCTTCCTGCTCGTTTTTCAAGACATCAGAAATGATATACGGAAGTTCATCCAGTGAAACCATTTCCTTTTTATCTCCCAATTCAATTACCCTTTCAGTAACCCGCTTCATCATGTCATCATCAAGTTCTATTCCCAGTTGTTGCAGGTTTTTCAAGATATTTGCCTTCCCGGAAGTCTTTCCAAGTGCATATTGCCGCTCGCGTCCAAAGCGCTCAGGCAACAGATCATTGTAATACAGATTTTTCTTGTTATCCCCATCTGCATGAATGCCTGCCACTTGTGTAAACACATTTTCGCCTACAACCGGCTTATTATGTGGAATCCGTATTCCTGAATAGGTTTCAACGACCTTACTCACTGAATTAATCTTATCTTCCTGAAGATCCGTTTTCAGGTTCAAATGGTCATGCAAAACAGCAAGAACACTCGACAAGGGTGCATTACCGGCACGTTCTCCTAATCCGTTCACAGTAACATGTACTCCTTTGATACCCGCCTTAACTGCCTCATAAACATTCGCAACAGCCAGATCATAATCATTGTGTGCATGGAAGTCGAAATGGATATCCGGATAACGGGTAATCATTCGGGTACAAAACTCAAGTGTCTCATCAGGATTCAGGATTCCAAGGGTATCGGGTAACATAAAACGTTTAATTACCGATTCATTTTTCAATGAATCGACCATAAAGTATACATAATCTTCAGATTCACGCATACCATTTGACCAATCTTCCAGATAAACATTGACCGAAATACCCATCTCTTCTGCATTTACCAATACCTGTCTGATATCGGTAATATGCTGCTCTTTGGTCTTCTTTAATTGATGCACGCAATGCTTTAGTGAACCTTTGCAAAGCAAATTGATGACTTTACAACCTGCTGTTTGTATCCAGTCGAGCGATAAACGCCCATCAACAAACCCGAGGACTTCAATCTGGTCAATATGACCGTTGGCACGAGCCCATTTAGCTACCCGTTTTACAGAAGCAAATTCACCATCAGAAACACGGGCTGAGGCAATCTCAATTCTATTCACATGCAACTCTTCCAACAGAAGCCTGGCAATGCTTAACTTTTCCTGTGCCGCAAACGAAACTCCCGATGTTTGTTCACCATCGCGAAGTGTAGTATCCATTATTTCTAACATATATGCCCCCTGAATTCCCTTTTGCGGGAATTCTTAACTATATTGATTAATAAAAATTGTATTGAATAATTTTTCTGTCTTGCAACATACAACTTCATGTCACACGTGATGAATCGGTAAAGTTTATCTCGCTTTTTCGAACTGTTCGATCTGATCTTTTTTGCTTAACAAATAATCAATATCATCCAGTCCATTTACAAAACAGTCTTTCTTGTATGGATTAATAAAGAAAGATTCAAATTTTCCATTCGCATTATTGGTAATGGTTTGTTCTGCCAGATTCACAGTGAGCGTACTATCCGGGTTTACTTTCAGCGATTCAAATATTTCAGCTAAAAAAGGTTCTGATACTACTACCGGCAATACAAAGTTGTTCATGGCATTGTTTTTGAAAATATCGGCAAAGAAGCTCGATACAACAACCCTAAACCCGTATCCTGCAATTGCCCAAGCAGCATGTTCACGGCTTGAACCGGATCCAAAGTTCTTTCCTGCCACAAGGATCTGGCCCTTATAGGTTGGATTATTCAATACAAATGATTCTATCGGGTTGTTATTCTTATCATAACGCCAGTCACGAAAGAGGTTATCGCCGAATCCTTCTTTCGAAGTGGCTTTCAGGAAACGTGCAGGGATGATTTGGTCGGTATCCACATTCTCGATTGGAAGTGGAACTATGGTTGAAGTAAGTGTTATAAATTTTTCCATTTTTCTTATTGACTACAATTTAAACTCGTGGATCAGTAATTCTTCCTGTTACTGCAGCTGCTGCAGCTACAAGCGGTCCGGCTAATATAGTACGGGCACCCGGTCCCTGTCTGCCTTCAAAGTTGCGATTCGAAGTAGATACGGCATACTTTCCGGCAGGCACTTTATCATCATTCATTGCCAGGCATGCCGAACACCCCGGTTGACGCAATTGAAATCCTGCTTCTATGAGTATTTTATCCAGTCCTTCCGCCTTTATTTGTTTATCAACAGCCCATGAGCCAGGAACTAACCACACAACAATGTTATCGGCTTTCTTTTTCCCTTTTACATAATCGGCAAATATCCTGAAATCTTCAATACGCCCATTGGTACAGCTACCAAGAAAAACATAATCAATGGCTTTTCCCATTAATTTCTCACCCGGCTTATAGCCCATATAATCCAACGACTTCACAAACGATATCTGACTTGCTTTATCGATGCTATCCAATGTTGGTATTGAATCGGTAATACCCATTCCCATACCCGGGTTCGTGCCATAAGTCACCATAGGTTGAATATCAGCTGCATCAAAAGTTACTTCTTTATCAAAGACAGCACCTTCGTCCGACTTTAATTCTTTCCATTTTGCCAGTGCTTTATTCCACTCTTCACCCTTAGGTGCGAATTCTTTTCCTTTCAAATAGGCAAAAGTAATTTCATCCGGTGCAACTAACCCGCCACGGGCGCCCATTTCAATGGATAAGTTACACACTGTCAACCGTTGTTCCATGCTTAATGCTTCGATAGCTTCACCTGCATATTCAACAAAATAACCGGTGGCACCACCTGTCGTTACTTTTGCAATCACATATAAGGCTAAATCCTTCGAGGTAACCCCCTGGTTCAGTTTTCCGTTTATATTTATACGCATTGTTTTAGGACGCGACTGAAATACACACTGAGTAGCCAATACCATTTCCACTTCGCTGGTTCCAATGCCAAATGCAACTGCCCCCAACGCTCCATGCGTGGAAGTATGCGAATCACCGCACACCAGGGTCATTCCTGGTAGTGATAACCCTATTTCGGGCCCTACTACGTGAATAATCCCGTTTTTCTCATTCCCCATTTGATAATGGGTCAGACCAAAGTCCAATGCATTTTTTGTCAAGGTATCCACCTGAATTTTTGAGATAGGATCTTCGATTGGTTTTTCCTGATTGATGGTTGGAATGTTATGATCCGGCATACAGGTAATCTGTTCCGGACGGAAAACCTTTAATCCACGGTTCCGCATCCCATCAAATGCCTGCGGACTGGTTACTTCATGGCAATACATACGATCTATATACAACTGCGTAGGTCCCTCTACAACAGTCGACACCACATGTGCTTCCCAAATCTTATCAAATAATGTCCTTTTCATACTTGTTTTTCTCTGTTGTGCCCGGTTTGCTTGCTCATATCACCACTCTTTATGAATGAAAAGTGATCCAGACCAAGCGCCTGCAGACTATTAGTATTTTATTTTACAAATTTATTTATAGCATTAATATAAGCTTCCACGCTAGCTGCAACGATATCGGTATTAGCACCAAATCCATAATAAATGGCTCCTTCGTGTTCTACCTGCATATGCACTTTACCCACATCATCACTCCCTTTATTGATAGCCTGAATGGTAAATTCCTGCAAATTCATATCCCGTTTTATAATCTGTTTTAATGCTTTTATGGCAGCATCGACAGGTCCATTGCCCGAAGCAGCTGCTTCAAACTTTTCATTGGCTATTATCAGGCCGATACTGGCAACAGCCTTTACCCCTACCCCCGAAGTAACCTGCAAATAGTCGATCTTAATGCGCTGCTTTTCACTGCGCTCCATACCGGCAATCAACAACACATCATCATCATTAATATCTTTCTTCCGGTCAGCCAGTTTCAAAAACTCATCGTAAATGGTATCCAGTTTTTCACCTTCTACCTCCAGTCCCAGCAAATGCAGGCGATGTTTCAATGCTGCCCGGCCACTCCTGGCTGTCAGTACAATTGAGTTTTCATCAATCCCTACTTCTTTCGGATCCATGATTTCATAGCTTTCACGGTTTTTCAACACCCCATCCTGATGAATACCGGATGAATGTGCAAACGCATTACGACCCACAACCGCCTTATTGGGTTGAATGGGCATATTCATCAGGCTTGAAACCAACCTGCTGGTTGAATATATTTTTTGTGTATTTATTTGAGTTTCAATATTCAGTCCTTTGTGGCATTTCAGGATCATGGCCACTTCTTCCAAAGCAGTATTTCCTGCACGTTCACCTATGCCATTCATGGTTACTTCCACCTGACGCGCTCCATTCAACACACCCGAAATCGTATTGGCAGTAGCCATTCCTAAATCATTGTGACAATGGGTTGAAATGATCGCATTATGAACCCCTTTTACATTTTCCATCAGGAATTTAATTTTATCCCCGAAATCCCATGGCAGGCAATACCCTGTTGTGTCAGGAATATTCACTACTGTGGCACCTGCTTTTATCACCGCTTCTACCACACGTGCCAGATACACATTATCGGTGCGGCCGGCATCTTCACAATAGAACTCAACATCTTCGACATACTTTTTAGCGTATTTCACAGCTGCAATGGCACGTTCCAGAATCTCTTCCTGATTGGAGTTAAATTTATACCTGATATGAAAATCAGATGTCCCGATTCCGGTATGAATCCTTTTATTCTTGGCGTATTGGAGTGCCTCGGCCGCTACATCAATGTCTTTTTGAACTCCGCGAGTCAACGCACATATTATTGGCCAGGTAACGGCTTTTGATATTTCAACCACCGAATTAAAATCTCCCGGACTGGAAATAGGAAAACCGGCTTCAATTACATCCACTCCCAGCGTTTCCAATGCACGGGCCACCTGAATTTTTTCTATTGTATTCAACTGGCAACCAGGGACCTGTTCGCCATCGCGCAATGTGGTGTCAAAGATAAATAATCTATCCATATTATTGTCTGTTTTTTGAAAATGTCTAAATTAAAAAAGCCTTTCTCACATATGTGAGAAAGGCTTCTATTATTATTGTATTTTACTACATACCAAACTCACTTCTACTTGTGCTGCAAGAGAATAATAATACCGAGTAGAAGGATATGTAAATAACTTTTGTTCATTGTTTTTTCTTTTAAAACGTTGCAAAGATACAGCATTTTTTTTAACTCACAAATTCAAAGTGAAAATAATTTGATTATTTATCTTACAAATCAAAATAAAACGAACATGTTATTCGCTATATTCATATATTTAACGCTGAATTAACGAAACATCCAATTCAACACTTCCAAACTCATTCATAGCATTAAACAGTGAAACCCGTTTAAAGTTCACCAAATCATCAATAGTAATATCTTTCTCTATCAATTGGCCCTGTTTAATCAACTGCGACCGTTTAATACCACATACCAATGGCAAACGTGGCGTGTACCAATACGTTCCATCATAAAAAGCAATATTGGTATAAGAGGTATCCGTCAGCAATCCGTTTTTAACCATGATTATATCGTCACAATCACCCCTCAATGCAAATGCTGCATTCATACGGCTCCTGTCCTCTTTTTTATAAGGAGCACTTTCAATATCTACTTCCACAAGCCTTAACGAATGGATCTCCCTCGGTACATACGGAATAAATTCCAGGAGCCTGATTTCAGTATCATACACAACGCGACATTTAAAGAAACCTTTGGATGGGAAGGGTGACCTAGTTAAAGCCTCAGCCAAATCAAAAGCTTTTACGGTTGGGTAATAATCGGCCATTGCCAGCCTTATCCTTTCCTGATGAAGGTCGAGACACTTAAACTGACCTTCGTTTACCTGTATGGATTCAATAAATCGGCACATATATTTTCTGAATTAGTTCTTCGTATTCTTTGATCAATTCACTCTGTGATGTTATACCGCCTCCGCTCTTAAAAGTCAGCTTCGTGCCATCTTGTTCCATATACCTGATCATTACACCCGAATTCAGATTATTTCCATCAAAATATCCGCATATTCCGGTGTAATAACCACGGTCATAGCCTTCGGCATCCTCTATTATTTCAAGGGTTTTCGCTTTGGGCGCACCGCAGATAGAACCTGCAGGTAACAGTTCAAACAAAATATCACCCAGTCTTTCCAGATAATTATCTGGCAAATGCCCGGTTATTTCTGAACTAACCTGCAATAAATCCAGCTTATTGGTTTTGAGCGTTTCAATGTACCGGTAACGTTTAACCTCAACATTTTCGGCCACAAGACTCAGATCATTGCGTATCAGATCAACAATGGTGGCATGTTCGGCCATTTCCTTGGGATCGTTCAAAATAATCTGATCTGCATCAGGGATATTCGCATCGATCGTACCTTTCATTGGGTACGAGGAAATAGTTTGTCCTTCAATGCGTACAAACGTCTCGGGTGAAAGAACCAGCATGGAATCCTTTATCCACAATTTGTACCGGGCATAGCTTTTTGAATAAATTTCATGCAACGACAGGTTGGTTTTTACTTCCGTGGGCTGTGTCAGGTTGACCAGGAACGAATTGCCCAAATGAATCTGATTCTGCACGTAGTCAAACTTCGGCTTATATTCTTTCAGACTAAGTGGTAGAACTTCCCAGCGAAGTAATCCGCTTTCATTTTTTTGCTCAGCGCTTACTGCCTTTCCATCCTCAAACCCGAACTGAATATAGTCCGGATCCAGTTCATCCATTCGTATAACATACCCCTGTAAGGCTTTATAATCGATTAGAATC
>Ga0302288_1001415_pt1 | contig 15591 bp, 11 predicted proteins | sample III_Fen_N1_1_FD_194549 | JGI IMG/M metagenome (GOLD analysis project Ga0302288, IMG submission 194549) | Peat permafrost microbial communities from Stordalen Mire near Abisko, Sweden - III_Fen_N1_1 | ecosystem: Environmental > Terrestrial > Soil > Wetlands > Permafrost | place: Sweden: Abisko...
ACCTGCCATGCAATTTCAGTTTTAAAGCTTTCGAGGATAGAGCTAAAAACCAATAATGCAATCGGTTGCCTTGTTGATTTTTCTTTTCTTGCAAGCTATTTGGGTAAATATTTTATACAAATAGATTGTATGCCAATTGTTTCAACAACTTTTTTCTGTAAGCGAAAAATGCTGCTCTTGTTGGGGTGGCTGCTTCCGATCGTGGTTTTTAGCCAGACTAAACCGAAGGCAGACAGCCTGAAGTCGGTTGTGATGCACGAAGTTACTGTGGTTGAAAAATATACCAATTCCGAAGTGCGTTCGTCTGCTCCGCTTCAAATACTTTCTTCCAAAAATATCGAACAACTGAATGTGTTGCAGGTATCGGATGCGGTGAAATTTCTTTCGGGCGTAACGGTGAAAGATTATGGGGGCATCGGTGGACTGAAAACCGTTTCGGTACGCAGTTTGGGTGGCAATCACACGGCAGTGAGCTACGATGGCATTACGCTCACCGATGTGCAAACCGGACAAATTGATTTGGGGCGGTTCTCGCTCGAAAATGTGGATTTGATTTCGCTCAGCAGTGGACAGAGTGACAATATTTTTCAACCCGCACGGCTTTTTGCATCGGCTTCGGTATTGAATATAAAAACATTGACTCCAAAGTTCGAAGCAAACAAACGACTTAACGGTAAAATTTCGTTGAAAGCCGGTTCGTTTGATTTGCTGAATCCTGCTGTATTGCTCGAAGGAAAAATCAACCGGAAATTTTCAGCATCATTCAGTGGCGAATGGCTTTCGGCTGATGGAAAATATCCCTACACGCTGCAATACGGCACCGGTTCAAACAACCTGACCACCACTGAAACCCGCCAGAATACCGATGTGCAAAACCTTAGATTGGAAGGAACTCTTTATGCCGATTTTTCAGAAAATGAATCAGGATATCTGAAAACGTATTTTTATCAATCGCAACGTGGATTGCCCGGCGTGGCTATTTTTTATAATTCCGAAAATTCTTCCAAACAACGCATTCAGGATCACACTTTTTTCACCCAGGCACATTACGAAAAAGAGTTTTCAAAAGCCTGGGCTTTCAAAGCCAATGCCAAATGGAGCAGTGGATGCCTAAAATATGAAGATCCGAATTACCTCGACAGTGATGGACGATTGGAAAATGCTTATTTGCAAACGGAGTATTACGGCTCGGCATCGGTGCTTTATCGGGCATTTCAGAATTTGTCTTTTTCGGCTTCGACGGATGGTGCGGTGAGTTCGCTTTCGTCAGACCGGAGCGACTTTGCTTTTCCTACACGTTTTTCGTGGCTTACGGTTGTTGCAGCCAAATACGTCACCAATCAGGTGTTGGCAACGGCAAGTATGCTTTCCACTGTGGTTGATGAAACGGTGAAAAACGGAAATGCAGCCAATAATTATCAGAATTTGTCGCCTTTTGTGAGTCTGTCGGTCAAACCGTTTAAAACGCAGGACCTGCGTTTCAGGGCGTTTTATAAAAATATCTTCCGGTTGCCCTCATTCAACGATTTGTATTATTCGCTGGTGGGAAATCGGGACCTGAAACCGGAGAAAACCAATCAGTTCAACGTGGGAGTGACTTACACCGCATCAGTAGGGAAATGGTTGCCGCTTGTGTCGGTCACTGCCGATATGTATCGCAATGATGTAACCGATAAAATTGTGGCGTACCCGAATAAGGACAGTTTTTTCTGGACAATTCTGAATTACGGAAAGGTAACAATTGATGGACTTGACCTGACCGCCGAAACCACCTTCCAGCCTTGGAAAAAAATCGGAATCTTGGTGGGTGGAAATTATACCTACCAACGCGCGCTAAATGTAACCGATCCCAACGATCGGGATTATCTGAACCAAATTCCTTATACGCCGCGCGTATCGGGTTCGGGACGGGTGGCGGTGGAATCGCCGTGGATCAACGTTTCATATTCGCTGTTGTGGTCGGGACATCGGTATGCTGTGAACCAGAACTATGCCGAAAACCGCCTGCCCGCTTATGCCGATCACAGCATTTCGGTAAGTCGGAATTTCAGAACGAAGAATTACCTGATAAATGTCAATGTGGAAGTGCTTAATTTGTTGAACGACAATTATCAGATTATCCGGTGGTTTCCCATGCCGGGTCGTTCGTTCAGAGCCACGGTTTCAGTGAAGTTTTAGTTGATTTTTTAGAAAAAAAAACGGAGAAAACCGGTAATCAGACTTGCCAGAAGAATGATGGGAGAGAAGAAAACCAATTGACTGACAAGCCACCAACCCATTAATTTCAACGGAAGCAACATCCCGAATCGATGCGCGCGTTTATTCAACGTGAGTTCGCGTAGTTGATGTAATTCCAGGTTGAGCAATCGGTCTTTATCAATTTCTAAGCGTGCAATTCCTTTGTCGGCATGACCTTTGCGAAAGCCGCGAAACACCGCCGAAGGATGTTTCCAAAATCCCCAACCCATTGTCCACAAAGGAAATAAAATAACCGGAAAATTTTTGAAAAAGCCGGTGGAAATTTCCCACGAAGCAATAAAAATCTCCCCCTGCCAAGTGGTGTCCTGCTCGTTCAGGATATGTTCCAGATCATGAATAAACAACATCCGTTGTCGCCAGGGGAAATTGGGTAAAGTAAGCTTAAACACAGGAAGCGGCACTTCAAATGTTTTATCGTTTACACCTCCTTCGGCGGGAATATCGTACTTGCTGTAAAATTCGTCTAATTGTTCGCGTAAAGTCATTAATCAATAAAAACCGTTTATAAATATTACTTGTTCCCCGCTTCTTTATCAATGAAAAAGCAAGTGGAACCGTTAGCTGAATGGATATATGAAGTCGGATATTTCTCGAAACCCGGTTCGCGACGAAGGATCTGATTCAAAACGGTTGCTTTGGATGATCCGGTGATGAGAAACGCAACCTGATTAGCGGCATTAATCACTTGTCCGGTAAGCGTGATGCGCTTTTGTCCAGTTGCAGGGTAGGTAGCCACCGCTACGGGCTCCAAAGCATCGAGCAATTCCAGTTGGTTTGGAAAAATAGAGGCCGTATGACCATCGTCACCCATCCCCAGCAGGATAAAATCAAACAAAGGGAGACTCTTTTTCACCGGAAGTTGATTCAACAGCAAATCTCCGTAGCGTTTGGCTTCTTTTTGCGGATCGGACTCGCCTATCATCCTGAAAATATTCTGATCCGGTATCGGAACGTGTTTAAGCAGTGTTTCATACGTCATTCCGAAGTTACTTTCCGGATGCACGGGCGGTACACAACGTTCGTCCACCCAAAAAAGCCGTACAAAATGCCACGGAAAGGAATCGACATACCGTGTAGCCAACAAATTGAATAAAAGTTTGGGAGTATTGCCGCCCGAAACAGCCACATTGAACGGAAGCGAGAGTTTGGTTTTTACTTTCGCGGCTGCGAACATCCTTTCGGCAACTGCCAGTGCTGCTGCTTCGGGAGTATCAGAAATATAAACGTCAGGCAACATGTTATTCGTCTTTAAATTTTTTGAACGGCGGTCTCCATTTCAAATCCGAGCGTCCAAACAGCTGGTTAGCTTCTTTCGGACCCCAGGTATTGCATTCGTAGAAGTACAATGGAATGTCGGGATTGTTTTTCCAGGCCTGAATAATCGGATCGACAAATTTCCAGCTGGCTTTTACAGCATCGGCGCGGGCGTAGAGCGTAGAATCGCCAATCATGCAATCAAGCAGCAGCCTTTCATAGGCTTCGGAGATTTTATTTTGTGCCAAATCGGAATAATGAAACGCCATATTCACGTTTTGAACCTTGTAACTCGCTCCCGGAATTTTCATACCGAAGTCCACAGCCACTCCGGCATCGGGATGAATGCGAAGAATGATCATGTTGGTGGACTGAGCCACACATCGCTGTTTGAAAAGCTGATGCGGTGCCGGTTTCAGGTGTATCACCACTTCCGTAACGCGTGCCGGCAATTGTTTACCGGTTCGGATATAAAACGGAATGTCGTTCCAACGCCAGTTATCTATAAAAACACGCATCGCAACAAAAGTTTCGGTGCGCGAATTGGGTGCTACATCCTTCTCCTGACGGTAACCTTTCTGAACCTGATCGTCCACATAGGTTTCGATATATTGTCCGCGAACTACATTCTCAGCCACTTCAGTTGATTTGATGGGGCGAAGCGATTGCAGCACTTTTACGCTCTCATTGCGGATGGATTCCGATTCAAAGATCGATGGAGGCTCCATTGCCACGACAGCCAGCACCTGTAATAAGTGATTTTGAATCATATCACGCATGGCACCCGAAGAATCGTAGTATCCACCGCGATTGCCCACGCCAATTTTTTCGGAAGCGGTAATTTCAATCCGATCAACATATTTCCGATTCCAAATCGGTTCGAAAAATCCATTTGAAAAGCGGGTGACCATGATGTTTTGCACGGTTTCTTTGCCCAGATAATGGTCAATACGATAAATTTGATCTTCATTAAATCCACTTCGGAGTTTCGTATCCAAATCTATCGCTGTGTCGTAACTGTAACCGAACGGTTTTTCGACGATAATGCGTTTCCAACCATCGGTTTCGGTATTCAATCCGTGTTTTATAAGATGCGCAGCCACCACTTCGTATAGAAACGGCGGAATGGAGAAGTAGTAAATAATATTTTTCGGGATGGCGAGCTTAGCCGAGAGGTTGTCGATATACGCTTTAAGCACTCCAAAATCTTCTTCGGCCTGATTGTTTACTTTTTGGTAATAAACATGTTGAAGAAAATCCTGCATTTTGTCGGGAAATTCCTCTGTACGGCTTTTTGCGAATTCAAGCAGGGCACTGGCTACGTCTATACGATTGGCTACTTCGTCTTTTTCCAGACTTCCGGTACCGACGATGGCAAAATTTTCGGATAACAGATTGTCTAAGTACAACTGAAATACGGCTGGCAGCAATTTGCGTCTGGACAAATCACCGTTTGAGCCAAAAATGACTAAAATCTGGCTTTCGACCGGATTTTTTCGTGCGCTTTTCTTTATTGTTTCTTCCATTTTCGGAGGTTATATTGAAATAATAACAGTTAAAACGCTAAATCGTTCAGTTTATTTATTTTTGAGCCACGAATTAGACGAATTATGACAAATTACACGAATTATGTAGAATTGAAATTTCAGTAATCGCTTATAATTTTTCACCGTAAGCCAAATCGCCGGCATCGCCCAGCCCAGGAATGATATATGAATGTTCGTTCAGTTCAGGATCAATGGCTGCAGCCCAAATAGTAGTTTTTGTTTCAGGAAAATGAGCGGCTACATAATCAATTGCTACCTGACTGGAAATAACAGTGGCAATATGAATGTGCGCCGGTTTGCCTTTGGTGAGCAATGCGCCATACGCCAACTCCATTGAACCGCCCGTGGCAAGCATTGGGTCGGTAATAATCAGGGTTTTACCAGTCAGATCAGGGGATGCGATGTATTCGATGAAAATATCGAACTTGAGCGCATCTTTATATTTGCGATAGGCGGAGACAAAAGCATTTTCGGCCGTATCAAAATAGCTTAGAAAACCGGTATGGAAGGGTAATCCGGCACGAAGGATGGTGGCAATCACAATTTTTTCGTCGATAACTTCGGTTGGTGCAATGCCGAGCGGCGTTTTTACCTCCTCGGTTTTGAAATGCATGGTTTTACTTATTTCGTAGGCCATTATTTCGCCAATGCGTTCCATATTCCGGCGGAAACGCATGGAATCTTTCTGAATTTTCACCGAACGGATTTCTTTCAGGTAGTGATTCAGCACGGAATTGTTCTCGGATAAATTGATGATATTCATGTTTTTTGTTTTTGTTGCTTTCACAAAAGTAATGTTTTTTCAATTCATTTCATAAACTAGGCAACAGAATTGATTATTGAACCTTAATATCTGGTAAAATAGTAGTTCCGAAAACTATCGGAATTGTTTCGTTTAAATTTCTCACAAAAAATTTATCTATATGTTTACCTGACAATGCTGATTGTTGAGTCAATTTTCGGTAATGATTCGTGATAAAAATATTTATTTGCATAGGCTAAATCTATGCACTGCCGAAGTTATAAAAATTAATCATATAATTATTTATTACAATGTAAATCCTTAACGACTAATTAATATGGTTAACATTATATAATTTTTTTAATAGTAATCTTTTATTTTTGGCGTTTAATTGTAGTTTTACAATCAAAAATATAGACTACTTTTTTGAATAATACAAATGTATTGAAACTGAATTATTATCAATTAAATCAATATTATGAAAAAACCCATTTCCAAACACCTATTTATCATTATCGTATTGTTGCAACTAATGAGTTGCTTCAATTATGTAAATGCGCAACAAGACAAATTGCCAAGTATCTTGCAAAGTGAACTTAACCGAGAATTTGCAGTTCTTAAAACACAGGAAGTTCCAGCTTATTACATTGCTTATCGGGTGGATGACATTAAAAATTACAATGTTACTGCACAATTTGGAGCTTTAGTAAATTCTGCCGGTAGTTATTCACGGATACTTACTATTACCATTCGGGTTGGCAGTCCACAACTTGATAATTTTCATTCAATCAGAGATGTAAATATGAATTCTTCTATGATAACTCGAATAGAAATCCCAATTGAAGAAAGTGAAGATGCCATAAAAAATATCGTATGGAAAGCTACGAATACCGCTTATCAAGATGCGGTTACTAAATTTTCAAAAGTAAAAGCTAATATCTCAATTAAAGTCGCTGAAGAGGATAAATCGCCCGACTTTTCGCAGAATACACCCAATGTATATGAAGACAAGCCATTGAATTTTGAAAGTTTAATGTTCAACAAGAAAGAATGGGAGAATAGAGTAAAAAAATATTCTTCTGTATTTTTAAAAGATGCAGCCATTTTCTATGGTGTGTCCAACATTAGTTTTCAAGTAACCAGAAAATACTTTGTTTCATCCGAAGGCGACAAGGTAGTTCAAAACTCAAGTGCTTGCAATGTGACTATTCAGGGAGTAATTAAGGCTAAAGATGGAATGGAATTACCACTTTATAAAACGTTCTTTGCATACCGTCCTGAACGGTTACCAGCAGACAATGAGATGCAAAAAAGTGCCGAAACTGTTGTTGCAAATTTGACAATTTTGAAGAATGCACCTGTTGCCAATCCTTTTTCTGGACCTGCATTGCTTTCACCCGAGGCCGCAGGAGTATTTTTTCATGAGATTTTTGGACACCGTGTGGAGGGGCAACGTATGAAAAGTGAAAACGATGCACAAACATTTAAGAAAAAGGTGGGTGAACTGGTTTTGCCTAAATCACTTAATGTTTATTCAAATCCATTACTCAAATCATACAACGGTATTGATCTAAATGGTTATTATCTTTATGACGATCAAGCATCAAAAGCAGAAAATGTAGGAGTTGTTGAGAATGGTATCTTGAAAAACTTTCTGATGTCCCGCACTCCCATTAATGGATTTGCCAAAACGAATGGTCATGCACGAGCAGAAATGGGAATGCAAGCAGAATCCCGTCAATCGAATCTGATAATTGAAACTACAGATCCAAAAAGTACGAAAGAATTGCGTGCTGAACTGATTCGTTTAGCCAAAGAACAAAAAGCTGAGTATGGTTATTTGTTTCAGGAAGTAACAGGCGGTTTTACAACCACAGGACGATACAACCCCAATTCATTTAATGTAACTCCAACGTTGGTATATCGTATTTATGTTGATGGTCGTCCGGATGAAATTGTTCGAGGGGTAAATTTAATTGGAACTCCGTTGTCCATGTTTGCACAAATAGATATGGCTGGTGGCGAAAAAGGTGTTTTCAATGGAACATGCGGCGCTGAATCGGGAGCTGTTCCGGTATCGTGCTGTAGTCCGATGGTTCTGGTGAAAATTGTGGAAACGCAAAAGAATTCAAAATCGCAAGAACGGTCGTATATCTTACCACGTCCTGAAGAAAATAAATAACCAACTAATTTTAAAGTCATGAAACTATCAAAATATATTTCAGTAGTACTCATTCTACTCTTATCGTTTAATTTATCTGCTCAAAGCAAATCGGACACTATCATTTTCAAAGCATTAAAAGATGAAATGTCGCGAAACTTAGGTGGATTAAAGCTTGAAAATCAAAAACCACCGTTCTTTATTCAAAATTCGCTAGCTGATGGACGTTATTTTTTTGCAAAAGCTTCGTTAGGAGCTCTAATTCGTTCCAGAGAAGTGCCATTAAATAATTCGAGTTATAGACTTATGGTTGGTGACTATGCCATAAATGATGAAAATTTTGTGAGCGGACTTCAAAACTATAATTCGGGTGGTGCCAATTTATCATTCCCAATTGATAATGATTATATGGCTATCCGTCGTGCCTTTTGGTTGATATTGGATAGAAGTTATAAAGTAAGTATTGATAATTATACCCAGAAACTGAGTGTATTAAAGCAACAAAATAAAGATAAAAGCGAAATAATTGATGATTATTCGCGTACCCAACCTGTAACTGCATTATTTCCATATTCAGAAACTAAATATGATAAGACGTTGTGGGAAAATAATATAAAGAAAATATCAGCGGTGTTTGAAAACTTTCCTCAAATTCAAAGTTCAGCGGTAGATGTATTTATATTTAATGCTAATATTTACACCATAAACAGCGAAGGTTCAAAAATACGGAGTAGTGTAAAAACTGCGTGTATTCTGGTAAACGCTTCGACCCAAGCTATGGATGGAGAATTATTGAATGATCATGTACTTTGTTATGCACCGGTTAGCGAAGGTCTTCCATCTGTTGATGAGATTTCTGCTAAAGTAAAACAAATGGCTGAGAACCTGAATAAACGACGTTCGGCGCCTATCATTGAAGAAGCATACCAGGGTCCTGTAGTTTTTGAAGGAGATGCTTTAGCTGAATTGTTTAATAATAAGTTATTTAGCAATAATGGACTTCTAACTTCGAGAGAGCCGCTTTACGCTGTTGTTTCATCGAAGGGAATGAACAATAAAATTGAAAATAAAATAGGAAAAAGACTTTGTGCCGAAAACATATCCATCGTTTCGGAGCCTAAAACGAAGGTTTTCAACAATACTCCATTGGTAGGTTCGTATGATATAGATACCGAAGGTGTAGTACCTCAAAATGGATTAATGTTAGTGGATAAAGGGATTCTAAAAACGTTGTTGAGCGATCGCATACCCACACCTAAAATAAAAGAATCAAATGGTTCCAGCAGATTTACTCTTTTAGGAACTCGTCAGAAGAGTCCGGGAGTTATTAATGTTACGTATTCAAATGGACAAACCTATGCTGATTTATTAAAGTCAGTAGCCACAGAAACTGCAAAGAACGGACTTGAATATTATTATATTGTCCGGAAATTTGAAACGTCAAACATTGTACAATCCATTCAGCCAAGTCCTTCTGGTTTTACAAAGCCGGTGGCTATATACAAAGTATCCGTAAAAACAGGCAATGAAGAGCTGGTTAGATGTGCCAATATTAGCGAATTCCCCTTGTTATCGTTCAAATATGCATTGGGTGGAACAACTGAAAAGGTTGCCTACAATCTGGTTAATAATACGGTGCTTCCTATATCCTATATTGTTCCGAAAGCCATGGCTTTTAATGATATTAGTTTAGAAAAAGATAATTCGCCCAAAGGAAAATTGCCGATTGTAGAGAATCCATTGGTAAAGGCGAGTAAATAAGAGTAGGAAAGTTCGACCTCTCCCTATATCCCTCTCGCAAGGAGAGGGATTTGGTGTGTGCAACAAAGAAGTTATACGAAAGTTTCCTATTGTTTTTAAATTGTGGATTTATTGAAAACAAAATATGGGTCTCGCGATTTTTAATCGCGTTCTTTAATTACCGCGATTAAAAATCGCGAGACCCAGAATAAAGAAACTCAAAAGGCATAAATAGTAATAATATTTTTTTTGTATTTTAGAATTCCGACCTCTCCCTAATTTTCGAGTATTGGATTAAAACCAATACTCGAAGACCGTTGGTTCCCTCTCACAAGGAGAGGGACTTGGTGTGTGCAACAAAGAAGTTATACGACATTCTTTCTTTCCTACTATTTAAATAAGCCGTTGGATTGGAAAATTCATTTGTAAAGAAGAAATTGTGGGATAAAGTTAACTAAAACCCGCTTGTAGAGCCAGCTTCCACAATTATAGGTTAATAACATGAGGTATAAACAGTTTATTATCAACTTACAAGCCATTTGAAAAAAAATTAAAAGGCGCTGAGTTAAATATTTTGTGTTTAGATAAAAGAGTGAAAATTGTAAAATCAAATAAATCAATCAGTTAAAACTTACATATTGTAATTATTACAACTTAAATACAGAATTCAGACAGAATTTAAAGAAAAATAAAGATCATATCGTTTTAAAATTCAAATAATATAACATATATTTGTGGTATAAAATACTGGTGTTGATCGTACAGTGGGGTGTATTTTGATTTGAGATTTATAGAGTGACTTTCTATCGCGTAAAATCTAAATAATATTCCTATGATTCTTTTTGTTACATCGCGTTCCGAAACTCATCGGACTGAACAGAATTATCTGCTGAGCATGCAGATTGCCCGTTGCGCCATTCGTGCGCATTATTTTCCATGTGTTGCCACGTTGAGTGACTGCATTCAGCCGGAAAATTATTCGCAATAAAAACATATTAGCTTGCAAACTTATTTACCGACTCGCACGGAGTGGGATGGAATCGGTTATTTCGATCTGAAGGGTTTGTAAAGTAATCTGAGGAGTGATTTTTTCCAACTAAATTGAAATAATAACAATCTGCGGAGTGATTTTTTCGATCTAAATTAAAATAATAACAATCTGCGGAGTACTTTTTTCAATCTAAAATGAAATTTTAAGAATCTGCGGAGTAATAAAACCAATCTAAATTGCAAAAAAAGCAATCTGAGGCGTTAATTTACTCGTCTAAAGCAGGATAAAAATCGTTTCAAGAGCGATTGAAACGAACTAAGTAATGAATATAATAACCTGTAATGTATTTATAAATAAGTTATTTTGTTTTGTCGGGGCTTCCGCCCCAAACCCTGACTTACTTTTTGTCTTGCCACAAAAAGTAAGCAAAAAAGTCAAGACTGCGCCCGCTTCACTCGAAAAACTTATGCTCAGTTGGCTGAAACTGTCCAAACTCGCTCCTTCGTCGCTCAAACAAGGACAGTTTCAAACGCCAACTTCACTTGTTTTTCGGTTCACCGGACGAGGTCACTCGTTGGCAAACTTTGTGCAATTCAATATCATTTATCTTTTTATTGAAAATAGCGATCAAATGCACTACAGTGACTTACAAATATCAAAAAGCAGATAAAATAAAGAAATAAAACAGCATAAGACTTTCGGCAAACAGAAAAGCGGAATATAAATAAACGAGTTCGGTTTTTCTGCTCATTATAATATTAACAATTTAATACGTACTAAAATGACTACACTTCAAGTTTTAAAGCTAAGAATGTACATCGCATTGCGTATATTGCTAAGAGCTAATCCGGCTATTTTAGCAAAATTACCGAATGCTGATGAGTTACTAACCGCACTGGATAATGCTATTGCTGACATTCAGGCAAATGATTTATTGAAAAAGAAAACTGCCAATGAAATCAAAGAGATTATCAACGCATTGCGCAGCAATTTGACACGTGATATACTGGGTACATCGCGTAAAATGCAAGCTTATGCCGATTATAAAAAGGACAAAGCTTTGCTGAAAGACACTAAATACACGGATAGTTCTCTTTCGGGACTTTCGGATGTAGAACTGGTACAGGTAGCTAAGAGCTTGCATGCAACAGTGAATCTATACCTGACGGAATTGCAACTTTATGAGTTGAATGCTGCAACTCAAAAGACTTTACTGGACGATGCAACGCTGTATGAAACTTCCAGTCCGCAGTTGGATGCAAAGAATCGTGAGCAGAAAAATATTACTGCTGTCATAGTTGAAAACTATAAAACCGCCGATGGGATTGTAGCCAGTCTGGACAAACTGGTAGAAATTGTACGCGATACCGAACCTGCATTTTATAAAGATTACAAAACCACCCGTAAAGTGGATGTGCCTACGGGCGTGGTGCAACTGATAGCTAAGATAATGGATGTGGAAACCGGCGCAGGCATACCGAATGCTACAGCCACGTTTACGCAGACGGATGCCACGGCTGAACCGATAGTGAAGCAAACGGCAGATAAAGGAGGATTTCAGATTAAATCTGTGCCGAACGGGATTTATTCGGTAACGGTGGTGAAGCTGGGATACCTCACGCAAACGCTGAACCTCACTTTGCCGGGCGATGAGCCGTATAATCTGGAGGTGAAGTTGGTGAAGAACTCATAACCCCTAACCCCGTTCGACTGAGCTCACGCCGAAGCCTAAAGGGGAAACTGATAAATTACACATATTCCACTGTATGGTGGGTATGTGTAATTTAATGGAGAGGATAAATGCATTTAATGTTGTTGCCACACGATTGAATGGTGGGGGAGCGAAAGGGATTCATTAATAAGAAATGGATATTTAATATGACCAGATTAAATCCTGTATACGAACAACAGTTAATATGAAACTATTTTTATATTTCACAACTAATCAACATCATAAAACAATCCATCATTAACCATAAGGCGGATGTATGCGAACAAGTAGTTCGCAAAGCGATTCGTTAGCAGCCATTTTAAAAAATGAAAAAAAGCATAGAGGTAAGTATTAGTTTAAACTTGTATAAATAGTGTGCCGTGACATCACTTGATAAATTAATAAAAGACAAAGGTCCTATACTATCTGGAGAATTGATTAAAGCTCTTGCTAGTAATGAGAAAGCACTCTCTAATGATGCCGCAAGAAAAAGACTATCTCGGATAGGTGGAGATATATTTAGAGTTAGAGGATTGTTTACTGACGGACAAATTCTGTTTCACGACAAAGAGATTTTTGGTACTGAAAAATATTTTTCAGGGCTCATGAATGCTCTCAAAACTTCAGGTAAACAGTATTATTTAATTATTCAGGCTCTAGATTTTCATTATGGTTATTTAAAACTTAATCAAATTCCAGCTTATAGTATAAACCCAACTGGAAAACTAAAAGGTCATTTGACATTTGAAACGGCCTTTCGAAACCTAATTAAATTGCGTTTAATTAGTATAGATGAAGAATATGTTTACATTTCAAGTGAAGTTTCCTTTAGTAGCACCAATTTTAAACGGTCGAAAGGGATTGAGATGGCTAAAAATTTTTTGTTAGCGCAATTCAGTGATTGGTCGAGAAATATTGGATTAGTTTCGTTTAACAGTTCAACATTCCATAGTGAATTTGGAAAATATCAATTTAATTTTGTAGCACCATCATACATTGGTTCTTTAACAAGGAAGACCACAAGTTCAATTGTTCCTGCTTTTGTTATCGCTGATTTATTAATAGGAAATGTTATAAATAAGGATCAAGTTGAATTTTTTATTAATAAAATATCAGCGCTTAAACAACAAAAGAACTTAGCAAAGTTTATTCCTTTTCTAATTGTAGATTCAATTGACCCAAATGCTCTTAATGCTTTGAAATCAAATGGAGTTGTTGTAGGATTTACTAATGAATTATTTGGCAACAATTACAAAGATCTTCTAAATTCTTTAATCAATCTTGTAACAAATGCAGGTGCAATTTTGAAAAAGAATCCTGAAGCATATTTAGACTTAGTAAGCAAGCTTAATAAATTAGTCGATGGAAAAACAAATAATTTGAGAGGTGATTTATTTGAATTAGCAGTTGGTTACTATCAAGGTAGAATTTGTACGAACATAGACATTGGGAAAATGATTATACACGAAGGTAATAGAAGAGAAATTGATGTCTATGGCTTACTCGCAAATTCTGTAATAATATGCGAATGTAAAGGTTATAATCACCCAGTAACTGAAAATGAGATTGAATTATGGTTAGGAGAAAAAGTTCCAGTTATTAGAAAGTGGATACTTGATAATGCTTCATTATCAGAAAGAGAAATCATTTTTCAATTTTGGTCTACAGGAGGTTATACTCCAGAAGCATTAGATTTATTAGAAAAGAGAAAACTAGGTACATCCAAATATACTATTGAATATTTTGATTTAGACAAAATGTTAGAAATGTCAAAACGAGTAAACTCGAAAAAATTTACAGAAATACTGAGAGAGTATTATATAAAAGAGATTTAAAAAAACTGCTGCTAACACACGCCTATGCTCACCTGCTGGCTTACATGCACTTAGCAGTATTTGCTCCCGCATTCACTTTTTCGCTTTGCGAAAGTGAAGCTCCCGCAAATCGCAGGTGCGCATAGCCTCGGTCGTTAGGGGCAATAATAAAAAAAGCTCAATTACAATTTACGTTCGAAACAACAAATGACTTACAATGAAATTGATTAATTTTTTAATAGAGAACAAGGAATTAATACTGATACTTTCAGGTATAGGAACATTTATATCTTCAATAATTGCAATTTTCACATTAACTGAAGTGAAAAAACAGAGACTTTCTCTTTACAAACCAGAAATTCTTTTAAAAACATTTTTAGTGACTATCTCGAAAAGTCCACTAGTAAAGGAATCTGGAGAATTATTATATTATAAAGTTTCTAATTTTAATGATTACTCAAATAATTATAACGACATACAATTTGAAGTTTTTCCCAAATATAAAGTCGAAAATTTAGGCTTAGGAATAGCGAAAAATATAACATGTAAATGGTCTTTTGACGTAAAAGCAGCAATAAAAGAAATTGAAAAGATAATGCCTAATAACTTATCATTTGATTACCACAAAGATTTAAATTTATATTTTCTACAGAATAATCTTAACGAAGAATTTCATTATTCTTCAAATGCAGACATTCATAAACAAAACATTGATTATATTTCTCCAATCAACATTCAACAACATTTTCATTTTCATTCTATTCCAGATATTATAATCTTTACGCATATTTTATTTCTTTTATTGAAAAATGACCTAATTGAAGAAACAGGAAAAGATTTTCATATATTTTCATTTGATAAATATAAATTTCCAGAGCCGACACTTCATATTGAATATCGTGACTTAAACAACAAAAAACATTCAAATAAATTTAATTTCAAGTTAGATGCAGTGCAAACTCAAATAGGAGGTGAATTAGATCTGACAAAAGAGTTCTGTTATTTAGAATTTAAAATTGAATAAATATTACTGCCCCTAACACATGCCTCTGTTCATTGGCTGGCTGAGGTGCAAATTGTCTGAATCAGAATTTACAGAATTAGGGAATTTACAGAATAAGAAAAAAAAGAAGAATAGTTACTGATGGGACGGATTAGAATCCGAGCAAGCGATGGCATATATAATAGTTGTGTTCAATATTAAAAAAAACTCCGACATTGAGATTTAAGATTTTAATAATATCATTTTTCGTCATTTTATCGATTTATAGTCAGGATAATGGACTCAAAAAGCAATCTGTTATTAATGATTATAGGAATCGATTGATACATTACATGCAAGATGATACAGTGGCAAGTCTTTCATATGCTA
>Ga0302288_1001419_pt1 | contig 15587 bp, 11 predicted proteins | sample III_Fen_N1_1_FD_194549 | JGI IMG/M metagenome (GOLD analysis project Ga0302288, IMG submission 194549) | Peat permafrost microbial communities from Stordalen Mire near Abisko, Sweden - III_Fen_N1_1 | ecosystem: Environmental > Terrestrial > Soil > Wetlands > Permafrost | place: Sweden: Abisko...
ATTTTTAAATCGGGTGTCTGATACGAAAGTTGTAACAAGTGATATTGATAATTCTTTGAATCAGTACCCGATTGGATGACTGAATTATCGGCCAGAAATTCCAGGTTGTGACGAATTTCGTATTTCAACAACCAGGCAGCCGGATTGATCCAGTAAATAATCGTCATCAGTTCACTTAACAGGACATCCAGACTGTGCCATTGCCGGGCATGTGTATTTTCATGTATCAGGATCTGGTCGGTTTCCTGTTCGTTGTGCAGGGACGGATTCATGAATATCGTTGAGAAGAATGAAAACGGGGTGATCATGCTGTCAATCGATACAATTTCAACGCCATGCAGGATTTGCTTTTTCCCTTTCATTCTCCAACGTAAGATGGATGAAAGCTGAATCATCATTCGAATGAACAGAATAATTGAAACCAGACCATAAACGCCCAACAAAATATTTTCAATATTGAGATAGCTTACAGGTGCATTCGTTATGGTGATTTCTTTAAGTTGCACATAGTTCGCCATAATAACCTTCATGGGTTCCTGCTTTTCCAGCCAGCCCGAAAATGAAATGAACGGATAGACAAAAGACAAAAGAATACTAAATACAAGATAAAAGCGGCGGGTAGCCCAAAAGGTATCCTTATAAAATACCAGACGGTAAAAGATGTAAAACAGGGCTATCGCGATGTTTACTTTCAGAAAATACATGAGTGCGTTGTTCATTTCTTTTCGATGAGTTTAAAAATTTGAATGGTACTATTTTGAAGTATGGATGGTTCCTTTTATTCAGCATGTTCCCTCTTAATAAAAAACCTGCTGAACTATTTTATTTCTCATATCTCCTGATAAACTTGAACTAAAACAATTAGTTGAACTCAATTTTTTTTTTTTCAGTGATATAAAAACTAATCCTTTATTCCTTAATTGAAAGAATGAATAATTTCAAATGATTTACTTTGTCACTGCATTGATCTGATTCCACTTCTTCATTGTTATTAAAATCACTCCGTTTTTACCTTTATCTCCATAAATAGCTGTAGCCGATGCATCTTTTAGTACGGAGATTTCTTTGATATTCTCAGGTTTGAGTACCTTGAATTCGCTTTCGAGTACTTCTTTTCCATCAATGATATATATTGGTGGGTTATTTGGGTCAAATTCTTTTACTTTGGGTGCTGTTCCAGAATTAGGATAATTCTTATCACCATAATCAACACCGACGATTGAACTTTTTCCCTGACTTGAAGAACCGGAGCTATCATCCAATCTGAATACAATAGGTAAAGTATAATAAACAGATACCTTTTTCCCATTTTGTTCACCTGGAATAAAGTCAGGGAAAGAGTTTATAACACGTAATGCTTCATGATCAAGAAGTTCTACAACTTTTAGATTTGAAGATCCGACTTCTTTATTGTCTTCTGAGACAGTACTTTTTAAAAATATCGGATCAACAACTTTTCCCTTGGAATTTACAGTAAATCTAATGATAATCGTTCCTTGGCCCCCTTTTTCCATCGCCTCCTTGGGATATTTCATATTTTGCGAGATATAATTAATTAATGCTTGTTCTCCACCCGGATACTGAGGCATTTTTTCAACAACCGTATAGATTTGATCTTTATCAGACTTTCCAATTAGCTGCTTTGAGTTTTGATGCAGGCTGTCAGCAGTTGTTTGTGCAATAATTGCTTCATTTGAATTTGAATCATACACTGTTGAAGAAAGATCAGTTTTAGCAGAGCCGGCTAATTCATCACTTGTAACTTCCTTTTGTGAAATCACATTCTTTGTCTTATTGACAAGAGTTTCAGCATTGCTCGACAGCACTAAAGCAAGAGCCAGTGGAACGATCAGCGAGTACTTAAGGATACCAGCTTTCTTTGTTTTTTGTTGATTCATCATGGTAATACGTTTTTTAAGGGGTGAAACATTAAATTTGTTGATTATTTTTATGTCGGGTGTCTGATACGAAAGTTGTAACAGGTGATATTGATAATTCTTTGAATCAGTACCCGATTGGATAACAGAATTGTCGGCGAGAAATTCAAGGTTGTGACGTATTTCGTATTTCAACAACCAGGCTGCCGGATTGATCCAGAAAATAATCGTCATCAGTTCACTTAACAGGACATCCAGGCTGTGCCATTGACGGGCATGGGTGTTTTCATGTGTCAGGATCTGGTCGGTTTCCTGTTCGTTGTGCAATTCCGGATTCATGAATATCGTAGAGAAGAACGAAAACGGGGTGATCATCCTGTCAATCGATACAATTTCAACTCCATGAAGGGTTTGCTTTTTCCCTTTCATTCTCCAATGTAAGATGGATGAAAGCTGAATCACCATTCGTATAAACAGGATAAGTGAAACAAGACCATAAACACCAAGCACTATATTTTCAATATTGAGATAGCTTACAGGTGCATTCGTTATGGTGATTTCTTTCAATTGCACATAATTAGTCATGATTGCCTGCATGGGTTCCTGTTTCTCCAGCCAGCCCGAAAGTGAAATAAAAGGATAGACTACAGACAACAAAATACTAAATACCAGATAAAAGCGGCGGGTAGCCCAAAAGGTATCCTTATAAAATACCAGACGGTAAAAGATGTAAAACAGGGCTAACGCGATGTTTACTTTCAGAAAATACATGAGTGCGTTGTTCATTTCTTTTCGATGAGTTTGATGATTTCTTTTAATTCTTCAGCAGTTATCTTTTTCTTCTCGGCAAAGAAACTGACCATATCTTTGTACGAATTCTCAAAATAATTCAGCACTACCCCCGACATAAATTTCGATTTGAATTCGCTTTCTTCCATAACCGGACTATACTCCGATGTATTGCCATAGCGGGTTCCTTTTATATATCCTTTGCGTTCAAGGTTTTTTACGATTGAAGCCACTGTTGTATATGGTGGTCGGGGATCTTCCATCCGTTGAATGAAATCCTTGATAAAACCTTTGCCCTGCTGAAAAATAATCAGCATCAATTCTTCTTCCTGGTTGGTTAGCTTTTCCATATTCCTTATCCTATAAACGATTAAAAGTGTGTATTATTACGAAGACTTCGCAAAACTACGAATATTTCGTAACATGTGTTCATTGTATGCGATCTTTTAATTATTTTTAATTATTCGAAGTTATAACAACTCTTTTTTTTTTCTGTTGTTTATATAAATAGATTGTAGAGCTGAGCTACTTTACTAAAAAACATATCACCACAAAACAATAGAAAACAAAATACATAACCACATACATTGAACACAAAAGAAAACACAAAAACAACAAAATACATAACCACATATAACACAATAGAAAAACACAATAGAAAACAAAATACATAACCACAATAGACACATAGAACACAATAGAAGAACACAATAGAAGAACACAATAGAAGAACACAATAGAAGAACACAATAGAAGAACACAATAGAAAAACTTAATAGAAAAACTTAATAGAAAAACACAATATAATATCACAAAATTACTTAACTATAAAGGACACAAAAACAAAAGAAACAACCGCAAAAATTAAAGAATAAATTATTAAAGAAATTTGCATCCTTTCTAAAACATTTTTTGTGCTCTTTTTGATTGTTGTTATCAATTGAGACTTTATATAAACTTTTGTGACTTTTGTGGTTATGTATTTTTTTATTTCTTTTTTGTTTGTGTAGTTAGAATTTCTTCTTCTCACTAAAACCAGTTGTCCTAAATATAAAGATATATCAATCCTTTTTCATCCATAATTTGTTGTATTTTTGTAATATTAAAAATGAGGAGTATGAGAAACTTTACGGTTAAAGCCAGGATTGCAGGCTTATTTATTGTATTTCTGTTGATAGCAACTGCAGGTATCCGTGCTCAGGTTAGCTATTATTTTTATGTTCAGTTTACTGATAAAAACAATTCGCAGTATTCACTCTCAAAGCCTTTAGAGTTCCTTTCCGAAAGGGCAGTTGCACGGCGGACTTCATTTGGGCTGTCCTGCGATTCAACCGATCTTCCTGTCAACCCTTCGTATATCAAACAAATTAAAGACCTAAGTATTCCTGTTCATTGTCAGAGTAAATGGATGAACGGAGCTACAGTCCTGCTTCCCGATTCAGGTATGATGAGTCAGGTTCGCAGGTTGCCGTTTGTGAAATTTGTTGAATATTCAGGCAAGCTGACAGGTCCTGTACAGGCTCCAAAAGGGAAATATAAAATAAAAACAACATTTGATTACGGAATTGCTGCGGGTCAGATAAACCAGTTGAATGGAACAACTTTACATAACGAGGGTTATAGGGGCAAAGGTATTCAAATAGGGGTTATTGATGCAGGATTTATGAGTGTCAATACCAATACGGCATTTGATAGCCTTCGTTTACAGGGACGGTTGCTGGGAACAAAAGATATTATCAATCCCAATTCGGATATTTATTCGGAAGATTCACACGGGGCAATGGTTCTGTCGACCATGGCAGGGAATGTTCCGGGTCAGTTTCTGGGAACTGCACCTGATGCATCATACTGGTTGATTCGGACAGAATATGTTCCAACCGAGTATAAAGTAGAACCCGATTTCTGGTGTTCGGGAATCGAATTTGCCGATAGTGTGGGAGTGGATATTGCCACTTCGTCACTCGGTTATTCTACCTTTGATGATCCATCCATGAATTTTACTTATGCCGATATGAACGGAAAAGTGTGCCGGGCAAGTCGTGCTGCTAACCTGGCAAGCAAGAAAGGCATCATTGTTACTGTAGCTACCGGAAATGAAGGCGAAAAAACCTGGCATTATATTAGTTCACCGTCTGATGCGGATGGAATTATTACAGTAGGTGCTGTGACATCGGTCGGAACGCCCAGCTATTTTTCGTCGTTTGGACCCAGTTCGGACGGAAGGGTAAAGCCTGAGGTGTGTGCAACAGGTTCTTTTTCAGCGATAATCAGTTCTGCTGGAACTCCTTCTAACGGAGATGGAACATCTTTTGCGACACCGATCATGGCAGGAATGATGGCCTGTCTGTTGCAACGGTATAAAGCTATTGATGCACTGACTGATGTACCTACAATCCTGAATTCAGTATTTAAAAGCGGAAGCCTATATAATAATCCCACTGACCAAATGGGATATGGAATTCCTGATTTTGTACAGGCAGAAAAGAATTTAAAGACTTTTGATTCGATCAGGCAAATAGAAAAAGAAAATTTTGTGTTGTCATATAATCCAACGCTTAAAACAATTACTGTCCGTTTTACAGAAAGTAACTTTCCAAAGAATTCAACTGTCAGTATCTATTCGATGACAGGGAGTCTACTCTTAAACCAACCTTTAACCGAAACTTCCACCGTTTTGCAATCCGGTAAATTTCAAACCGGTGTTTATGCTGTCAGTGTTTCGGAAAACGGGAAAACAAATACGGTGAAAGTTGTTGTGCGGTGATCGTTCCACGTTCCACGTTCCACGTTCCGCGTTGAGGATTTTTGTCGTCGGTCAATATTGTTTTATTTAAATTTAATTCAAGATAATATCAAATTATTTCATTATTATTGTTCAACCAACTAAACTAAGTAAGGTCCCGTTAACGGGATCAACAAGAATAAAGAATCATCAAACAATAACACGGAACGCTTTAATCAATAATTTAAAGAATCATCAACCCATAACGCGGAACATTGAACGCGGAACGTGGAACACAAAACTCTTCACCCATGACTTCAATCACCCTTTCCGAATTAACCGAACAGATTCAGCAAACCATAAAGGTGAGTTTCAATACGCAAGTATGGATTCGTGCCGAGATAAGTGAGTTACGTGAAAATCCTGGAGGACATTGTTATCTGGAACTGATTGAAAAAGACGTTGATTCGGATACTCTGCTGGCAAAGTCGAAAGCTACCTGTTGGGCTTCGACATACCGGATGTTGAAACCGTATTTCGAAAGTACTACCGGACAAACACTGAGGGCAGGATTAAAGGTGCTGATTTCAGTGAGCGTTGAATACCACAGCGTGTATGGTTTCAGCCTGAATGTCCGTGATATTGAACCTTCATTTACTATCGGTGAAATGGCTGCGCGAAGGTTGCAGATCATTAAACAACTGGAAGCAGATGGCGTTGTGGACATGAACAGGCAATTGCCGATGCCGGAAATCGTTCAGCGGCTTGCTATTATTTCATCTTCTACCGCTGCCGGTTATGGCGATTTCTGTGATCAGCTAAAAAACGATCCATCACACTTTGTCTTTTATAACAAATTGTTTCCTGCCATTATGCAGGGTGATCAGGCGGAAACATCTATTATTGCTGCACTGGAAAAAATCTATGAGCATATCGATTTATTTGATGTTGTTATAATTATTCGTGGGGGAGGAGCAACTACCGACCTGGCTTGTTTCGATTCGTACGACCTGGCATTGAACTGTGCACAATTTCCACTGCCAGTGATTGCAGGGATCGGGCATCAACGCGATTACACCATTCTGGACATGGTTGCCCATACGAGCGTTAAGACTCCGACAGCAGTGGCCGAATTCCTGATAGCCCATCTGCAGGAGGCAGAAAATCAGGCGACAGAACTGTTCGGGGATATACGGTCTCTCATCAAAAGCAGGATTGAAAATGAAATACGAAAAGTGGATTTGGCTAAATTGCGCATCAAACAGACCTTGCGTAGTTGGGTGGTACAACGGGCACATGTACTTGATCGCCAGAAAAGCCGGTTGCAGTCGACAATACGCATGCAGATACTGAGACAAAATAACAGATTGCTGTTACTCGAAAAAAACATTGAAAAACATTCTCCATCCTTTTTACTGAAGTATGGCTACACCATTACAACCCTGAACGGAAAACGAATCACATCTGCCGGTCAGGTGAAAACCGGAGATAAAATCCGTACTTTTGTGCATGATGGAGATTTTGAAAGCAATGTCAGTTGATATTACTTCGTGATATTACTTCGTGATATGATTTCATGCTATTACTTCGTGAAATGACATTGAGATATGATTCTAATCAATAGAACAAAATGATGTAAAATTAATAATAAACGAAATACTAATAGATATATAAAACCTGTAACCTGAAACGCGGAACACTAAACGTGGAACACAGAACACAGAACACAGAACACAGAACAAATAAACCAATGAGCAAAATAACACTTGAAAATATGGAGTTTCATGCCTTTCATGGCTGCCTGGAGCATGAACAGAAGCTTGGCAATACTTTTGTTGTAAGCATCGGTATGGAAATAGATACTTCATTGGCCGGGCAGACTGATGAGCTGGAACATACGCTTAATTACCAACTGGTGTATGATGTCGTGAAAACGCAAATGGAGATACCTTCAAAATTAATCGAACATGTCGGCCAGCGGATACTGGATGCTGTTTTTAATGATTTTCAACAGATTCAGAGTCTGGAAGTGAAGCTGTCTAAATTGAATCCACCACTTGGCGGGAAGGTTGACCGGGTGACGATTGAACTCAGCATAAAAAGATAGATAAGTAGATATTTTAGTTATAAATAGAATAAATTGACATGTCTATTAAAGAATAGAACGCGGATTTGACTGATTCAGCGGATTAAATCTGATTAATATCTTATAACGAATTTTAATCCCGATAGCTATCGGGAGGATTTTATTCATACAAGTATGAATGATAAAGACGTAGTTCTTAGAAATCATTTCAATTTATTGAAATTTAAATCCGTATTTAATCCGCTAAATCTGCGTTTATCAGCGTTCTATTCTTTTTAATGTAAAATGTGACATTTGATAGTTCCAATTACTTTCAATAAAAAAATGCTTTTCTCATTAGGAGGAAAGCATTTTTTTTAGAGATAGACTGAAATTAAGCACCCAAAGCCCTCAATGCTTCGTAGACCAGAATGGCCGGCCAAACAAGCGCTTTTAAAATGGCTAACACACCAAACCAGAATGTGGTGGCATGGGGCAGGAAATAAACGGCAGCACCAATTAATCCCAATCCGTAAACCGCACCTCCGGATGCTGTTTGTTGGTGATAATGCCTGTTTCTGCAATCATTGTTTTTTTCTTCGTCCATACTTGTTTTTTTAGTCATGAATAATACTATCAGTTTAATAACAATTGATGGCAAAGATAACAATATTTTAGTTGATTAGTTGTCCCGATAGCTATCGGGAGGTTGATTAAGTTAATTAAGTTGATTGGTTGATTAAGTTAATTGATTGATTAAGTTGATTGGTTGATTGGTTGATTAAGTTGATTAAGTTGATTGGTTGAGATAAGATTGATAAAGACAATACCGGAATAGACTTTGACACTTCCGGAATGGACTTTGACAGCTGTGGAATGTACTTTGACAGTCGTGGAATGGACATTGACAGCCGTGGAATGGACTTTGACAATGCCGGAATGAACTTTGACAACCCCGGAATGGAGAATTCAATAATAAACACAAAGGACAGGCACGCCTGAGTGTGTCTGTCCTTATGAATAAAGCGCGTTTGAAATTTATTTGTACAATCTGTCGCGAACTTCTTTTACTTCGTCAGAAGTCACGTATTCATCGTAATCCATTTGCTTGTCGATAATACCGTGGGGTGTCAGTTCGATAATACGGTTACAAACAGTCTGAATAAATTCACGGTCATGCGAAGACATCAATACATTGCCTTTGAAATTGACCAGCGTGTTATTGAATGCCTGAATGGATTCCAGATCCAGATGGTTGGCGGGTGAATCGAGAATCATCACATTGGCGTTACGCAACATCATGCGCGAAATCATGCATCGCATTTTCTCACCTCCCGAAATAACGCTTGCCTTTTTATAAATTTCTTCGCCCGAGAATAACATTTTACCCAGATAACCACGGATAAAGGCTTCGGTGGTATCGGTAGAGAATTGCCCAAGCCAGTCGACCAGGTTTAAATCGGTATTGAAAAACTCCGAGTTGTCAAGAGGCAGATAGGCATTCGTGATGGTAATACCCCAGTTGAAAGTTCCTTCGTGGTCTTTGTCATGTCCGTATATGATTTCAAAAAAGGCGGTCATGGCACGCGGATCACGTGACAGGAAAATGATCTTGTCGTTTTTCTCTACATTGAAATTGACATCTTTGAAAAGGACGGTCCCATCTTCAAGTGTTTTACCGAGGCCTGCAATTTCGAGTACCATGTTGCCCGGCTCACGTTCGGGGGTGAAAATGATACCCGGATATTTACGGGTCGAAGGCTGAATTTCTTCTACATTCAGTTTCTCCAGCATTTTCTTACGACTGGTTGCCTGTTTTGATTTAGCGACATTGGCACTGAACCGGCGAATAAATTCTTCCAGTTCCTTGCGTTTCTCATCTGCTTTTTTATTCTGATTCTGTTGCTGGCGGAGTGCCAGTTGACTTGATTCGTACCAGAAAGAGTAATTACCGGCGAACATCTGAACTTTTCCAAAGTCAATATCCACGGTGTGTGTACTCACAGCATCCAGGAAGTGACGGTCATGGGATACAACCAGTACGGTATTGTCGTAGTTGGCCAGATAATTTTCGAGCCACATAACGGTATCGACATCCAGGTCATTGGTAGGCTCATCGAGCAGCAGGTTATCGGGTTTACCGAAAAGAGCTCTTGCCAACAGCACACGAACTTTTTCCATTCCGCTCAGTTCTTTCATCTGCAGATAATGCAATCCTTCCTTGATACCTAATCCGCTTAACAGGGATGCAGCATCGCTTTCAGCATTCCAGCCGTTCATTTCCGAGAATTTTTCTTCCAGTTCGGAAGCGCGGATACCATCGGCATCCGAAAAGTTTTCCTTTAAATAAATTTTGTCTTTTTCGTCCTTTACCTTCCAAAGCACATCATGACCCATCATGACCGTGTCGATAACTGAATACTCATCGAATTCAAAGTGATCCTGTTTTAATACTGAAAGACGTTCGCCTGCTCCGAACAGAATAGTCCCCTTTGTCTGGTCGAGGTCTCCGCTGAGCATGCGGATAAGTGTGGATTTTCCGGCACCGTTTGCACCAATAATGCCATAGCAATTACCTGCTGTAAATTTGAGATTTACATCGGAAAATAAAACACGTTTGCCAAATTGAATGGCAAGATTTGATACTGTAATCATTTGAAAAGTTTGAAGTTTGAAAGGTTTGAAAGGTTTGGGGTTTGAAAGGTTTGAGGTTAAAAGATTCTTTTGAAATAGATTGTTTTACTGTTTCCAATAACTGAAACAAAGAATAGAACGGGTCTGAATGCCAAACCTGATCTATTCTTTGTGTTTTTTCAAGAATTGTTATTCCTATTATTTTATTCAATGATTCTCAAACTACGGGCATCTCTGGATATTTTTTCTATTGCTTCATCAATCTGAGCGAAAGTATGTGTTGCCATCAGCGCAAAGCGAATCAGTGAATCTTCTGAACGTACTGCCGGAGAAACCACTGGAGTTACAAACACTCCATCATCCATCAATAAACGAGTCAGTTTGAAGGCTTTTGTATTATCACGTACATAAAGCGGAATTATAGGGCTTTCAGTTGGTCCTATTTCAAATCCTGCTTTCAGGAAACCTGCTTTTGCACGGGCGGTATTTGCCCATAAAGCCTCTTTACGCCATGTTTCTTCAGCCATTACATCCAATGCTGCCAATACACAACCTGTAGAAGCAGGAGTTATGGAAGCACTGAAAATCAATGTGCGTGAATTATGTTTTAAATAATTAATGATGCTATTATCCGAAGCAATGAATCCGCCAATAGTTCCAAGCGACTTGCTGAAAGTACCCATGATCAGATCCACATCTTTAGAAACACCGAAATGTTCGCAAATGCCGGCTCCGGTTTTACCAAAGACGCCTATTGCATGAGCTTCGTCGACATAAATAGAAGCATTGTACTTTTTTGAAAGTGCTACTATTTCAGGTAATTTGGCTACATCACCTTCCATGCTGAAAACTCCATCTGTGACAATAAGTTTTAGTTTATCAGGTTCACATCGCTTGAGTAATTTCTCCAACGCATCCATATCATTATGACGATATTTCAGTTGTTTGGAAAATGACAATCTTTTACCTTCAACGATAGAAGCGTGGTCGAATTCATCAAAAATCAGGTAATCTTCACGACCTGTAATGCAAGGTATAACTCCTGAATTAACAGTAAAGCCGGTAGCATAAACTAACGCTGCTTCTTTGTTCACCAGTTTAGCCAGTTTCTCCTCTAATTCGATGTGGATGTCTAATGTTCCATTCAAGAAACGGGATCCGGCACATCCGGTACCATATTTTTCAATAGCTTTAATGGAAGCTTCTTTCAATCGTGGGTGATTAGTAAGTCCCAAATAACTATTTGATCCAAACATTAAAACCCGTTTACCATCAATTGTAACAACTGTATCCTGATCGGATTGTATGGGACGAAAATAAGGATAAACGCCCATTGCTTTTGCCTGTTGGGGCGCATCATATTGTCCCAACACATTACTAAGTTGACTCATAAATTTTATGTGTGTTTAAATAAAAACGGATACAAAGATACGAATTATTTCTATAAAAATGAGGTTCTTTTGATTGCTACACAAAATTTGAATATATTTGTGCCCTTAAACAGCACATTAAACAGCACGTGAGCAAACAAACAGATTATAAATTATTGCCCGTATTAGCGGCAAAATCGGAGACCGAATGGAAACGTTTTTTTCAGAAAAACAGGAAGAAAATCGAAGCAATGGACCTGACGGTGCATTCGCTTCATGAATCTATTTCCGAAAGAACCGACTGCCTGTCATGTGCCAATTGTTGCCGGTCGCTGGGTCCGCGTATTACGGATAAAGATGTGGAAAGAATTGCCAGATTGTTGAAGATGAAAGCCTCCGATTTAATGAATAAATACCTCCGGACTGATGAAGATGGTGATATTGTTTTTAAGACGATGCCCTGTCCGTTTCTGGGTGAAGATAATTATTGTGCCATTTACGATTCACGTCCCAAAGCCTGTCGTGAATATCCCCATACCGACCGTAAACGGTTTTATCAGATTTATAATCTGTCGATAAAAAATGCATATACCTGTCCGATTGTGTATGAGGTGCTGGAGGAAATTAAAAAGCAATGATTCATTTGCCATTTGCCATTTATGATTTACGATTTACAATTTACGATTGGTTGGTAGCATGAGTATTTTTACATTTAATCAACGATTCAACCAATTAACCAATTAACCAATCACCCAATTAACCAGTCAACCAATTACCCAATCAACCAATAACGAGTTTATCAATATCTTTCCAGAAACCGGGATATGATTTGCTTACTACTTCGGGATGTTCAATGGAAATAGGGTAAAAAACCGCTGCAGGAGTGAATGCCATTGCCATACGGTGATCGTCGTAAGTCTTGATAACTATTTTTTCAGCCTGATTACACAGTTCACCATCCCATGCCAACTTTCCTTCACCCGATTCGGTCAGGACAAATCCAAGTTTTTTCAATTCATTTATCAATGCTGCGATTCTGTCAGTCTCTTTTATCTTCAGACTCTGTAACCCTGAAAAAATAAAAGGTATTCCTTTTAAACAACAGGTAACTGCCAGAGTTTGTGCCAGGTCGGGTTGGTTAGTAAAATCATATTCCATTCCCTGGCTAATGCTTTTTATTGAAGTCAGTAAAACCCCTTCCGATAAATAGGCGGTATGTATGCCCAATTGTTCGAAAATGTCCGCTATTATGCTATCACCCTGGTAACTTTCCTGATATAATCCGTTTAGAAAGATATTTCCCTTGCCAACTAACGAAAGCATTTCGTACCAGTATGAAGCTGCTGTCCAGTCCGATTCCACAGTGTATTCAATAGGAATGTAATCCTGTGGTTCAATCAGAATGGTATTTTCAGTTAATTCAATGACTGCACCAAATTCCTGCATCATCTGAATTGTCATTTCGATATAGGGTTTAGAAATGATCTTACCATCAAGATAAATTTTCAACCCTTCTTGCATTAAGGGTGCAATCATCATCAGAGCTGAAATATACTGGCTGCTGACACTACCATTCAGATGAATCTCACCTCCGGTAAGTGCACTTCCAAAAATACGCAGAGGGGGATAACCTTCCTTTTCGATATATTCAATTCGTCCACCAAGGGCATTTAGTGCATCTACCAGTAACTTAACAGGACGGTTTTTCATCCGTTCGCTTCCGGTAATAACCCATTCACCAACCGTCTTCGATAGGAATGCAGTCAGAAAACGCATGGCAGTACCGGCAGCTCCAATGTCGAAAGTGGTATTGTCCGATTCCAATGCGTCCAATGTGACGCGGGTGTCGTCGCATTCGGATAGATTCAGAATGTCGTAGGGACTATACGATAACGCATTCAGTATGAGTGCCCGGTTGCTTATGCTTTTTGAGCCCGGTAAATCAATGCGGGCTGTAATATTATCAATTTTTATATGGAGTTCTTTATTGTCTGAAGTCATAGTGAATAGTGCTGATTGGAAAATTAATTTTAGTTTTAATGGTGCAAATTTAAATTTAAGTATTTACTCTTGAAAATTATTAAGCAAACTTTATAGTAATACTTTTTATTTTGGAATGAATTTCTGTAATTTGTTTAAAACACATTACAGCATGTAATAAAGATTTATTACATGCTGCAAAACCGGTTGAAATTTATATTTCACAATGTGATTCTTCTCCCCAAAACTGATACTTACTTCAATTCATGTTTTCAGGAAAGTGCATGAATTGTTTTGAAAATCTAAACTGATTTATTTCTAATTTCACTGATTAATAATGAAATGCCGGACAGTAAAATTTAAATTTTTGTACTTATTTAGTTATTTTTGAAATGACCTGAATCAGATCATTTCCTAATTTTGTTTTAGTTTTTATATGATCCAATACTTCAATGACAAAAGGGTTGTTTTCAAAATTTCCACGTACCGATTCAAAATCCTGATGACTTTGTTCAGCATCCCCATCCACTCCATAACCTGTTCTTGAATTTAAGTCAAATTCTTTTTTTGCATCATTGTAAATGAGTTGATCGAGTGTCACGACCGATGTTTTCCAGCGCTCTACCAGATTTACTATATCATCTGATGTTACATCATCAATTGCTTTTTTCCAGTACTCTTCCAGTTTATGGATAGCCCATGTCCATTCATAATTGTAATACTCCTGATCCATTATTTCAAACCGGTTTTGAATCTGATCAAGACTCAACGGTTCATTTTCAATTGAATTTAGTAAATTGTCAATTTCATTTTTTGGAGCGATAAGTCCCGACAAATCGATCCATTCACCCAGTCCTTTGGTCGTATTGGGTTTTAATTTTTCCCTGACTTCGAAAATTGTCTTAAAATCAGTTTCTTTCAATCTGTTGATAAGTGAGTTGCCAAGAAATTTAATGATAACGATATTATATAAATCAATTCCTTTGATCAACGATGAATTCCGGATATTGCAATTCTGATACGTGAAAACTTCTGTTGTTTCTCCCGATATATGCTGAAGACTTTTCAGTACTTCTACTCCTTTCATCATCTTTTGAATGGTATAAGGGCTTAGTAAATTGTAATTGATCGGATCCAGTTTGCGTATGTCTTTCCTACTGTCGCGTTTTGGCCATTTTTGTGCATCACGGATGGTACCCACACTACCCAGATTTACAGCAGGTACCAGATAACTCTCGGTAGCATTCTCAATCAGATACGAAAAGGGCAACTCAGAAGTGTCGGAATGTTTGATATGTCGACCCATAACGAGTGTAAATGCTCCGATTTTAGCCGGCCAGAGTATATACGAATCACTGGTAGTCTTGGCACCACGCTCACAAATTCCCTGATGGATAGGGCCCAGTTTATACATATGATTGCTCTGGTTGGAACCACTGCCGGCATTTAAAAAAGAAAACATACCGGCAATCAGCAGGCTCGATTTATGATGTGAAACGGTATAAGGCCCGGCAAAAATCGCCGTTGCTTCGCCATGCATTCCCTGGCAATTGGAGAAAAAAAGCGAATCAAGTGCTGAATAATGTTTTCCCATGATACACCCCTGACCAACAAAACAACAGGATATCAAGGTCGAATCGGTTATTGATACTCCCGAACTAAGAATAAAATCGTTACATTTCACTCCCGAACCAATAAAAACGGGAGCATATTCATTGCTGTTTATTGTTCCGTTTTCGAGAAGAGAGGCACCTTCCAGAACGGCATAATCACCGATACGTACATTTTTCAGGCTTCCGCAATTGGCAATCCGTACATTTTTTCCAATTGTTCCTGTAGCCGATTTCAACGTATGTGAATAGCCGTCAATCAGTTTTTGCAGATTACTAATGACCGCAGGACGGTGACGATATAATGTGAGAATATAAGCAAGCGGAGCAGAGAGATAATCGAAAATAGGAATTTCACGACCACCGCCTTCGTTCATTACCGGCACTTTCACTCCGTTACCAAAAGCAGACTCTCCGTCAACGACCAGCAAATTGACATTTTCAATATACGAACCATCCTGAATATTGTAATTTGCAATGTAATTATGAATTTCATCGATAAATACATCATTTCCAATGACACAGTTATGCAATACACAG
>Ga0302288_1001421_pt1 | contig 15576 bp, 7 predicted proteins | sample III_Fen_N1_1_FD_194549 | JGI IMG/M metagenome (GOLD analysis project Ga0302288, IMG submission 194549) | Peat permafrost microbial communities from Stordalen Mire near Abisko, Sweden - III_Fen_N1_1 | ecosystem: Environmental > Terrestrial > Soil > Wetlands > Permafrost | place: Sweden: Abisko...
ATAAGAAATTGACTTATGGTAATATCTTGCTGGTAAGATAAACTGAAACATAGAGAACATCAATAAAATAGAGAAGAAGAAGTGAAGCCGACCGTTAAAAGTCGGCTTTACTGTTTTATTGGAAATACCATTTTACTATTTGACAAATAGTATCTTTTGATTGAAAATTAATCTTAAGGTATAAAATGAAAAAAGTCCTGAACTAGCTAAGTTCAGGACTTTTTTATAATTAATAACAATGTCTTATTTCAAGGAGAAACGAGATACCATTTTAGCTTCTAATTGTGATGAACCCATAAGGAAAGTATCTATTGTACGAGCACATTCACGGCCTTCGCTAATAGCCCAAACAACTAAAGATTGTCCACGACGCATATCACCTGCTGCAAAAACTTTGTCAACCGATGTTTTAAATTCGCCTTCAACAGCTTTTACGTTTCCGCGTTCGTCGTAAGCAAGTTTTAAATCGTCGCACATTCCTTCGTGTTGAGGATTTACGAATCCCATTGCTAGGAAAATATAATTAGCAGGAATAATGCGTTCGCTACCTGGAACTTCTTTAAAGTTTGGACGTTTGCCTGGTTCTGGTTTTTCCCATTCAATGTCACAAATTTTAATACCAGTAAGCTTACCATTTTCGCCAATATATTCTTTTGTATTAATTGACCAATAACGTTCGCAACCTTCAAGGTGAGAAGTTGATGTACGAAGAATGTTAGGCCAGTTAGGCCAGCAATCTTCTTTACCTCTTTCGTCTTTTGGCTTTGGCATTAATTCAATTTGTGTTACCGATTTAGCACCGTGACGAATAGATGTTCCAACACAATCACTACCAGTATCACCACCACCAATAACTACAACATGACCATCTTTTGCAAAGATTTCACCGTCTTTAGCTATTGTATCGCCAGCAACTCTTTTATTGTTTTGTCCTAAGAAATCCATTGCAAAATGAACACCCTTGAACTCACGACCTGGAGCTGGAAGATCTCTTGGTATAGTTGAACCACCACAAAGAGCAATTGCATCGTAATCTTTCAATAAATCGGCAACTTTGATATTTTCACCAACATTTGCATTTGTTTTAAATACAATACCTTCTTGTTCCATTACAGCAACACGACGATCGATATATTTCTTTCCTAATTTAAAATCAGGAATTCCATAACGAAGTAAACCACCAATTCTGTCGGCACGTTCAAATACAGTTACCGAATGACCAGCTTTGTTAAGTTGAGCCGCACAAGCTAATCCCGAAGGACCAGAACCTACTACTGCTACTTTTTTGCCTGTTCTTACTTCTGGTATAAGTGGTTTAACCCAACCATGTTCGTAAGCACGTTCGATAATAGTTTTTTCAATATTTTCGATAGTCACTGGAGGTTTAATAATGCCTAATACACACGAAGCTTCGCATGGAGCAGGGCAGATACGACCAGTAAACTCTGGAAAATTATTAGTTGAAGACAAGATTTCGTAAGCTTGTTTCCAGTTTTGACGATAAACAGCATCGTTGAACTCAGGAATAATATTTCCTAGAGGACAGCCATTATGACAAAATGGAACACCGCAGTCCATACAACGTGCAGCTTGTTGTTCAGCTTTTTTGCTACTGAATTCTAAATAGAATTCAGCGTAATCTTTTATTCTTTCTTTAGGTTCTTTATATTGAGGGAGTTCTCTGTCGTACTCCATAAAACCGGTTGGTTTTCCCATTGTGATTTCCTCCTAAATTTTTATCTTTTTTACACTAAATAATTGAATTATGCTTTAGCAGCTTCAGCAGCTTGTTTCTTTTTAAGAAGAACAGCTTTGTAGTCGCGTGGGAATACTTTTACGAATTTTTCAAGTTCATCATCCCATTTGTCAAGCAATCTTTTAGCTACTTCGCTACCAGTATATTTCAATTGATTTTCAATCAATTGTTTCAATTCTGGAGCATCTTCGTAACCAACTTGGTCAAGATCGACTAATTCTTTGTTACAGAATTTTTCGAATTTCGAATCTGGGTCATATACATAAGCTATACCACCGCTCATACCAGCTGCGAAATTTCTTCCGAATTCACCGATAATTACTGCAATACCACCTGTCATATATTCACAAGCATTGTCACCAACACCTTCAACTACCGTTTTAACTCCTGAGTTACGTACGCAGAAACGTTCGCCAGCCATTCCTCTTAAATATGCTTCTCCAGCAACAGCACCATAGAATGCAACGTTACCGATAATCATATTTTCTTCAGAAGTGAATTTTGAATTGCGATCTGGACGAATAATCAACTTAGCTCCCGACATACCTTTTCCAACGTAATCGTTTGCTTCTCCCTCAAGTTCGAAAGTCAAACCTTTTGCACCAAATGCACCAAAGCTTTGTCCCGAGCTACCACGGAATTTAAAGTTAATTGTATCTTCAGGTAATGCTTCGCCACCATATATTTTAGAAATATTGTACGATAACATTGTTCCACATGATCTGTCTGTATTGATAATTGGGAATTCAGCACTAACTTTTTGCTTATTCTCAATAGCTGGTTTAGCAGCTTCTATCAATTTACGATCAAGAATTGTATCTATTTGATGTTTTTGTGCAATTGTTTTATATAAACCAACTTCTTCGCCTTCGTATTGACGAGCGATAAGATTGCTTAAATCTACTTTACTTACTTTCCAATGTTTCACATCGTCGCGTTGACGTAGAATATCAGCTTGACCAACCATTTCGTTGATTGTACGGAAGCCTAATTCAGCCATTACTTCACGAAGTTCTTCAGCAAGGAATGTAAATAGATTTACAACATCTTCTGGTTTACCATTAAATAATTTACGTAATTCTTTATCTTGTGTTGCAACTCCAACTGGGCAAGTATTTAAGTGACATTTACGCATCATAATACAACCTTCAGCTATAAGTGCTGCTGTTGCAACTCCCCATTCTTCAGCTCCTAAAAGCGTAGCAATAGCAAGATCGCGACCTGTCATTAATTTACCGTCGGTTTGAACAGTAATTCTATTACGTAATTTGTTTTTAACCAATGTTTGGTGAGTTTCAGCTAATCCATATTCCCATGGCGCTCCACAGTGATGAATTGAACTTACTGGAGAAGCTCCTGTTCCACCATCGTGACCAGAAATAAGTACTACATCGGCAAATGCTTTTGCAACACCAGCAGCAATTGTTCCAACACCTGCTTTAGAAACAAGTTTTACACAAATACGAGCTTCTGGATTTGCATTTTTCAAGTCAAAAATAAGTTGAGCTAAATCTTCGATTGAATAAATATCGTGATGAGGTGGAGGTGAAATTAATGTTACTCCTGGAGTTGAATTACGAACTCTTCCGATCCAATCATCAACCTTGGTTCCTGGTAATTGACCACCTTCACCTGGTTTAGCTCCTTGAGCCATTTTGATTTGAATTTCATCACAATTTGCAAGATAATGACTTGTTACACCGAAACGACCCGAAGCAACTTGCTTCACTGCCGAACGTTCCCAATCGCCATTTTCTTTGCGAATAAAACGAATTGAATCTTCTCCTCCTTCACCACTATTACTTTTCCCACCAATGCGGTTCATTGCAATAGCTAAGGTTGAGTGAGCTTCGTATGAAATAGATCCAAACGACATTGCACCTGTTGCAAAACGTTTAAATATTTCTTCTTTTGGTTCTACTTCGCTTAGAGGAATTGATTTACGTGTTTTGTTAAAATCAATTAATCCACGAATAGTAAATGTTTGTTCGGTTTGAGCATTAACGATGCTTGAATATTTCTTGAAAGCACTGTAATCGCCGTTACGAACAGCATATTGAAGATATTGAATTGTGTCTGGGTTTAATAAATGTTTCTCGCCACGACGTTTCCATTGATGGTACCCACCTTCTTCAAGTTTTTGTCCAAGAATTGGTTTTGTAGGATATGCAGCTTGATGACGAACTAGTACTTCTTTAGCAATATCATCGAAATCAAGTCCACCTAATTTTGATAATGTTCCTACAAAACATTTATTGATTACTTTTTCACCAATACCTATTGATTCGAAAATTTGAGCTCCTCTATAAGATTGTAATGTAGAGATACCCATTTTCGAGAAGATTTTTAATAAACCTTCTCCAATAGCATAAGTAAAGTTATAATTAGCTTTTTCAACATCTAAATCGTGTGGAAGATATCCTTGCTCACCTAATGAAGCTATTGTTTCAAAAGTCAAATATGGGTTGATAGCATTTGCTCCATATCCGATTAAAGATGCAAAATGATGAGTTTCGCGAGCATCACCTGTTTCAACAATGATTCCAACACGAACGCGAAGTCCATTGTTTGTTAAATGATTGTGGATTGCTCCAACAGCAATCATCATTGGGATTGGTGCGTTTTCTTCGTTTACATTTCTGTCGCTAATCAAAAGAATATTTGCAGCGTTATCTAGAATTGCACGATCAACGTCTTTGCACATTTCGTCAAGTGCTTTTTCAAGCGAACCAGCAGCTCCGTGAACTGGGAAAATGGCATTTATTTGTTTTACTCTAAAATCGTGGTGACTTATCTGACGAATTTTTTCTAAGTCTTCGTTCGATAATACCGGTTGTTTGAAAGTAATTTGTTTGCTATGTAATGACGATTCGCACAAAATGTTAAATGTACGGCTCACACTTGTAAACAACGACATGATATGTAACTCACGAATTGAATCAATAGGTGGGTTAGATACCTGAGCAAATTGTTGTTTAAAGTAATTCGAAATATGTTGACTTTGGTCAGAGAAAACTGCTAATGGAATATCAGCTCCCATCGATCCAACTGGCTCTTTTTTATCTTTAGCCATTGGTGCAATCGTTTGTTTCAAATCTTCATGGGTAATACCAAATGTGATTTGACGTTGCATCAAAGTTTCTTTATCGTAATCGTAAGTTTTTGATACTGGAACAGGAAGATCTTCGATTTTAACAGTATTTTGTTTCATCCATGTTCCATAAGGAGCTTGGTTAACAATTCTACGTTTCAATTCTTCATCGCTAATGATGCGTCCTTCTTCAAGATCGGCAACAAACATGCGACCTGGTTGAAGACGGCCTTTTTTAACCACTTTTGATTGATCAACAGGGAAAGAGCCAGCCTCAGATGACATGATTAATGTTCCGTCATCAAGTAAGCAATAACGTGATGGACGTAATCCATTTCTATCTAACGTTGCTCCAATGATATGACCATCGGTAAAGCTAATAGAAGCAGGACCATCCCATGGTTCCATGATTGACGCATGATATTGATAGAAAGCACGTTTTTCTTCGTCCATCATTGTGTGACCTTGCCATGGTTCTGGAACAAGCATCATCATTACATGAGGAAGTGAACGGCCAGCTAATACTAGCATCTCAACCATATTATCCAAACTTGCCGAATCCGAATTATCGTAATCGCAAATTGGTTTTAATTTATCAATTTCTTCTTTTGTGAAAAGAGAAGATTCAAATAAAGTTTCGTTTGAACGGCTTCTGTTGATATTTCCACGGATTGTATTAATCTCACCATTGTGTGCTATGTAGCGGAATGGTTGAGCCAATTTCCATTTTGGGAACGTGTTTGTAGAGAAGCGTGAATGTATCATTGCAAAAGCAGAAACCATACGCTCGTCGTTCAAATCTGTAAAGTATTGACGTACTTGATATGTCGTTAACTGACCTTTGTAAATGATGTTTTTGTAAGAAAACGATACAAAATAAAAATGATCTTTATCTGCTGGATTCTTCTTTGCAAATGAATGCTCGCTTGAGTTACGAAGTACAAAAAGTTTACGTTCTAATTCATCGGACGTAATTCCTTTATTCGACGTTACGAAACATTGTTCAACTTTTGGCTCAACAGACAAAGCTGATGCTCCAATTCCTGTTTGATTGCATGGTACTGAGCGATAGCCAAGTAATTCTAAGCCCATTTCCTTAATGTTTGCATTAAGAATAGTACGAGCTTCTTCACGAAGTTTCTCGTCTTTTGGGAAGAATACCATACCAACACCATACTTACCATATTCTGGTAACGCGATGCCGATTTTATCACATTCTTCTTTAAAGAATTGATGTGGCATTTGAATTAATACTCCGGCACCATCACCGGTATTTACCTCGAAACCTGTTGCACCACGGTGCTCCATGTTTTCAAGCATTGATATTGCATTACTGATTGTTTCGTGGGATTTTTTCCCTTTCAGATTGGCAATAAAACCGATACCACATGCATCATGTTCGTGTGATGCATCGTATAGCGACTTCTGTGTAGTTTGGTTCATTTTCGTTTTTAATCTCCTAAATTTAAACCTCGTTCAAACGTACATTAATTACCCTTTATTTCTTGGTTATTACACCAATAGCTTGACTCGTTTTTGTATCCCATTGATACGCATTTTGCAAGCCCGCAAATTTACAAAAAAATATAACTGATTTTTATTTTATACATTTTTTTATATAAAAAAATGCAAAGTATTGAATTATAGTTTTTTAAACTAAGTGTTTTACTGCTTAAAGTATTATAAAAAAAGCTCATTTTTTGATTATAAAAAATGAGCTTTTTACTGTTTTTAAATCGAAACTTTAATTTTTCGAAGTTTTATGTTTCAATTTCGATGTTTTATTTGGGTTGTCCAGTTACTTTACTGTCTTCTCCAGTGAATTTTACATCATGTTGGTTATCTAATTTTTTCTTAACATTGAAGCGAACTGTTTTGTCCCAAGTGTGTCCTTCTTTCTTAATATTGTCGATATAATATGCTTTAAATATCAAATAAATCCATAATTGACAATACGTGAAATACATTAATAGAATCAAGAAAAAGTTCTTCGGTTTATCTTCTTTGTCGTAAGAAAGTGATAACATAATTTCAAATAAGAACAGAATAAATGCTAATGCCCAAACATAGGTGTATGGTCCAGGAAGTGGAATGCTTATGAAGTTTAAAGCACTTAGAATAAATAAAATATCGGATAAAATTACTGCTACAAAGAAAATGTAATAGAGCGATAAAGTATAAAGTAAATCTAAGCTTAAACGTTTATTTTTAAATTTATGAATGCTCTTAAAGAATTTACCAATCACATAATTGTTTCCACGAACCCAACGAGTACGTTGTTTAATCCAAACTTTCCATGTTTCTGGTTCTTGTTCCCATGTAACTGCATAAGGCACAAATTTAATTTTGTAACCAAGTTCGTATAAACGAATACTTAATTCTGAATCTTCAGTTAACGCTTCTTCGTCCCAACCATTAAGTTCATGAATTAAATGGGTCCACATGATTAAGTTGGTTCCTGGGAATGTAGCAATTTGGTGCATTTGCCAACGTCCAGCTTGTAATATTGATTGGAAGCTAAGTGTTTCAATATTAATAAATTTGGTAAGAAGGTTGGTGTCTTTATTAACCGTTCTGAATTTACCAATAACTCCACCTAATTCTTTATTTGTTACAAGATTTGCTACTAGATATCGTAATGCATCAGGTTCTGGAGTATTATCTGCATCGTAAATTGCTATGATGTCTGATTTTACTTCTTTAACTGCAATATTTAATGTGCGCGATTTTCCTTTACCTCCTTGACCTTGCGGAATATCAAAAAGTTGTACGCGTTCATCAATTGAAGCATAATGAAGAATGATATCGCGGGTTGAATCTTTTGAACCATCATTTATGACAACAATTTTAAGTTTGTCTTTTGGATAATTCATTTTCATCATTGCCTCTATGGTAAAAGCAATAACTTGCTCTTCGTTGTGAGCAGGAATAAGAATCGAACATGTAGGATAGTCAATTTCCATTACATCAAATTCTTTCTTTTCCTTCATCGATTTTACATAGTTTATGTAGCCATAAACAGTGAAAATGAATTGGTAACCAATCATAAACCAAATTAAGATTACACTTACCAAAAACAATATTTCTATAAAACTCATACTATATACTTTTATTAATTCTTAATCAATTACCAATTTTACTTATGCTACCTTTTCATATTTTCTGCGAACAATTTTTAGTCCGAAGAACATCAATAACAATGATATAACAGCTAATCCACCATATATTACAATTGCATTTGTCGACCATAAACTGGTTAAATTAATACTATACGATAACGAAGATCCCATTATAACTTTTACCGAATGAGTTCCATTTGGAAGTTTAATGCTATAGCAATCATTTCCTTTCATTACTTCTATGTTTTTAATCTCTTTCCCATCAACAAAAACTTGTGCTGGTGCTTGATTAAAGGAAGCAATGGTAATCATGTCCGATTCATATGTAAATGTTACTTTTCGCATATCGTATGCTAATTCGGTAACATTACCCGAGCATGTTAACATTTCTGGTTGAATTTGAACTGTAGAGAAGCCTGGTAAACCTGCATCATTTGTATTAATTGTATGTTTTCCTGCTGCAATAAAAAATGCATTATCTCTTTGTCCAATTATTTGTTTTCCATCAACAGTAATGATTTTTTGTGTCGATGGTAAACGAAGTACGAAGCTCGATGGACTTTCAACAGAATATCCGTCGGCTGTCATTTGCATTTTAACATCGGTTGCCGATGCGTACATAAACCATGGCATATCTTGTGGGTTTACACTTCCTTCGCAGTAAATAGTGTAACGAGGAGCACCCAGAGATGATGAGTTGATTAAATGATAACTTTCAATACCTGTTTGTGTTAGAGTAGGGAATGGTAAAATTTTATCAGACTTACGGAATTGCATGATATTTAAATCGAGCAATATTTTATTTCTATCGTGAATTTGACTAGTATATTTATCCCCAAGTTGTTTATATCTGTCAGGTGAATCATTCCATCTGTTTTCAGGATCTTCAACTTGAAGTCTACAACCAAATTCTTTCTGTAAAGCAATCATCACATCCGAATTGATACCTACGTTTTCAGTCATTTCTGGTGATTCATAGCTATCCATAAATGTTAGAATAACATCAAATCCCGGCTTTTTAACCATTGACTTGTAAATTGCAGATAGAATACTTTCGTGTAATTCTTTGATTTTATTAACTCTATATTGGATAACTGCTTTGCGAGCATTTACGTTTTTTAACCAATAGAACGATGATGATTCATTGAATATTTCTGGTAAATCGAACTTATAAAGGCTTTTAAACTCAGCTTTTGCTGATGCGTGCATAGGCATGAATTTCTCTGGATTTTCAAATCCATTATCCGATTCAAAATAAAGCTCAGCTAGATTTACTCCATCGAAGTCAAATTTTGTTAATAGATTGATATATTCTTTTGTAGCTGCAGCAAGACATTTCTTGTCTGTTAATGCAACAGGATATCTCCACGAAGCACGAACATCTTGGCCAATATAATTTTTCTCTCTCCATTCTGGATGTGTTTGCCAGAACTTTTGACTTACTTGTGGTGGCTCGATCCATGCATATACAAGGATTCCATTTTCGTGACAAAGTTTTATTAAGCGAGCATAATCGTAATCGTATTTTGGATATTGATGCCAGCCCGAAACATGGATGTAACGAACTCCTTGTTTTACCCATATTTTTACTAGGTTTTCAACGCTTGTTGTTTGGCGTAATCCTGGGTCGAAATAGTAATCAAGATTTTCTTTTCTAACAACAGGATTTACTGCAAAGAAACGACGAGCATAATCTAATGCAAATGGATACATACTATATCCTAATGTTGAATATGGATCGAAAAATGTTGTGAAATAAATGATTTTTCCTTCACCATAATTGCGACCAATTGCCATTGGCATTCCACTTGCAGCATCTTGACAAAAGACTTCATCATTATCTGTTACTTCAAGCTTTTTTACTGGCTGTGCCATTTTCCAAACAATGTGTTGTTGTGGATAGAAATTGTCGCGAACATCATGAACCTTAATTTCCGATTCTAAGAATTTGAAATCAAGATTTGTAAGTAATTTATTCTTTTTGTCGGTGATTAAATTCCCACCTTGTTTTATAAAATCCTTTATTCTATTGATTTGCGATGATGTTAATGAATCGCAAAATGCAAAAGGAACCACAAGAATATTACAATTGCTTAAATCGAGTTTTTCCCCAACAAAAATTGTATCAACAGCAATATTTACTGACTTAAACATAGCGGCTAAAGAGCTTTGATCTTTAAAAGATGCTCCTTTTGCATATTCGTTCCAACAGATTTTAACTCTTGCTTGTTGCCATTTGTTTTTATCGGTAACCCAATTAGTATAAGTGTTTTTTACATCAAGAAGCATTTTTTCAATCATTCCAGTTTTTTGAACCTTATTTTCAATTGGTTCGGCTACATAGAATTGACCTTTTTTAAGTTGAATGTTTTTCTTAATAATACCTTTCAAACGAGTTTGTGTTGAACTTTTTAAAATAACATTCCCTTTATAGTCAAAGTATTGTTCAACCATAAATGAATTATCGTATGTAAGAGTATGTTCGCCACTTTTAGTTGTAATTAGTTTATCGTTATAAGCAACTGTTAATGGTTGAGTTCTCATATCTAAGAACGTAAAACCATTGGCTTTAAATCCTTTAATAAGTTGTTTTAAAAGTTGTAAATCGAGAAATGAGTGGAAAAAGCAAGATGCAATTCCATCACGTACATTCAACATTGTTTTAGAATTTGAAATAATTCGATCAACAACTTTTATACTCGAATCAAGATTGCTATTTAATGGCACATATCCTTGATTTTCAGGATAAATTGTTTGTCCGTATAAATCTTTCTTAATGATATAAGGGAACGACTGTCCAAAATCGAAATCGTTGATCGTTAAACGTTGTTCTATAGCTGTACTAAAATGTTTTGCAACCGTTTTATATGTTAAGTCCGATGCTGTATAATGAGGAGTTTCCCATAGCATTGGATATATGTCGTTTTTTACAAATTCATCGATACCATTTTTTAACTTTATTTCGATATCAAAAGCATTTTCCTCAGCAATTGGTTGGCGTTTTGCACCATCCCAAAACTCGAAATCGTCTGTCGACATACCACGATATTGGTGAGTAACCCCATGCATTACAATGGTTCCACCATTTTCAATTACATATTTCAACGCATCTACCATTTCTGGTCTATCCGAAAGATTTACGTGAATATCGGCAGTTGGATTGATATAAATTGGCACAAAACCAAGTAAAAATGGTACACCTTCCGATGCAAAAATATCTGCAATATCTCTAATTTTATCCGGATTATCCAACGGAGTTACATCTTCAATACGAATCATAGCTTGATGACTTGCAGCATGGTTTATTCCTAAGAAATCGTGCAATAAGTCGCAGAATAGTAAATATCTGTCAGTTTCTGTTGCATTTAAAAATGGAAGATCGGCTATATACCAAAAATTACCCGAACGAACAATATACGAAGTTTCTTTCTTCGTTTTGCTCGATTTACCTTTTGCAACAACGTCAACGGCTTTATTTGCTATGTTTATTTGATAACAAATTGGGCGTTCTTTTGTAAATAATTTTGTTCCCGATAGAATAGTGTTTATTCCAACGCTCGTAGCCATTCCTTTAACATCGAAGCCCAAAGCTTGTTTTACATCATATTTCGAACTGAAATAATCGAAACCACTATTAATCCAAAAGATGTTTTTCTTCGATTTTAATACATCGTTCATCAATGCATCTGTTGGCTTATTTTCTGCTGAATAACCAACATAAAAAACATAATCGGCAGCTTCAATATCGCCTTTTTTGTAGCTATTTGCATCTTTAAGGCTAACTGTTAAGCCATCAAAGTGACCTAAAAGATTGAGAAGCTGATTTGAAATACCAACTGCTTTGCTTTTTTGGTCAACAACACCTTCGTTTAAAACAAGAACCTTTTTTATTGAACCAAAACATACGGTTATGCTTGTAATGAAAATACAAACAATTAAAGAAATCTTACGAATCATTTTACTTGATTAGAATTTATTGAAATTACTTTGATAAAAACTCAACGATTCTGCTACATGCAAGACCATCGCCATAAGGATTTACTGCATTTGCCATTGAATTAAAATAGGCAACATCGTCGATTAGTTTCGATGCTTCAGCAAAAATTACTTCGTCGTTTGTTCCTACTATCTTAACCGTTCCAGCATCAACAGCTTCGGGACGTTCTGTAGTGTCGCGCATTACAAGTACAGGTTTTCCTAAACTTGGTGCTTCTTCTTGAACTCCTCCCGAATCGGTAATTACAAAAACCGATCGCGACATTAAGTACACAAATGGAAGATATTCTAAAGGTGCAATTAAATGTACATTGGGAATATCTTGTAAAAGTTCATAAACTGGTTTTTGAACCTGTGGATTTAAATGAACTGGATATATAATTTCGAAGTTTGGATATTTAAGTGCAATATTTTTTAAAGCTTTGCATATTCTTAGGAATCCATCACCAAAATTTTCGCGACGATGTCCTGTTACAAGTATCGTTTTGCTTGTTTCATCCAATACTCTTGCAGGTAGATTTTTCTCAATTAAATCTTTTTTTACCGAATCAATAATTTCTTGCGAATTTGTTACTTTATCTACAACAATATGTAGTGCATCGATTACAGTATTTCCTGTAACAATGATTGATGATTCGTTAATTTTCTCGGCCAATAAGTTTTTCTTACTTTGTGGTGTAGGAGCAAAATGATATGCTGCAATACGTCCTGTTAATTGGCGATTCATTTCCTCGGGCCATGGAGAGTAAATATCGAAAGTCCGAAGACCTGCTTCAACGTGTCCAACTGGGATTTGTGCATAAAAAGCTGCCAATGCTGCCGATGTTGATGTAGTTGTATCGCCATGGACAAGAACCACATCAGGTTTTACTTCTTTTAATACATCGCGCATTCCAACTATAACTCGAGCTGTAATGTCATACAAATCTTGACCTTTTTGCATTAAGTTCAAATCGTAATCGGGCTTTATATCAAATATTTTTAATACTTGATCAAGCATCTCACGGTGCTGTGCAGTTACGCAAACTTTTGTAATAAATGTCTCAGGGTGCTTTTGGAACTCTTTTACTAAAGGTGCCATTTTTATTGCTTCCGGACGGGTGCCGAAAACGAGAAGTACTGTCTTCACTTTTTACTATTTTATGTTAAGTTCCACTATTAAAAATAGTGAATTAAAATTCGTGCATAATTACGAAAAAATACGATTCGAATTAAAAATAATTTAACATTTAAGTTTTTTATAAGGTAAATTTTAAAAGTAAATACTATTTGTTGGCAATTTTGTTTATTCTAGAGTAAAATTATGTTTTTGGGGATTACTAGTGAAAACATTTAAATCTAAAATAATAAAGGTTTCGCCTTTTTCTTTTTTATAAGTAACAAAAAATGATGTTTCTTTGCAGAAAAATTTGCAGATAAGAAAATCGAAAAGTGTCAATATGTCGCAATGACTGCAATTGGCAATCTTTTTGATAAGGGGATGAAAAAAATGTTTATGAAAAAGAAAAATAAGAACGACGAATCGTTAGAAACAGAAAGCGTTCAAGATCAAATAAACGCTCAGGTAGACGAAGAACTAAATAGCGAAGAACAAAACTTCGAAGAAACAGCTTCGGAAATTCAATCGATAGAATCGGAATTGCTTGCCAAATTGGCCGAAATGCAAGACAAACATTTACGTTTGCAAGCTGAATTCGATAATTATCGTAAACGTACCCTAAAAGAAAAAGCTGATTTAATAAAAACGGGTGGCGAATCGGTTTTGGTAAATGTTTTAACAGTAATCGACGATGTTGAACGTGCGTTAGTTTCAATTGAAACAACCAAAGATGTGGAAGCAACACATGAAGGAATAAAACTTATTTTTGGGAAATTTAGTCAGTTCCTTTCTCAAAATGGTGTTCAAGAAATTGAAGCAACAGGTTTAGCTTTCGATACCGACAAACACGAAGCAATTACAAACATTCCTGCTCCAACCGAAGAGTTGAAAGGAAAAGTTGTAGATGTTGTTCAAAAAGGATATATGTTGCAAGATAAAGTAATACGTTTTGCAAAAGTAGTAGTAGGCGAATAAAAAGCTAATCAATGTCAACAAAAAGAGATTATTACGAAATACTTGGTGTTTCGAAAAATGCATCAAAAGACGATCTAAAAAAAGCTTATCGTCAAATGGCAATTAAATTTCACCCCGATAAAAATCCGGGTGATAAAGCTGCCGAAGAAAAGTTTAAAGAAGCAGCCGAAGCTTATGATGTTTTAGGCAACGACGACAAACGACGCAAGTATGATCAATTTGGTCACGCTGGAGTTGGTGGTGCATCGGGTGGTGGATATGGTGGACACGATATGTCGATGGACGATATCTTTAGTTCATTTGGTGATATTTTTGGCGGTCATTTTGGCTTTGGCGGTTTTGGTGGTCGTAGTGGAGGCGGACGTAGAGTTAATCGCGGATCGAACCTACGAGTAAACATTAAAATTTCTCTCGAAGAAGTTATAAATGGCGTTGAAAAGAAAATAAATGTAAAAAAACAAGTTAGCTGTAAAGCTTGCGACGGTACTGGTGCTGCCGATGGTAATGCAGTTTCAACATGTCAAACTTGCCGTGGTAGTGGACAAGTAACTCGCGTTGCCAATACAATTCTAGGTCAAATGCAAACATCTGCAGTTTGTCCAACCTGTAATGGCGATGGAAAAACAATTACACGTAAATGTAACGTTTGTAATGGCGAAGGAACGGCCGAAGGTCAAGAGTTAGTTACTTTTAATTTACCACCAGGAGTTGCCGATGGAATGCAACTATCGGTAAGTGGAAAAGGTAATGCTGCAAGACGTGGAGGTGTAAATGGCGATTTAATTGTCGTAATTTCAGAAGAACGTCACCCCGAAATTGTTCGTGAGGAAAACGATTTAATGTATAACCTATATATAAGTGTTCCCGATGCAATTATGGGAATTCAAGCTGAAATACCAACGGTTGAAGGTCGAGTTAAAATAAAAGTAGAGCCAGGTGTTCAATCGGGTAAAGTTTTACGCTTACGCGGAAAAGGAGTTCCAGTTTTAAATGAATATGGTCGTGGCGATTTTCTTGTTGTAATAAATGTTTGGATACCAAAAGAAGTATCGAAAGACGAAAGAAAAATACTTGAAAAATTAAATGAATCACCAAACTTCAAACCGGGTAAAAATGATGGACATTCATTTTTTGACAGAATGAAGGGAATGTTTGATTAATATTTTATACAAAATATTTAACAAAGGGGCTTTAGCCCCTTTGTTATTTTAGCTTACTTTGATTTCAAGCTTAGAATTTGAATAATGTAACAAAATACAGTCTTTCGAAAGTTGAAATTTTAATTTTATTTTCAAAATAATCTGAAAAGGGGTAGGGTAAAATTTCTTAAATTTGTCATCTTGATATTAAAGGGTTACTCAATTTATTTTTAAAAAGAATTATATGAAAAAACAGTTATCAATTTTATTGTTTCTATTGTTGTGGATTACGTCGGGAGTGATGGCAGGGAATTTACCTTTTCCACAAAATGCAACCTATCCTTTTGGGATAAAAGCAGCAACACCAAATACCACAAAAATAGCATCGCTTTATAATGCGT
>Ga0302288_1001422_pt1 | contig 15568 bp, 10 predicted proteins | sample III_Fen_N1_1_FD_194549 | JGI IMG/M metagenome (GOLD analysis project Ga0302288, IMG submission 194549) | Peat permafrost microbial communities from Stordalen Mire near Abisko, Sweden - III_Fen_N1_1 | ecosystem: Environmental > Terrestrial > Soil > Wetlands > Permafrost | place: Sweden: Abisko...
ATCTCGGTGGTAACATTCCCATTCTGGAATTTAGTAATCGTTTTTTTATACTTTGCACTCGATTCATTTGCAATTCTTGTTGTTTTTTCATTTTTGTAGTATGTTACTTCACTTGATTGTGAATATCCACATACTCCAACTAAAAGAAAAAAAACGGCTATCAAATTACTGTATATTTTCATATTGTCATTTTTTGTAGTTGTTGCCTAACATTATATATCCACTATTATTTTTATTCAACCAAAACCATCAAATAAACATAATTGCTGATACCCTTGCTCCCTCGTTCGACGAAGGTTCTACCTTCGTCACTTTTATGTTTTCAGACTACAGCCTGTTTTGATAGTAACGACTGAGGTAGGAACCTCAGCCGAACATTGCTTCGATTGTAGCTTCAAGTTAACAGGGGAGGGACAAATATTATTGTATGTAGAGACACAAAATATTGCGTCTCTACATACACTTTATTAAATTATATTTTGAAAAAAATAGAACGTTTAGCAATAAAAAAACAGATTAATTATTCTTCACACAACGAACCGAAAAATATTCAGATGTACGATCGTTGTCATAGCTTATACTGCCAGCATAGTCTACGATTGTGCGGTACCATGCATAACCAGTGCCGCTCATGAGGTAAACAGAAGAAGTCCACCATTTACATTGGCTTCCAAGATCATAGAACCCATTACCAGCGAAATATTCGCCTGCAGGAAGAGCAGTAAAACCCGATTCGTTCGTTGCAGCTATGTTTTGATTTTTCCAATGTGTTTTGCCTGCTTCTTTTAGTTTTCCACCAGCTACGCCTGACCCCCCAAGATAGGTAATTAAAGTTGTCCACTCATCATTAGATGGCACATGCCAGCCAGCAGGTGCAAGATTACCAGAACTTACTGCATCCCAGTTATATAAACGTCCATAGGTTGCAATGGTATCATCATTTGTAGTATTCTTGTAATTAAGATAGTTGGTTATTTTTGTGCCATCATTATACTTTGTTGTACGAAGATTTTCGGCCATCCATGTTTGTGTGCCAATAGTTACCGTTTTATAAACATTACCATCCTTATCGGTCAACGATCCATATTTGATCGAAGGATTAAAAACTGCCGTTGTTTTGTTATTTGTACTGTTGCCTGATGATGAATTGTTCGCATCTTTACTACACGAATTTAATACTATTGCTACAGAAGCAATACATACAGAAAGCTTTAATAATTTTTTATACATAATAATTAGCATTAATCCCTACTTGAATAAGGCATCGGGTATCCTTTTTTTTTATTTATATTCATGATTTGTTTTTCTCTTGCTTCCTCGTTCGGCGAAGGTTCTACCTTCGTCACTTTTATGTTTTCAGGCTACAGCCTGTTTTGATAGTAACGACTGAGGTAGGAGCCTCAGCCGAACTTGCTCCGATTATAGCTTCAAGCTAACAGGGGGGTTAATTAATTCCTTGAGTGTTTAAATTTCCCAGAGTATAAATAAAGTATTCATATTCTTTTTTAAACATACCTTTTTCTTTATCAAATCCAATTTTAAACTGCAATTTTAAATTATAAATATTTAAACTTGTATTTTTAGAAAGGATGGTCCCAATCTTAAGTATATCTAAAGTTTTAAATTTATTAATATCTTCACCGTCATCAAAAAAAAGAGATACCAGTCCTTTTTTATTATCTTTGAATAATGGAATATTTGCTAAATGAGAAATATTAATGTCTATCAAATTTTCAATTGTATTTATATTATGTTCAAACCAACTTAATGTGTTTTGATCAATCAAAAGCCTATTTAAATTGTCTTTTGCTAAAATTCTAGCATTATTAATAATTCCAGTACCGTAGAAATTCTTATTGTAATTAATTACTTTATCATAAGTTAAACAATATCTCAATTCAATTCTATTAATAATTGAAAATAAGTTTTTATTGAGATTTGAAATAAAACTTCCAGAATTAAATCTTCTTACGTTTAATTCAAAATATGCACAAAAGATTAATGACTGAAATGGATTGTCAAAAATCTGAAAACCACCATCACCAGTACTTATAAAATTATCTTTGAAATCTTCTATTTTATTTCCATAAAGATCAAAAAAGAAAGTCTCGTTTTTAAAACACATATTAACTGTTAATTTGTAAATTGAATTAAATAAGACAGGTACATATACTTGAATATTCTCTTTATACTCACTATATTTATATATGTCAATTCCTACAATTGACTTGTTTTCGAGATAGTCTAAATGGAAGCTCTCCTTTTCTGATTTAGTAAGATTTTTTTTATTTAATATATTTTCAGGAAGAAAATTTTTCATATAAAATTATTTGGTTAAATAAAAAACAACATTTATATATACATAATGACATAATTTTCAAAAACAAATGTAACTCAAAACACATTATCGTAAGTATTATTAAGACGGCAAAGCCGATCGCCGAACTTGCTTCGATTGTAGCCTCAAGTTAACAGGGGCATAGTTATTTATTTTTTCAATCTTTTTTTAATAAATTCCATTTGATTTAAAAATTCTCTAATATCCAAGAAATAGTTTGGAAATCCATCTTGTAACTCATTAATGGATTCAGTTGATACAAGAACTGATTGCATATTGCCATCTTCCTTAGATTCTCTTTCGAGTTCTGTATAGGCATTATTTGCAAGATCAATTTGGTCTTCTCCATAACTTTTAATTTGAACAACTCGCTTTTGAATATCAAGAGTAACTAAATGATATTTTTTACTTGTATCTACCTTTGTACAAATAAAATTAGCAGCAACAGAATATGCACTTAGTGATTCATTAATTTTGTTGTAATTATATTCATAAATTGTACTTTTTAGAGTTTCTAGTTCTGATAATTTTTCAAATTTTGGTACTTGTGGTGTTTTTTCTATAAAAGTAAAGGCAGAACTTGTAAGAGCAAAGTATTTTAACCATTTTTGCTGTCCTTCATTGAATTTTAAATGCGTTCCAAGAAATGTACTCATAGTTTCAACAGCAGTAGCCCAAGTGTGTTGAAGCCTTGTTCTTAATTGTAATTCAATGAATAGACCGTTTGCATCAGGTTTACTTGGATTATTGTATTTATATATCAGATGAATACCTCTATATCCACTTTCTTTAGGTTCAAAAATATAATCTTTACTATTTTTGAATTCATGTTGAAAATCAGAATTTCTTATTTTGTCTACAAGCTGATAAACCTCATTCAAGTCATTCAAAATAACTCTTACACCAGCGATATCTTGCATTCTTGCGAGCAACATTCCATCCATTCTATTTAACTTTGAAATGATAGAATGTGAACGCTTTATTCTTTGTACAACAATTGCTTGATCGTTTACTTCATTTACTTTAGACTTTAAATCATTGTGAAAATCGGTTATAACAGAACTATGAATTGTTCTCCAAAAAGTAAGAACATCTTCAGCCCATAGAATTTCTTCATCTGTCTTATCTGTCTTATCTTTTAGAATATCTCCAGCTTTGGTAATTTGTTTTTTTGTAAAAGTCATAAGTTCTATCTATTAGCTTTATGGTTGATTCTTTTTTTACAATTATGCCTAACATTATATATTCACAATTATTTTTAGTCAACTAAAACCATCAAATAAACATAATTGCTGTTACATATTTTCCAAAAACAAATATATCAAAAAATCTAAATTAGTGAGTATTATTTACTATTTTATAATGGTTAAAAACTCAAATAAAAAAGGGCTGAGAGTAATACAATGATTAACAGTCAGCCCCCCACCGAGAGAAGAAAAAACAATATAGCTTATTTAACCATAAAGAGTATTGGGTTTTCCCATTCGGTTTTTTCGCCAGCCACTACTGGTTTATGAAAAAAGGCATATTCGGTTTTGGGACTTAGGCCATCAATTTCGGTTTTTGCTGTAGTGGTTGTTGGTAGCGGAATGCGATTGCTGAAGTTGACAATGTCGTTTGTATATTGCCACTCGTGTGCCACAGCACCACCTTGTGCATACAATAAAACAGAACCCGATATGTCGCCTGCTTTAACCGAAAACACTCTCGACTGAGGATGTATTTGTGTTTTTACTGTCATACCTGCACTATGCACTATAGTTACACGTTCGGCATCGGAAAGATCTGGAGCATTGGCACGAATTTCTACATCGGCTTTAACCATTTTTAGTGTACGGTCTAGCACATCGCGAGCGTTCAAAACTTTGTCTTTTTTAGTTTCGCTGAGCGGTGCATTCAACTCGTTACGAAATGCAACTATTGATGCTTGCAGTTTTTTAATATCATCGGCCATAGCCTCGTTTGTGAAATAAGGATTACCTACTATGCTTGTTGCATAATGGTCGGCATCGACCAACACTTGAGCATTGCTCAATTTCGAAAGATTTAATACAACTTGAATGTTCATGATGATAGTTTTTAAATTTTAAAGTTTATGTTTTTAATGAGTGAATATTTGTTGTTATGTGTGTGAATGGGTTGTAGAGCATTTAACTCACCCCCAGTTTGCATAGCAAACTGGGGGTGAGTTAAAATCATCCAGTCTATCTTCCCTCTTCCCAAGTAAAGCTTTGTATTAACCACATTAGTTTGCTCAATTACTGACGCATTCGGCTCAATAACATAAGCAATTCCATTAATGATAGAGTGAAAATGATTAATTACTGATGTAAAATACTTGTTCATTTGCCAACATTGAGAGAGTATTAAGCCTTTGGAAGAGCCCATTTCATTGAAAAAAAAGCAAAGTGACTTATTGTGAAACCCCATTGACTTACAGTGAAACCCCATTAAGGCAATGGGGTTTACGATTGACTTGGTTATATATATCATTAACCAAGTAGTAAACCGAATTACCTTAGTCATAAACCCCATTAATGGATTTATATATATGACTTGGGTAAAATGCTTAATGATTACAGAAGTCATATAAATGAATTCTGTAATCGTTAATAATACTGACTTGGTTCTATTTATAAGTTCCTTAATCGGTACAATGACTAAGGTGTTTATATATATGAATACATGAATGTGCTTGTTGATTAAGGCAATGGGGTTTCCCATTGAGGAAGTCGGCACACAAGCTAAGCTAAAGGGTGTAAAAACAGCATTAGTTTGGATTCCAAATAGCTTTATATGTAAGGGTTTTGAGTTCATTCTGTTTATCATTTATTGTGTTGTAATTCTCTCTCAAAAATTCTTTGCTAATATATATTCTGTAAAAACACAAAAAATAGTACTTAAGAACTATTGACTAACAATAAACAAACGTGTAAGTTTGCCATCGAAACAACTATTAGATTTTTACCCATGGCTAGGCTATATTCAGCTATATTTGATGTATTGGATTATATTCCAGAAATGATTTGCATTGTAAATGTGAAATTGCAAAATAATAAAGTTCAGTCGAGCATTATTCGTTGTAATAAAGATGCTACTTGTTTTATTGGTTACAACGAACCTACTATTTTAAAACAAGCTAATAGGTTTTTCGATTCTATTTTACATCACAACGATAGGGAACAATATAGCGAAACAATAAAAAATATTATTGCTAATCCAACAACCGAACATGCAGTGTTGTTTAGGGTAAAACCTCGAGGAGCAAACGAATATGTTGTTTTAACAGGTTGGTGTCATATGCTCGATAGTGGGGAACTAAAAAACGACTATAATCTTATTTTTACTCTTTACAAGCAAGTGGCGAATGAAATAAAACCTTTAAGTCTTATTAATTCAAGAAATAGAAGAATTGTAGCCAATGTGCTTACGCAACGCGAAAAGGAATTTGCTCAACACTTAGTAAATGGCAATACCGATAAAGAAATTGCTAAACTGCTCGACATAAGTGTGTGTACTGCAAAAAATCATCGCAGTAACATTAAAAACAAACTCGACAAGCGTAATGCCACCGAACTGGTTTGCTTTTTAGTATCGGCAGGAGTAGGCGAGGGGGATTTGTTGTAATTGTGGAAACGAAGCGACCCCGAGGGTTTTCAAAACCCTCGGGGTCATTTGCAATTTCAAAGTAGTAACAAATAAAAAAGCCACAACAAATTATATTTTGCGTGGCTTTATTGTTTTAAATAATAATCGATTACTGGACTATTAAGGTTTTTGTTGCCACCGCTTCCGCACGAACTATGTCATTAAGTTAAGCCCGAAGGGCTTGAATTTGAATAAACTCTGGTGAAACCAGAGGGGGAATAAACGACAATCCTCTGAACCCTGAAAGGGTTCAACCCCTTCGGGGTTGTTATTCCTTGATACAAATTCCATGGGTTACACCCATGGTTATTTAAATTCAGCCCCTTCAGGGCTCAATATATCAAGTATTGTCACCTTAACGTAATGACATAGTTCGTGTGGTAGCTGGGCAGTTTATTGCCGTCTGCTTTAGCTGACGGTTGCTGAAAATTATCAAAACTTGGCTTTAGCCAAAACAGAACATATTTTTTGGCTAAAGCCAATATATTTTTAAATATATGTAACCCGTCAGCTAAAGCAGACGGCAATTAAAAATGCTTAACTTAATGTCATAGCCCGCACGAAAGGATTCGTGCGGGAGCGAAGAAATAATTGTGGAAACGATAATACCCCGAGGGTTTTCAAAACCCTCGGGGTATTATTAATTGTTCTAACATATAAAAGAGCACACTTTAATTCTATACTAAAAAAGCTAGCTAGTTTCACGTACAAGTGTGAACAAATGCAATGAAGAGAGATTTGTTAATATGCCGAGATCCAAATACTATTACCAGTAGTTGCAGGACTTCCCATAGCAGGAATTATAACTTCGTAATTGGCTGCTATTTTAATGTAATCAAGAAATACAGTTCCTGAAGTTGCAGGGCCATTTGCAGGATCGAATCGGATTTGTTTTATTGTTCCGGTCCAATCGGGATTCGTCGACATATCTAAAATGTAATATCGTTGATTGGCATCGCTAGGATAAAAATAAAAACTCATAGATTTAGTTGAATTCCATGCACCATCTAAAGTCGTTGTCCAATATAATTGTCCACTTGTATTTGTAGTATTATTTTGAGCTTTAATAATAATATATTTATATGTTGACGCATTTAAACCTAAAGCATCGGGCGAATGGAAATAAGCATCGGTTCCCGTAATTGTTAATGTATTAATGCTGGCGGCAGCACTTACAGTCATATTAAAAGGAGTATTCCAACCATCTTGAGTCGTAGCAAAATCGTACATAGAAGCAACATTTGAAACACTTGCTTTTTTAGTAAACGGATTATTTGACGAACCTCGTCCAAAAATTGTTGTTGCTGTTTTATTAATATCGGTTATAGCAAAATAATATTGCGATGCAGAACTTAATAATGGTCCAGTATAAGATGCAACTCCATAACCAGAGCCTCGTAATCGCATTTTAAAAATTCCTGTTGACGATGGAGTAGAAGGTTCGGATGTTGCAAGGGTATCGCCTGCTGCATTGTATATTGCTACTTGTAAAGCTGGTGAGCCCACAAGTGTTTCAATGTATACTTCCATCGTATCAACTGATATTGAGGAAAAAGGTATAACAGGAGTAAAGTAAGTGTTGTTACCCAGAGCAATAGCAGTATAAGCTTCTCCAAAATACATTGTTTCAATTCCGTTTGCAACACCTAATCCACCATGAGGTTCAGCCCAATACCAATTGCCAGCACCATCGGTACTCAAAACATTACCATTATTCCCCGCTGCCGAAGGCATAATAAGTGGTGTTGCTCCAATTTTTAAAGTATTCCCAGTTGGAATATGGTAACTTCCATCGATCGACGACATGGTAGTTGTAAATCCATCGAGAAAATTTCCGATGGTTCCGGCTGTTAACGATTCGAAGGAAAGTTGGTAAGAACCAGTAGCAAGTGAAACTGTCCACGAACCTGAATATTTAGTCCATGCACCAGTTCCTGTTGAGGGTTTTTGTAATGTAACTAATTTAGTACTACCATTCGATGAATAAATATTAAACTCAGCAGAATCAACAGCAGCTCTTCCGCGGTGATAATACTCCCACGAGAGCGTTTCTCCATTTTTAAGATTAATAGTTTGATATAATCGCGACGAATAATTTGCATTTAGTTCAGCAAACTGAACGCCTTCGGCAGCAGGTACACCTTTATAACCTGTACCCCAAATTTCTATTTTGTTGTCGGTAGCAGTAGTTTTCCATCCAACTAATAATGATGCATCCATTGTTGAATAAGTACCCGCTGCAACTACAGGTGTAAGAGGTGGCTCAAATCCTGTGTTCTTTAAAAACATTGCGTCGGCAATTGAAACTCCCGAACTATTTACTTTTATATAATCGGTAAATGACAGATCAGAACTATTTCCTATATCAAAGCGAACATTATTGTCGTTTGTGTTTCGTTCTACAACTATTCCATTATCGGCATCGCTGTCGTAAAGTGAATTTCCTTTTGTTCCAACTCTTGCCCACATTGTCCCATTATAATAATAATAATTGCTATTAGTTGTATTATAAATAATGAGACCAGTTGCAGGAGATGCAATTGCTAGCATTTGAGCATCGGTTAATGTTGGTAGTAAAACACCTTTCGAAGTACTATATATTTCTAATTCGGCACAAGACGCTGGACTGCCTGTGTTTATTCCTGTTTGAGTATGTCCCACAAAACAGATAAATACAAAAACGAGTGTTATTATTCTATTTAAAAATGTATTCATTTCACAATTCTTTAATATGCACAAAACCAAAATAATTTTCCAATAGAAGTTCCATGAGTAACAATTGGATTTTTTAAAACTTGAGCTGGAGGTAGAACTAAACCATTTACAGCTTGAACAAGAGTCCATTCTAAATTATTAGCATTGGGATATTCTAAAACAGTAGTTGCAGTGCCATTTCTATCAACAACGGCAAATCGATATAATTTCCCTGCAGTTAATGGTATTGCTGGTGTTAAGTTTGCATAACAAAATCCATCTACAGTAGGCGAAACGATTCCTGAACCTAATAATGTTAGATTATCATAAATCCCTAATTCCAAAGTTGGAGAACCAACAACATTTACATTTATTGCAATAGTATCGACAGTAATGTTACTCCAAGGAATAAAAGGTGAAAGAAATTCTTTATCGCTGAGAGCTTGATATTCTCGCCCCATGGCTAAAGGCATCGATTGTATACCAGCAACTAAACCAGGAAAGGTTTTAGGGTTTGTCCACGATAATACTCCAGCTGCATTTGTTTGTAAAACGTATTTATTAGTGCCATCGGTAGTAGGAAGGCTATAGGCAGTTCCTATGTTTACTGTTCCATCGGGAATAATTAAATTACCAACATTTTGATACGTTCCGCTTGTGCTCACCGTTAGCATTTCAACACCATGTGCAATGAATCGTATATGATTATCGTCGGCTACATATTCAACACTTACTTTGGTATCACCATCGTTATCTTGAATTATACTACAAACATTTCCAATTCTTACCCATGCCGATCCATTATAAAAGTAAAAGGTATTATTACTGGAATTATAAACCAGCAAACCTTCAACTGGCGATGCTATTGCTAGCATTTGAGTGTTAGTCATTCGGGGAATTAATATTCCTTTATTATTACCAGTACTAACAACTTTAAATTCAGCTTTAGCATTCTCAACAGTCGAATTAACTTCGACTTGAGAAAAGCTTAAAAAAGGAAGTAAAACAAATATATAAAAATGGTATCTCATATTTTAAATGTTTAATAAGCTGCCATCCAAAAGCCCTTATCGGCATCGGATAAGGGAAATGTAGTTGTTGCTGGAAGCGATGTTACAGCTTCTCTTCTACAAGAATATGCTGATGTATTTGCAAAGATTTGATTTGAAATATTCATTGTGCCAGTTTTATCGGTTAATGCAAACCAATAAACTTGACCTGCAATAAGAGTGTATTTAGTTACAGGTATTTCTACTATTCTAGGTGTTGTAGAAGCTATAGCAGAACCAGTTCCATACGTTAGTCTTTTCCCTGAATTATCATAGATTCCTATTTCAGGAGTTGATGCTATACCTCCAACTCCATTAATTAAAAAGGCCATTTTAGTAACTGTAATTGTACTCCATGGCATTACTCTAACATAATAGGTATATGAATTAATATTAGTCATTTGGTCGGTATTTGTAAAACTCGAGGTTTCGATTCCAACCACAAGTCCTAATGCTGCCGAGGGATTACGCCACTCTAAAGAACCCGAATTATTTATGCCAAGAACATAAGTATCGCTTCCTCTATAACTAGGTAAAGTATAGTTGGAACCAAATACTAAACTTCCCGAATTTATTGATAGGTTGCCATTTGTCATTGTCACTTTTGTTTTGTCGACTACCAATTTTTCACTTCCTAATGCTGAAGCTCTGATGATATTTTCGTTTGCTGTTTTTTCAACTTGAATTTTTGTATCACCGTCTTCATCCGTTATTTCAATACAGTTACCACCTAATTGTTGCCATGCAGCACCTGTCCAAAAATAGAATTTCTTTTGAGTAGTATTGTAGATTAATAAACTCTGTTCTGTTGCAGTAGCTCCTGTTCCTAAAGTCGTCATCTGAGCATCGGTCAATCGTGGAATCAAAACTCCTCTTTGTGTACTTGAAAGCTCCATTTCGGATGATGCTGCTGGAGGTTCAACTCCAATACCTATTTGAGCTTGAGCAATAGATGAGTAGATGATGAATAACAAAATGTATATAAAACGCCTATTCATAAGATCGATTAATTTGAAATTTCTATTGTATTAAACTTTAATTCTGTTTGAATGTTACGTTAACAGTAATTGTTTTGATACAATAATTACTATTTTAACGTGAGTTCGATGTAAGGAATGTTGTATGTTGTAGTATTTCAATCACGTAGTGATTATATGTTTATAGAAAGACGTTTTCAATGATAATCTCGTCCCTATCGGGACGAAATAACTAATAAAAATTAATTTTCTATAAATATAGCAAACCTAAAGGCTTGCCATAAAACGTATAATAATAGATAGTTATAGTTATTTCTTGCATCGAAATCACGTTATTTTATTAATTGATTAGTGTTTTATTCTACAAAAATTGAACACGAAAAACAATTGAAAGGAAGTATGTATAGTAATACACATATAAACCGAAATAGGAGAGGGTATATGTGTTTGATATTTTTCATGATAATGTAATGCTTTGTAATTATCAAACAGATAGAGTTATGAAACTATTTTTTTAGATAATATGCTTTCCCAGGTTCAAGTGTCAATATTGAATTAGTTGTGCCATTAGGAATCCAAAAGCCATCAAAATTTTTAACAATTTTGCAATTTGAACTATTAAAATAAGTGGTTAATGTTGTAGCATTTTGGAAGGGGCATCCAATTAATTGCCAACCTGTATGTAGAGACGCAAAATTTTGCGTCTCTACAGGCATCCCAGTAATATTCAACGTTCCAGCTTTATTCATCTTAACTAAATAACCTTGACCCGATGTGATTTTTTGTAAGCTATTGAAGGCTGTATTTTGTCCTTTTCGCCAAAAACTTGAAATCGTTTTTATTTCTTGAACATCTAATCCCGAAAACAGTGTTGCTATACTGCTATCTTGAGGATATACATTGGTAGAAATGAGGTTCCAACCTATTTTTAGAGCTATGGTTTGTGTTTTAACGGCATCGGTACATTGAAGTTTATCGATATTAAAACCTGCTGTTATTGTTCTTATTCTTAAAACATTTAAGCCTATTGGAAGTTTTATGTTTTTAAGCGTAATGTCTTGATACGTAGTATATGCTCCGCTATTAGGAACTTGAATTTCGGGTGTAATTGACTCGCCATTTAATAAGACATCGAATTTTGCAGTAGATACTGCCGAGGAAACACTTGCTGTTATGTTGTAATAGCTATCTTTTTGAATATCTACTATATAATCAAGCCATTCGTTTGGAGCCGTCCAGCCAATTATGTAATTCCCAGTTTGTTGAGGATGCACTGAAATGTCAACTCCTTCGGAAGTACGATACTGATTGCCTGAATTTACCGTTGGAGTAGCATCACTATAAGCATTTCCATCTCCACCAATATTAAAGTTTTCTACTTGAATAATTCCAGGAATTGATGCTGGATTTGTTGGATATGCTCCTGTGACTTTTATAAAATCGACTTTTACTGTTCCGCTTGTTGCAACGGTTGGATCGAGTCTAATTTGTTTAATGGTTCCAGTCCAATTAGTATTGGTCGATAGGTCGACAATATAATATCGTTGTTTTGTGTCGTTTGCTACTATTGGAAAACTAATTCTTTTAGTTCCGTTAAATGTTGCATCGCTTGTGGTTGCCCAAAATAATTCGGCTGAAGTAGCTGAAGTTTGATTTTGCAAACTTATTATCACATATTTATATTGTGAAGTCAATAATTGTAAATTATCGGGCGATGTTACATGTGGATCGTCTGCCGTAATTGTCATTGTATTTATGCTATTTGAAGCATTCATAGTCATGTTTGAAGCAGCATTCCAACCTTCGGTACTTGAAGTAAAATCCCAATAGTTAATAATTGCATTTTCGTTATAGGTTACGGCCATTGCATCGCGTGGGCCAAAAGGATCTTGTGGATTCCAATATAACCATAAGCCAAAACCTCCTTCGGTATTTATAGCTTTACTTACATTCGAAACCACAACTTTTATTGTCGTTATTGGATTTACAAATTGTGTTGGAAATGTATAACCATCGACAGATAAAATTTGTGATGTAATGTTTGTTGTACCATCGTAAACGGTAACCGTTGTTCCAGCTAACGATAGTTGTTGCATTTTCAACATTGGAAGAATTGTAATACCACTACTATTTGAAAAGGTAAATTCATAGGTTTTTTGTGCTCCTATTGCAGGTAAAGCATCGGCAAATTTTTGACTTATTGCTTTAGCTTCGAAAACTCCATTTCCAAAACCATTAGTTGGTGAAACCATTGTTAAATCGAGCTTTTGATTTGGTCCTTTTACATAATTAATAATGTCTTTTCCTAGCTTAGCAAACGATCCTGCTTTATTTTCATTTGCAACATCATAAGGGTATTTTAACCAACTTTCTACAACATATACATCGGCTCTAATTCCAAGTTTTTGGTATAATTGTATTCCTTGCATACTTTTGTTGTAATATGCTATATCGAGCTGGTCGCGAACGGTTTGCGAAGCTGAACAATAAGCAGAATCGGCCATGCCATTAAGTGGATTTTCGGCTGCAGTAGCTCCTCCAGTAACTATTAAATGATGTTCTCTACCATTTTGATGTAACCAATTTTCATAGGCTTTAATGATTGATCTAAAATTATCGCGAACAGGAATATTTGTCCAGTTCCAATATTCGTAAGGTGCATCCGAAACAAAATTTGTGCTTATCGTAGGCGAAACTCCTTTAAAATGACTGGTAAACCAGTTGAATCCGTCGAATTTTAAATTTACTTGGGCACCATTCACCAAAACAGGACTTGTACCTGCGTCATTCATCAGTGGGCTAAATGTTAAGTGGTCGCTAATAGATGTATATGGTGTTTTACCAGGTTCTTTCCAGTCAAAATAAACTGGCGATGCTACTATATTTACCGAAACGGAAGGGTTTATAAGATCTAATTTTTCGGCAAATGATTTCCAAATTCCATTACCAACGGGTTTTGTTCCCGTGTATCCACCGGCTGTTCCATTACCATACAATGCTGTTAAATCGTCTTCATTCCAATCGGGATGTCTGCGAGATATTCCACCTAAACTTGTTTTAGGACCCATATCAATATTGAGCTGTGTAAGATTTAATCCAGCATTTCGCATTGGAGTTACTTGGTCAGTCATAACTCTATTCACCCAAAGATCTGCAACTTGATTGTCGGCTGCTGTTGGTACACCCCATGCAGTAAAATAAACAGCATTTTCAAGTGAAATAGGTTTATTCCCTATAATCTTAGCAAATTCAGCCCATCGAGATTTTCCAGCTGTTGGGCCTTTACAATAAACCAAGTAATTTGTGTTTAACCAGTATTGTTGGTGCATGAGATAGATATCCATATTCTCCCTTACAAATTTCCAATTGTCGGGATTATCGAATAATTGTTCGGAATACATAAATGTACCCCAACTTATTTTAGCCGGATAACTAATTGGACTAGGTTGAAAATTCAACTGAGAAAAGCCTACTGTAGCAAGTCTTAAAACAAAGAAAAATAATAGTACTAATTTTTTCATGTGTATATATTTAAAAAGTTTTTTATTTGTCACATGGAATACGCCATAAAATCATCTTAGCATAGTATGCCAGTTTTGCTCATGGCTATTTCATAATTGCAATATTTATTAGTTTGTAAATATCACTATTTGGAGTGCCCAAGAGCAAACAACCATGATTCAAAATAATACAAGATTGTTACATTAACGAAAGTATGTAGTACGGTATGTATTGAAATTCAAGTTGATATGGATGGGGTAGATTGTGCCATATCAAATGCTTTGTTTATTTCTTTATAAAATAAGCTTTTCCGGGTTCCAATTTACTTAAACTATTAAGCGTTCCATTTGGAATCCAAAATCCATCGAAATTCTTTACGGTTTTGCAATTTGAAACATTGAAAAATGTTGAAATTGTTGTAACGTTTTGAAATGGACAGCCAATTAAATTCCAGCCAGTTTGTAGAGACGCAAAATTTTGCGTCTCTACGGGCAACCCAGCAATTTTCAATGTTCCGGCAACATTCATTTTAACCAAATATCCTTGACCTGATGTTATAGTTTTCAAACTATTGAAAGCAATGTTTTGTCCTTTTCTCCAAAAAGTATTTTCTGTTTTTATTTCTTGAACATCTAAACCAACAAATAGGGTAGCAATACTACTATCTTGTGGATATACATTTGTTGAAATAAGGTTCCATCCAATTTTTAATGCTATTGTTTGTGTTATTATGGCATCGGTACATTGTAGCTTATCGATATTGAAACCTGCAGTATTTGCTTTTATTCGTAAAACATGTAAACCAATTGGAAGTTTTATGTTAGTTGTAACAGTTATGTCTTGATATATGTTAAAAGCTCCAGTATTAGGTACTTTTATTTCGGGTGCTATTGAATCTCCATCCAATAACACATCGAATGTCGCTGTAGATTGGGGAGACGAAACACTTGCCGTTATGTTGTAAAAGCTTTCTTTTTGAATATTTACTAAATAATCAAGCCATTCGCCTGAGGCTACCCAACCAACGATATAATTGCCAGTTTGTTGAGGATGTACCGATATGTCAACCCCTTCGGAAGTGCGATATTGATTGCCAGAATTGGTAGTTTGGGTTGAATCGTTATAGGCATTTCCTTGTCCTCCGTAATTAAAGTTTTCTGCTTGAATAATACCTGGAATTGTTGCAGGTATTGTTGGATAAGCTCCGGTTATTTTTATAAAATCGATTTTTACGGTTCCACTTGCAGCCGTTGTAGGATCGAGTCTTAGTTGTTTTATTGTTCCAGTCCAATTTGCATTGGTTGATAGATCGATAATATAATAGCGTTGTTTAGAGTTGTCATTTGGTACAATTGGAAAAC
>Ga0302288_1001423_pt1 | contig 15566 bp, 11 predicted proteins | sample III_Fen_N1_1_FD_194549 | JGI IMG/M metagenome (GOLD analysis project Ga0302288, IMG submission 194549) | Peat permafrost microbial communities from Stordalen Mire near Abisko, Sweden - III_Fen_N1_1 | ecosystem: Environmental > Terrestrial > Soil > Wetlands > Permafrost | place: Sweden: Abisko...
TTAAACCTTGGAATGAATGTGATTGTGTTCGACATCAACGAAGGAGGATGGAAGCTTGAAACCGAAATGGGCGTAATCATGGATGGCGATAAACCCGAGCACATCCGCGAAGCCGTACCTGTAATCGGTAATTACTGCGATATTATTGGCGTTCGGTCGTTCGCCCGGTTCGAGAATAAAAAAGACGATTACGAAGAAAAAATACTTCAGCAATTCATCGATTATGCCGGAGTTCCTGTATTCAGCATGGAAGCTGCCACCCGTCATCCGCTGCAATCGTTTGCCGATCAATTGACCATTGAAGAATTCAAGACCAAAAAACGGCCAAAAGTGGTTTTAAGCTGGGCGCCGCATCCACGGGCATTGCCGCAGGCTGTTCCCAACTCGTTTGTTGAATGGATGCGCCAGACCGATTATGAAGTGGTAGTTACCCATCCTGAAGGTTATGAACTGGCGCCCGAATTTATGGGTGACCTCAAACCTGAATACGACCAGATGAAGGCTTTTGAAGGTGCCGATTTCATTTATGCCAAAAACTGGGCTTCCTATACCGATTATGGGAAAATTCTGTCGAAAGACCGCTCATGGACTGTTTCCGAACATCAGATGGCTGTGACTAACAATGCCAAATTTATGCATTGCCTGCCGGTGCGCCGCAACATGATCGTTTCCGACGAAGTAATCGATGGCCCAAATTCGATTGTTGTTCAGGAAGCCGCAAACCGATTATATTCAGCTCAGGCAGTACTAAAAATGATATTAGACGAATTAAAATAAAGAAGTTTGAAGTGCCTAAAGTTCGGAGTGCCTAAAGTATTTAAGGGCACACAAACTCTAGGCACTCTAGGCACTTAAAACTTTAGACACTTGTTTTATGGAAAGATTGACCATTGTAAAAGTCGGCGGAAAAGTTGTTGAAGAAAAAGAAACGTTGGACCAGTTGTTAGACCACCTCTCACAAATAAGGGGAAAACGTATTCTGGTGCATGGCGGTGGAAGCCTGGCTACAAATCTTGCTGAGAAATTGGGCATTGAAACGCTTATGGTCGAAGGTCGACGGATAACCGATGAGGCCACGCTCGAAGTTGTTGTAATGGTTTATGCCGGATTGGTCAATAAAAAAATTGTGGCAGGATTACAGGCTAAAGGATGCAATGCCATTGGCTTGACCGGCGCCGATATGAATGTGATTCGTGCCGTAAAACGACCGGTAAAAACCATTGACTACGGCTTTGTAGGGGATATTATGGGCGTAAACACATCGGAGTTGCGATTGTTGCTTAACGAAGAAGTTGTTCCGGTAATGGCTCCTATTACCCACGATTGCAAGGGGCAATTGCTCAATACAAATGCTGACACCATTGCGGCCGATCTTGCCATCGAATTATCGAATTATTATACCGTTAATCTGTTTTATTGCTTTGAAAAAAAGGGAGTCTTACTCAATCCGGACGACGAAAACTCAGTAATTTCTGAATTGAGTTACGATCGGTTTAAAGAACTGAAAATTGAAGGTGTGATCAAAGAAGGAATGATCCCTAAACTCGAAAATGGATTCAACGCAATGAGAAACGGAGTAAATCAAGTTTTAATTACCAATCCCAACCTGATTTCAATGGCACGCGGAACCCGCTTAAGCCTAAAGGATGATTGAAATTTCAAAAAAAATATTTTACGTATAAGTGCAAAAAACTCAAAACTTTTTTCAGAGAAATACGTTTAGGATATTGTATTTCAATTGATAGAAACACACAATGTCCGTCAAAGAATAGATAGAGTAAGGGTTAAAGAGTAATTTGGTTTGTTGTGTATTTGGAGATTGTTTAGGGGTTGATAAGAACAAATCATTTAACGTTATTAGGTGGTGATTGGTTTTTTTAGTGTGGATTGATTGTGTGGATTAGGAGAACCGTTTCAGACTTTGTTTTGAAACGGTTTCTTCTTTATAAACGTAATCTTTGTGTATTTTTCTTTCACGAAAACATCTTAATTTCCTCAGAATATTTTAGATTTGCAGCGCAATTTAAAAATCCTTTCCATTTTTTGTTTATTCAATTTTTAGGATTTATGAAGTTGAGTTTTTTAAAATTTACGGGGTATAGCGCAGCTTGGTAGCGCGCGTCGTTCGGGACGACGAGGTCGTCGGTTCAAATCCGGCTACCCCGACTAAATAAAAGCCATTGCAACTAAAATTTGTGATGGCTTTTTTGTGCTTCGTACGTTGTGTCGCCCTGAAAATCGAACCCATATTTTCCGAAAAATCCTCATTCGAGGCGTAATGGCTAATGTTTGTGCCTAGCAACTTGGTTAAGATTGATCCGATAAATGCCCACTAATTTATTCAAATTAAAATACTTCTACCCGCGGATCAAGTTACATGAAAGCGGCAGAGCCGCAAGATATTTGTAGCAAATAGTATCAACGCACACAAAAGGTGCAACGCACCGGAATATTACAGATATCAGTTGTCTATATTTCGGTGCCCTGCACCAGAAAATACATGTTTTGTGGTTCTATAATATTTGGTATGGGTAAATTGAAAAACAGAAAGCTCGTTAAATTAGTACTCCATAGGAGTAAGCTTTATATAACCCCCAGATTTATCTGGGGGAGGAAAATGACCGATAAGATTAAAACTCCGTTGGAGTTTTCCGGTAACAAAGGTTTCATTAGAATGTATTTGTTTTTAAAGTGCTACAAACACATGAATGGACAACTCTTACAGAGTTGAGGTTGCAATCAGCTTCGTATTCCCCCAGATAAATCCGGGGGTTATTCACAGTAAACTCTTACAGAGTTATAATTAATTTGTCGTAATATATTTACCCACACGATTCGTTATAGAACCCTAAAACGAACTTGGCCCAACTTCCGAAGATAAAAAATCCGGATACTGTTTCGTTTCAGTATCTGGATTAAAATTGCTCTGGTTCCATCGTTTAAGCTTGAGGAGTTGGAGGGGTTGTAGGTTTTGGCGAATCGGAAGAGCCTGCATCGTATAATTGATAAATGGCCAAACGGGCAGGATCGTCCGCGAAAATGATTTTTGCTGCCGAACTGATTTCACTCATTGTATCCCACATCGAGTTAAACAGTTCAATCCGCTGGCTGGTAACCAACAATTGCTGTTTCTTCAGCATTTCCTGTTTCCCGTCGGCAGCGGCCAAATCGGTTGCCAGGGTTTGCATTTCAGCCAATAAACCTTCGGGCATGCCTGCTGCCGTTAATTTCTGAATGAAATCATCCTGATTGGCCGCAACTACCGCCTGGTTGAGCAACGAAACCATTTCTTTTTCCGACTGACGGGCTTTCTCGTAACGCTGACGGCCAAAGGTGTCGCCAATTGCTTTACTGCTGCCAATTGCCCTTTCTACATAGTAAATCAACCGCTGATACTTCAGCCCTGATGTTGAAAGCAATTGGGCGATGGTTTCGGTCTGAATTTCGATGTGAGCCGTATGGCTGTTGGCCGAAAAATCGCTGATCGCTTCCGTTACCTGGATGGCAAGCTGATCGTTTACTGCACTTGTAAACCACGGATTGAAGGTGGTAAACTGCACAAGATCGGTCGCAAATTGTGGCTGCACCGATTGTGCTTTCTCAATTACTTCGTCGTAGGTTAAATTAAACCTGGGTTCTGTTTGTTTTCCCATATCAAATATATTAATTGATTTATGTTGCAAAAGTTACAACTAAAAAATGAATTATCAGTTGATTGCATGATTTTTTTTTCAATGATCAATACAAATTGTTTCGTCGACCGTCCACGCCTTCTCGCCAGCGCCGACCGCCTTCACGGTAACGAATACCGCCCTCTCGGAACCCATGCGCGCCTTCTCGGTAACAGTTCGCGCCTTCTCGGAGGCAAATAACGCCTTCTCGGAGACGATGCGCGCCTTCTCGGTAACGATTACCGTGCACGTAAAACGCCTCCGAGATGGCGTGAAGACACGCCGAGAAGCCGTTAGACCATTATGAGGTGCCGTGAAATGTCCGCTACAAGGTCGGAAGCCCTGGTGAAATGTCGGTCGTACCCAAAAAGAAACCCGAACCTGTTGGCGAGAAGGTGGGAAGTGGCAGCAAGCAGGCGGGGAAGGCTGGCGGTACAAAACCGGGGAATTGGATGAAAGCAACCAACAGAAACGAGGTGTTTTTGCGGGGACACGAATTACCGTGGCCATACATCCTTGTCGACCCCATTCATGTTGCAGGCGCTGTCTCAAAAGTTATTGATCACGTCATCCTGAACTTGTTTCAGGATCCCAACGCACTGCATGTCAGACCCCGATCCCGGTATTCACCGGGACGGGGTGACTGGTCTATCGAGTATTTTGACTTTTTCGGGCAGTCCCCACGAATGTATCAGTTTTATGCGGTGCAAAACCGATCATAAATAAACCACCGATTGTTTAATATCTAAATTCGAATTTCATACATTTGGATAACCAAACACTTAGGCAAGCTTTATAGCGGATTGAAATTGTTGAAGTATCGAAAAAGTACTATTAGGTCACCGCTATTTTCTTGTTATGCGCAAGGTTAACAGGACACTCACTGACAGACTTATACTATGATTGTAAATTTTATACATTGGGATATTGACCCTGAAATCATTAAAATATTTGGGATTCCTCTCAGATACTATGGAATTCTATTTGTAGGAGGATTGATTCTTTGCATTTATATCCTCAATTGGATTTTTAAGAAAGAAAATATACCACTTGACAAATTAGAAAAACTCTCAATCTATGGAATGATTGGAATTTTTGCAGGCGCAAGATTAGGTCATTGCTTATTTTATGACCCGTCATATTATCTGAGTAATCCAATAGAAATGCTTTTACCAATTCAACAAACTGCTGGAGGTGGTTATAAATTTACTGGTTATCAAGGATTGGCGAGTCACGGTGGTGCTCTGGGATTAATAATAGCTTTAATTATTTATGCAAAAAGGACAAAAGAATCTATTATTAAAACGATTGATTTGATTGCAGTTGTAGCACCTTTGGGAGGCTGCTTTATCAGACTTGCAAACTTGATGAATTCAGAGATTATTGGGATTCCAACGAAAGTACCTTGGGCATTCATATTTGTTCGTGAGGATAATTTACCACGACATCCAGCACAGTTATATGAGGCAATTTCCTATTTGGCAATATTTGGATTAATTTTTTACTTGTATAAAACAAAACGAGATAAGCTACATAATGGATTTTTTTTTGGACTATCTATCTCATTGATTTTTATCGCACGATTCATTATCGAATTTATAAAAGAAAGACAAGTGCCATTCGAAGAACAAATGCAACTTGACATGGGACAATTGCTGAGTATCCCATTTATTATAGTTGGATTAGGATTTGTAATTTACGGACTGATAAAGACAAAAAATACTAAACCTGCTCTTACGGATATGCACAAAGCTGGCAACCGCTGGTGATGATTTGCAATCGTCACCTTTTAGCCAAGGATTTATAATCCGAACAAAAGGAATCCTTCAATGCTAAAATAAAAGCTTTCCAGGCAGCTCAGACAGGAGTTACAGACGCCCCATTTTTCTTGTTCCGTCTGTCAAATAGTTGTGCTTACCAAACATTTCCACACAACCATTCAAACTGATCCGTAAACACTTTGCCGTAAAAAAAAACCTTTCATTCCTTGACGAATGAAAGGTTTAATTATGTATCCCGGCGGGGATTCGAACCCAGGACCTACGGCTTAGAAGGCCGTTGCTCTATCCAGCTGAGCTACCGAGACATCCTTTTTAGCGGCTGCAAATATATCAAATTTTGTTAACCTTTCGCCCCGATTTCTGACAAATGTATCAGGAATCGGGGAATCGGTTCAAAGCTTGCTGCAATTGCCCGATCCATTGGTTTTTTCAGATTAATTCAATCTTATTTTCTTTACAAATCGTCTTCATTTCATCGGGCCAAATACTCGATTGAATTTCGCCAATATGCGCTTTACGAAGGAAATATTTAGGTGCTTTTCTGATCTTTTTAATTGGTATTTTATCGCTTTTAACGATTTTTTGTAACTATTTCTACAAAGAGGTAATTTTAACAATATATTTTAATAAGTGATTTCAGGAGTTTCTTTATCATGTATCCGGAAGGCATTTGTCCTACCCTATTTTTAGAATGAAGGTGTTCCGGTTTTCAGTAGATTTGGTTTTATCGACAAGGACAAGAAACATAAGTAATAGGAATAATTAGATGTCGTATTTTATAACTAACTCACCCCGAAGTCCGCAGGCGGCCTTCCCCCCTCTCTTCGTGAAGAGAGGGGCAAAGCATCGCAGATGCGACGGGGTGAGTCAAGATATAAGTCCAATGAAAATACGACATTGTCTTATTCTCATTACATAAGACCCCGGATGACAATAACTATTTGAATAATTTTTTTAGCTCGTCTCCTATTTTCTTCACCGATCCCTTTATTTCCTCAACCGAAGCTTTCTTAACTTCCTGCTCAATTTGCTTTCGCGCCTTACTTAAATCGAGCGAAACGTTGGGATTGGTTATGGAACCTTTCAAAATCACCGAAGCTTCAACCACTTTTATATTCTGAGACCCCGGTAAAATATCAAGTCCTTTATTAATGTCTGTTCCCAAATCGTCCCGGTTTACAACAAAGTCCATATTCAGATTTATTTCGCGGGCAGCAGACAAATTTCCATAAATGGTCACTTGCTGATCAGCAATCGTCGTTTTAAACGGATTAAGCTTCAACAAACCATTTTCGAACTGAAATTTGGCCGTAAAATCATCAACCTTAACACTTTTCAGCTTTTCCTTCTTAATGATTCCCCGAATTTGGTCAAAAACCGGTGAATTTATAATCATAAGTTTTTGTATATTGAAAACGCCCGTACCATTCAGGCTGGTGGGTTCCAGATTCATCTTTTCATTCATTATTCCCGCAAGGCTAAACTGAGTGGAGAATTTACCCTGACTTTGGGCTGCAATCGGCAAGTACCTTCTGAATGTACTGATCGATTGGCAGGCGGCAGGTAAATCGATGTTTTCGAGGTTAAGTTTAAAATCGAACAATGGCTTTTTCTCCGGATTACTTGTATACGAACCATTTACAGATAACTTTCCCTGCAACATTTCCATCGAAAGGTTGGTGAGTTCCATGCGTTGATCTTTGACATGCACCAGTCCATTGACATTGCTAATTGGAATCTTATCGTAAACAGCCCGTTGAATTACCGACTGGAAACTTAAATCGAGTTTTGCAGGAACTTCAAATGCAACCACCGAATCAGTTGGAGCGCTGGCAACGGTTGCATTAGCCGGAGCGGTTTTGGCCACCTTGGGTTTGGTAACTGGTTTCATTACCGGTTTCTGAATATTCGACAATTCAGAAAAATTCATAAACATTGATTTTAAATTGAAATCGCCTTTCAAAACATCGTTTTTAAAGATGTAGGCCAGGTAATTACTCACATTTCCGCGCAACGAAAAATCGCTCTGTCCGATCTTTCCATCAAACTGATCGACCGAAATTTGCTTGGTATTGGCTTTTAACTGTCCACGACTGATTTCGACAGGCTTGGTCAACTGATTACTTTCAATCCTGAAATTCGAAATTGTAGCTTCTCCATTCGACCGAAATTTTTCATATTCTTTCTTTTCAATCGACGACATTCGCCCAACCAGCTGCATTTGAGCCTTCATGATTCCTGTAATATCCAGGCTGTCAATCGGAATCGCTTGTTTCAGTGAAGCAAAATCGATAGTGCCCGAAAACGAAGCATCGATGTTTGGATCGGTCATTATTTCGCTCAGCGAAACCTGCAAGTCAATCGGATTGCTTTTGATCGAAGCGTGAGCCTTATCTACCTTAACTTTCAACAAATTCAGATCTCCTTCAGGCTTTGAAATCTGCGCCGAAACATTGATATTCTGGATGCTTTCAGGAAGACCCTGATATTTAAAACTGGCATCATTTACAGCCAGCAACACATCAATAGCCGGATAAACCTGATTAAAATACAAACCTTTCACCGAACCTTTAAACTCAGCTGAGCCTTTGACATCAGCTTTCTCCAGATATTTCTGATAACTGGCAGGAACCAACGCCAATATCGTGGCAAAATCACTTTTTTCGCTTCGGAAAGCCAGATCAAAATACATGCTATCATTCGGCATTTCAAACGAACCATTGAGTTGAAGCGGAAGATTATTTATCAACAATCTGCCCCGATCAAGAGTAAATTTCATTTTTTCGGAATCGACCTTCAGTAAGGTTTCGGCCTTTAATTTTGTTTTCGAAACGTACTTAACCGAATTGTATTCGAAGATAAATTCGCCCGCTTCTGCCTTCATATCAAAGGTTGTGAGCGAACCAGCAACTTCGCCGGTTGATGTCAGGTTCAGATTTTTCACCCACATTTTCATGGGCGTCCCCTGATCATCGTATAACAAGTTCAGATTATTTACCTTAATATCATTCAGTTTCATATCAAAGGCATTTCCGGTAGGTGTTACGTTACTTACAGATGGAGTTTTCGCCTTTTCAGAAACCTTTGCAATATTCCAGTTTTTTGCTCCCGCCAAATTGGACTTTAGCAGAATCTTTGGATTTTCAATCGTAAGGTTTTTCAATTCAACAGCTTTGCTGCTAAACATATCCATCAACGAAATACAGGTAGAAATTGAACTCGCCGAAAATATCGTGTCGTGTGCAAATTCATTAATCCCGATGAGACTCAGATTTTGCAATTTCATTTTCACCTTAGGAAATTGAGGAAATACGGAAATCTGAAAATCTGAAAAATCTATTTTTGCATTGATCTGGTTATTTAGAGTGGTTTTAACTCTGGCCAGTAGTTTGTCTTTAAACAAAAACGGCAGGCTTGCCATTGTTCCCATGATCAACAACAGGATTCCAGCAATGATGATTATTTTTCGTCTCATTTGGCTGTTTTATTTTCAATTAGAATAGATATACGCAACATATTTAACGCTGTTTGTGTCGAGCGTATTATATTTCGCTCGCGATTATGCCTGAAAATATATTCTTTGCTTTTTACTCCTGAAGGTCCGGCGACAGCGATCCAAACTGTTCCAACCGGTTTTTCATCTGATCCACCATCCGGACCGGCAATTCCAGTAGTTGCAACGGCGTAATCGGCATTCAGTATTTTTTTTGCGCCCAAAGCCATTGCTTCAGCAACCTGTTGACTTACCGCTCCGAAACCAGCAATTAAATCAAGCGGGACATCAAGCAGATTATTTTTTATTTCGTTTGAATAAGCTACCACTCCACCTTTGAAATAAGCCGAACTTCCAGCGTTAGACGTTATAAAATGAGCAATATTTCCGCCCGTACAGCTCTCAGCAACTGCCAGTGTTTTACCCGAACCAGCCAACATCCGGCCAATAACCAAACCCAAATTTTCATTGTCGAACCCGAACACATTTTCAGGAATAAGCGAAAGAAGTTCTTTTACCTGTTTCTCGATTTCTTTTTGAAGCATGGATTTATTTGTTCCATAACCGCTTAATCGCAAGCGAACCATCTGAGGACTTGGAAGGTAAGCAAGTTTGATAAAATCAGGCAAAGCACTCTCCCATTTCTCTATTTTTTCGGCCAGCATCGATTCAGGGAGACCAATCGTCAGAACTGTTTTGTGTACAATCGACTGAGTAATTCCTAATTTGACAAGACGTGGAAAAACTTCTTCTGTCATAATGGCTTCCATTTCGAAAGGCACGCCTGGCATGGAAATAAAAATGGTATTGTTGCGCTCAAACCACATTCCGGAGGCTGTTCCTGCCGAGTTGGGCAACACAGTACAACTGGCCGGCAATAGCGCCTGATCGTGATTTAATTGATTAATAACTACGTTTCGGGAAGATAAAAGTGACTGAACATGTTCAAAAACCTCCGGGTAGAAAATCAGTTCAGTATTAAAATACTCACACAGGCAATTCTTCGTAATATCATCTTTCGTTGGGCCAAGACCTCCGGTAATCAGCACCAAATCAGCATTTTTTTCAGCTTCAGCAAATGCTTTAATAATATGTTCATGATTATCGTGAACAGAAGTAATCTGATATACTTCAATGCCGTGTAAATTGAGCTGCTGCCCCATCCACGCTGAGTTTGTATCAACAATTTGCCCAATTAAAATTTCATCGCCTATTGTTATTAATTCTGCTTTCATGATTCAAAAATGTTTAGATCGCCTTTCCGAAGAAATTAATATTGAAAATTACTAATTATGAGCTGTTTATCCTTTATCTAATGCTTTCAACCTTTGCAAAAGTGTTGGATGCGAATAATGAAAAAACACATAAACCGGATGTGGCCTCAGATTACTCAGGTTTTTTACCGATAACTTTTTCAATGCAAATGAAAGTTCGTTGGCATTGAAAAATTTTGCAGCAAACGCATCTGCCTGATATTCATTTCTTCTGGAAAGAATATTCATAGTCAATCCGGTAATAAGTGAAATTGGTGAATATAAAATTCCAAAAGCAATCAATCCGACATGAAAACTTGGTGTTTCAACGCCCAAAGCCGCTGAAAGTTCGGGACTGCCCACGAGCAAGGAAAAGATAAACAACATTACTCCTGTTTGAAGAATTCCCAATAACAAACTCCAAACCACATGGTTCTTTTTGTAGTGACCAATTTCATGAGCCAAAACAGCCACCAATTCATTTGTTGTCAGATCATTGATCAAGGTATCGTATAATACAATTCGCTTTTTGGCTCCGAATCCGGTAAAATAAGCATTCGCTTTGGTCGACCGCTTTGATCCGTCAATCACAAAAATATTGTCAAGCTTAAAACCCACTCTAGCCGAAAAATCTTTGATGGCTGTCTTCAATTCACCTTCAGAAAGCGGAGTTTGCTTGTTGAACAACGGAACAATGAGGTTGGAATAAAACAACACCATAAATACCGAAAATCCGGTGATAACAAGCCATGCATATATCCAAAAATTTGAAGTTGTAAGTTGATAGATGTAGATAATCAAAGCCAAAAGTCCTCCTCCAATAATTGCTCCAAGCAGGTATCCTTTTAATTTATCAAAAACAAAAGTTTTAGGCGTAGTTTTATTGAAGCCAAATTTTTCTTCAATCACAAAGGTATCATAAACCGAAAAGGGGGTCATAAACAGGTCGGACGCCAATAAAAGTATTCCGAAAAACACCAGCGCAGTAAGAATGGGGTTCGTTGAAATTGAAAGAGCCAAACTGTTCACCCAGGCAAATCCTTCAAATACGAACATTAGAAGCAGCAAAAGAAAACTAAACGATGAACTCATTAAGGAAAACCGAAAGTTCACCTTTTCATAAGACTGTTGCTGACGGTATTTTTCTTTATCATAGATATCCCGAACCTCCTCCGGAAGCTGATCACTCCATTGTGTAGAATTCAAATACTCCAGGAATCGCTCAAAAATGAAATCGGTCACTAAAAGACCAATAATAACAGTAAACAAGATTTGTGACATAAGTGCCAATTTGTTTCAAAGGTAGCAAAAAGGGTTATGCTAATAATTCATTTTCAGACAAAGCAACACTTTTTTAGATAAAAAGGGATCGAGTAGACTAAACATTTAACAGAATACATATTGTTTAATCTTATGCATTCTATAAAATTAGGTTTGTCAAAAAGCATGAGCAGAAATACATCTATTACATTCAGAAAAGATGTAATATCCATGATACCATCATATTCATCGTACCAATCTTAGTTGTTGCAACTCTCAGCTACAAATTAGTTGGATGTGAAATTATACTATATGAAACTAAAGAAAAAAAACCAGTAAAACTATCATTATTAATGAATTTCACCGGTTCACTTTTATTACAATCTTTCAATAAATTATATCCGTATGGTCACAAAGGCATTACGGGGCAAAGCTCTAAGTATGGCTTTTGCCTCATTTTCCGGTATACTTATCAAAATTTCAGGAGTATAAACTGGCTTTGAAAACTTTAAAATATGTTCGAATGATTTAGTAATATTTTTCAGATCTCTATCGAACTCAAAACCTTTTCCTAATTTGTATTTCGATTTCGATTCTGAAACAGAATCAATTCCTTGAATGTTTAACTCAAAATCATGATCAAGTTTAACTGTCCAGAATACATTTTCATCCAGAAGAGAATCTTTTTTAGCAGCGGCAGCGGCAGCAGCGGCGGCGGCAATAGTATCCTTAGGAGCTTCTACAACCTTCAAAGGATTTTTTGCAATAGATGATTTGAACTGCTGTATAGTCAAAGGGGAACCAAACATTGAAAAATATACATTTCCATCCATTTTCCGAAAGAAGCCGGATATTGAATAGTCACGAATTTTTGATGACATAATAACCACTCCCTTTAATTCAAGCTGAATTACATGGCTTTCAAGATCAATAGATAATCCGATAGAATCTCCCGAAGCCATTTTTAGTCGTGAATCAAGCCAAGCTTTTTCTTTCAACTGAGGTAATAATGAAGAATTAACTTGCGAGCTACCTTGAACCTGACTTTGGGCTAACTCCATGCGATCACGAACAACGCCAATCGACAAATAAGCATAAATAGAAGTTAAAGCTAATATAAATAGACTAAAAATGATTATAAAAATTTTACCTCCAGAACGTTTTTTAACAAAAAGAACATCAAAGTCTTCTCCAGAATTTGCTCCCATACTAATAAATATAAACTTTTGAACCTACTTCCATTGCCTTATATACAGCTTCTAAATCATCATCAAGGAGACGAATACAGCCATGTGTTACACTCATTCCCATGCGTCTTTTGTAAATTGTGCCATGTATCATAAAACCATCACCAATTTCCATTTTATAAGCACCAAGTGTTCCAGTTTCCCAACGGGAAGGATCGTTTGGAGAAGGAATTGGTAAACCATCTTCGATAAAAGACCAATCTGGTTTTTTCCAAACCGGATTAGGTTGTTTACGCAAAACTGTTCTTACTCCAAATGGAGTATGAAAAATATGTTCATAATTTCTTTCTGCTGAAACTAATTTTTCATTTTTACCAGTTGAACAAACTCCGTGGCGAATCAGCTTTTTGCCTTTGTAAAGATAGAAATGGTTATCAGAGGTATTTACAATCATATAGGCATTGGTAGGAGTTAATTTATCAAACTTGGTCTGAAGCTCACTGATGTCTTTTTCAAGCGACTCTTTATCCGTTCCAGAACCTTCACCTTCATTTTTGTTTTCGGTTATTCCTGGCAAAACAAATGTAGATTCTTGCAATGCTGGGATTGCAAAAAGTACCATGGATACAAAAAAGACAACTCCAAAAATCAGTATGACTAAATAAATAAAAAAAGAGCGAATCATAAATTAAGATTTATTAATACACTTATTATTCTTTACAATCACTATTTTCAATAACTATAAAAAAATTAAAAATCAAATCCTTTAGTGATAACTGCCAGTGGCTCAATTGAACCTACAATAGTAACACGTGTACCAGAACCAACAAGGCGATATAAATCATCGATATCACGATCTTTCATTCCAACGCAACCACTTGTCCAATCGAAACCGCGTCCACCATTGCCATGAATTTCAATAAGGTTGCCTATTCCAGTTCTACGTGAAATTGTTCCCTGGCGTTTCTTCTGAGCGAATCTGGCACGATCTTCAGCATTTGGATAATCGAGCATCATAGCTTTATGATATCCAGTACTTCCACCAGCCTTTTTGCTCAAAATGTGATAGTTTCCTTCAGGAGTTGCCCTGTCTCCGGCGTATTCTTTGTGAGCCATCCAGTTAGGACCAAATTCAACTTCAAAACTACGAATGGCTTTTCCTGACTGATAAACATACAAAATATGTGCTACTTTATCAACCAAAATAACTTTATTTTCACCCCGTGAAGCTGCTATCGCATCATTTGCTAGTTTTCTCCAATAATTATAGTCACTAAAATAATCCCTAAGCATTTTACTTGCAGCATTGTTGGCATGATTGACATATATATCAGCTTTCTTAAAAAGAATTTCGGCATCTTTAAGTTTTCCATTTTCATGAGCAATTTTTGATTCGCTTAAAAACATTTTCGATTTATTATGCGCATCAAAAACTGATTTAGATAAAGGAAGGTTTTTAAAAAGTTTGTCATATAATTCAATCTTTTTTCCCAAACTAACAAATGCAGCTTCAACGTCTTTACTTAAATTACTGGCCTTTTTAATCGATTCTTCTTCAGCTTCTTCAGCTTTCTTTTTTGAATCTTTTGCAAAATTAATTACTCTTGTATAATCACGAAAAAGAATAAATTTTGAATTTTCTCTAGCCCAGTTTAACATTGCTGAATCATAGAGACGCCCAGATTCTTTATAAAGCGATTCAGAATAAACATTTGCTTCGGCTTCTTTTGCTGCAGTCATTGCTTCCCTTGCAAGTCTTAAATCATCAGTAGGCAATTTTATTTGGGATACAATAATTACACAGATAGTCATTGTAACAAAAACAACTGACAATAAAATAAGAATAATCCACCTAATTCTCTTTTGTTTTCTTAAAACCATCATTCTAATATTAAAAAAATACCCGGGAGGAAAGCCCCGGGTATTTTAAATTACTAACCCTTCAAAGAGTTATTATTTTTTTCCACCTTTTTTTGCAATAGCTTCTTCCAATTCAGCTTTAATAGAAGTTGCTTTTTCTTTAGCAGCTTTAATTTTGCTATCAGAACCAAGTAAATCGCCATTAGCTAAAAGACCTTCAACTTCAGTTACAGTAGTTTCTGCTACAGCAACATCGCTTTTTATAGCTTCCAAAGCTTCTCTACCTTCTTTGCCTCTAGGTGCTTTTGCAATTAATGCTTTATTTCCTTCGTTCAAAGCTTTTACTTCAACGATCAAAGCATCAACTTCTGCTTTCAGTTCAACTTTACGAGCTTCAGATTTAGCTTTTGTATCAACAGCTGCCTGACTTACATAAACTAATAAATTTTTAGCTTTAGTGTAGTTTGGAAACCATTTTGCTTTAGCAACTTCAACTTTTTCATTAGCTGATTTCATTGAATCAACTAAAGCCTGATAAGCTTCAGGTACATACAAATCAGCACCTGCATCTTTTACACTCTGAATAGCAGCAGTAGCTGCATCAATTTCTGCTTGTGGCACTTTCTGACAAGAACTAAATAACACTGTTACTCCCATTGCTGCAATAGCAATAATTAATTTACTTTTCATACTCAATTTTTTAATTTTGGTTTTCTCTAAAATTATTAACTTTAAAATATAACTAAAAACGTCTACAAATATATACTTTTACGTCGAATTACTAAACGAAATTCAGTCAAATTTATCATTGTGACGACGGTTTCTTGAGAAGTAACACATCTTTTTAAAAAAATACGTATTTAATTTAAAATTTTATTTCCAACATTTTTAAATGGCGCTAAAGACAAAATATCAACATAAATCGGATGAGGAAGTAGTTCATTTATTGATGGATTCAGGTAACAAAGAATTATTTGAAGTACTCTATTCCCGATATTTTAAAAAGGTTAAAGATAAATGTTTCAGCTTTTTAAAGGACAGTAAACAGTCTGAAGAATTTG
>Ga0302288_1001425_pt1 | contig 15540 bp, 9 predicted proteins | sample III_Fen_N1_1_FD_194549 | JGI IMG/M metagenome (GOLD analysis project Ga0302288, IMG submission 194549) | Peat permafrost microbial communities from Stordalen Mire near Abisko, Sweden - III_Fen_N1_1 | ecosystem: Environmental > Terrestrial > Soil > Wetlands > Permafrost | place: Sweden: Abisko...
CAAAAAATAGACAATATAAAAGAACCTGTTATATCAAAAAACGGTCAGGTTGAATTTTTAAGAGCTTCTGCTACAGGGGTTTTTATACCTCTCATAGAGCATAACCATTATGTAAAAGCTGGTCAGAAAATCGGGGAAATTGTAAATGTTCTAAAGGGAACCATTGAAGAGGAAATTGTTGCAGGCGAAGATGGTCTTGTATTTACCCTACGTGAATATCCTATGGTCTATGAAGGAGCATTACTTGGAAGAATTTTAATAGGTATCAAAAAAAATAAGGAGGACATTCAATGATAGTAAAAGACCTCTACACTTTAAAATCTCCTTATCGGGAAGACTTTGTCATTAAAGGGTATATGTTTGGCAAAGGAGATCCGGCGGCTTGTATTATGGGACCCATCAGAGGAAATGAAATCCAACAGCTTTATATCTGCTCCCAGTTGGTAAAAGCATTAAAAGAACTGGAAAACAATGGGTGCATCAATTCAAATAAGCAGATTCTGGTGATACCCAGCGTGAATCACCATTCCATGAATGTAGGAAAAAGATTCTGGGGTGTTAATGATACAGATATCAATAGAATGTTTCCTGGAAATGATTATGGTGATACTGCAGCCAGAATTGCAGCCGGAGTCATGGAGGTAATTAAAGATTATACCTATGGAATTCAGTTTGCCTCTTTTTATATGAGCGGGGAATTCGTTCCACATGTACGAATGATGAAAACAGGATATCAGAATACATCCCTTGCAAACCTTTTTGGACTGCCATATGTAATCGTTCGGAAACCAAAGCCAATTGATACAAAAACCTTAAACTATAACTGGCAGAGTGAAAATACAGCAGCATTTTCAGTATACACCAATAAAAATGACCAGATTGATGAGCAGAGTGCAAGTCAGGCTGTTGCAGCAGTACTTCGGTTTTTAACCCGGATGGGTATTATAAAATATGAAAGCCATAGCGGATACATCAGTCACATTGTAAATGAAGACGATCTCACTAGCATTCATGCTAAAAGTGCAGGTATTTATAAAAGAACAGTAGAGCCGGGAGAGGAAGTAAAATACGGACAGGTAATAGGAGTAATAACAGACCCTTATGAAGGAAGTGTGAGAGAAAACATACTTGCACCTACCAACGGAATCGTATTTTTTGCATTCCGGGATCCGCTGGTAAGCGAAGGTGATATTGTCTGCAGAATGATTCATCGTCTGCATCAGTAAAACAAAATTACATACTATTTTCCTGTAACAGGTTTGACAGGATCTTTAGTATTAGTGCCGGTATCTTTTAATGGGGTACCGGTATTTTTTATGGACAATTCAGAGGGCTTTTCAGATGTAGAAGCAGCAAGAGTGGAAACATCTTTTCCAAAGTTGCTGACTTTCAAGCTTGTGAATTCCTGGAGCATTTTTGAAAACTGGGTATATCCAAAATTACGTACAGTAAAATCGGGATGTATCTTTAACAGCTTCTGGTTTAATTCGCCTGAATTAATACGGCCTTTTCCGGTTGCAGTAATAATTTTCGTGATTTCCTTTTCAATATCAGTGAGAGTGAGTTTGCTTTCCACAATTTCAGCTATCACGGTGGTTTCGTTGGTAATCAGGTGGATTGTGGAGAAGGCATCCAAAAATTTGGAGAATTTTGTATAACCATAATTTCTGACATCAAAAGCCGGATACATTTTTGTTAAGCGGCTACCAAGTTCACCAATGTCCATAGCTGATCCATTATTTCCATTTTCTGTAATGATTCGGACAACTGCACTTTCGATGGTTGGTAGAGGAGTAAGGGTCTCGGTAGCTTTTGCAGTTGAAGCTGCGGCTTTTATGGAGTCGAAACTGTCAAGGGAAGTATCTTCCGCACTTTCCATTTCAGATAATAAATCCAGATACACGAAACGTTCGCAAGCTGCGCAGAAAGCCTCGGGTGTTTTACTTTCACCCATGCCAATTACGTACATTCCGGATTCTCTCAGACGCATTGCCAAACGTGTAAAGTCGCTGTCACTGCTGGCAAGGCAGACTCCGTTAACATGCCCTGAATAAAGAATATCCATAGCATCTATAATCATTGCGCTATCACTGGCATTTTTTCCAAAAGTATAACTGTACTGCTGGACAGGATTTACAGAATTGCTGAGCAGGGTATCTTTCCATTTTGCTTTTTTGGGATCAGTCCAGTCCCCATAAGCTCTTTTTATTGTTACGGTGCCATAACCTGATAATTCATTTAGAATCAGTTTTATGTAACGATAAGATATATTGTCTACGTCGATAAGCAGTGCAAATTTCTTCTCTTCCATTCTTTACTCCTTTTTTTATATCTGTTTTTTTATCCCTTTTTATTATCCATATAAATTTAACTACTAATATAATATAGCATATTTTAGACCAAATTACAAAGTTTTCGGTATCTGCTTTTTTTTAATAAATATGTAAAAAAACAGAAATTTGTCTTTATAAAAAGAACGAATGGGTTACATAACACTAGGTGACATAATATCTATTCAACACAATATATAGAATGAAGATTCCTAGAAAAACATATATGTAGAGTAATGCAGTCAATTTTCAAGTATATTATGTAAACTAACATACCACAAATTTCTATTAACTAAACAAGTCAACACTAGAAGATTTGCTTCTTATATTATTTGTATGAAAGAATTTCGAAGATTAAATAATTGAACAATAACGTTATTCTACGTCAAATTGTATGATAGACTTACAAAGTCAATAATATTCAAGATATGGTATATGCAAATAGAAGAAGCTACCATATCTTGAAACCACAAGAATAAAAATTCATTGTAGACATAAAACATGAAATAAAAAAAATTATTTGTAAACCTGTCAAAAAAGCCTGAAAAAAGGGATTTTTTAAACATACAACAATATATTGTGTGAGATAATTATGACAACCACAATAAATGGAGTGTACTTGGCAAAATTGAATAATTTATTATCGCTAATAGTCCTATAAATATATGTTTCTACCATTGATAAATATTAAGTTTTAAGTATAATAGATGTAAAGTGTGATTACCATGTCCACAGATCGTCACAAAAGGTTTACAATACTACGGAGGAATCATAAATGGGAAAAGTAAGACGTATTTATGTTGAAAAGAAAGAGCCCTTTGCCGTTAAATCAAAAGAGCTTTTGGAGGAAGTTAAGAGTTACCTTGGAATATACGAAGTAAACAGGGTACGTGAATTTATCCGTTATGATGTGGAAAATATTTCAGATGAGGTATTTGAAGCTTCCTGTAAAACCGTTTTTTCAGAACCTCCTGTAGATATATTGTATATTGAAAAATTTGATATTCCTTCCGATGGCAAAGTTTTCAGCGTAGAATTCCTGCCTGGCCAGTTTGATCAGAGAGCTGATTCAGCTATCCAGTGTGTTAAGTTTTTAAAAGAAGACGAAGAACCTATTATCAAAACAGCAGTTACTTATTTAATAGAAGGTAATTTGACTCAGGACGAATTTGAAAAAATCAAATCATACTGTATTAATCCCGTGGATTCCAGAGAAACCGATATGGTAAAACCTGAAACCTTGATTACAAAGTTTCCTGAACCGGAAAATGTAAAAATATTTGACGGTTTTTCTGATATGGAAGAAAACCAGCTGAAAGAATTATACTCCTCATTAAATCTTGCCATGACTTTTAAAGATTTTCAACATATTCAAAATTACTACCGAAAAGATGAACACAGAGATCCATCCATGACGGAAATCCGTGTATTAGATACTTATTGGTCAGATCATTGTCGCCACACTACTTTTTCAACAGAACTTAAGAATGTAGTGTTTGAAGACGGCTTCTACAAAACTCCTATTGAAACCACATACCAGAGTTATTTGAATGCAAGAGAAGAAATATTTGCCGGAAGAGAAGATAAATTCGTGTGCCTGATGGATCTGGCATTGATGGCAATGAGAAAATTAAAAAAAGAAGGCAAGCTACAGGATATTGAAGAATCTGATGAGATTAATGCCTGTTCTATTGTTGTGCCTGTAAAAATTGATAAAGAAGATGGAAACGGTCCTGTTAATGAAGAATGGCTGGTTAGTTTTAAAAATGAAACCCATAACCATCCAACAGAAATAGAACCTTTTGGAGGTGCAGCAACTTGTCTTGGTGGTGCCATCCGTGATCCACTCTCAGGTCGTTCTTATGTATACCAGGCGATGCGTGTAACCGGAGCGGCAGATCCTACGGTACCGGTGGAAGAAACCTTGAAAGGTAAGCTTTCCCAGAAAAAACTGGTTCGTGGTGCAGCTAGCGGATATTCCTCTTATGGAAATCAGATCGGTCTTGCAACTGGATTTGTAAAAGAAATCTACCATCCCAATTATGTTGCAAAAAGAATGGAAATCGGCGCTGTTATGGGCGCAGCACCAAGGAAAAACGTAATCCGTGAAAATTCCGATCCTGGAGATATCATCATACTTCTCGGAGGAAGAACCGGACGTGACGGTTGTGGTGGTGCTACCGGTTCCTCAAAAGTTCATACTGAGGCTTCCATAGAAACCTGTGGGGCAGAAGTTCAAAAAGGAAATGCGCCTACCGAACGTAAAATACAGAGACTTTTTAGAAGAGAAGAAGTAAGTTCCCTTATCAAGAAATGCAACGATTTTGGAGCAGGTGGAGTATCCGTTGCCATTGGCGAATTAGCTGATGGTCTAATTATTGATCTTGACAAAGTGCCCAAAAAATATGCAGGACTTGATGGAACAGAACTCTCTATCTCCGAATCACAGGAAAGAATGGCGGTAGTGGTGGATCCAAAAAATGTGGATCAGTTTCTCGTCTATGCTATAGAAGAAAATCTTGAAGCGGTAACTGTAGCTGTGGTAACAACTGCTCCAAGACTTGTTATGAAATGGAGAGGCATTGAAATTGTTAATGTTTCCAGAGCCTTCCTTGACACCAACGGAGCACATCAGGAAACAGATGTGAAAGTTGACATGCCTGACACCAAAGAGAACTATTTCAAAAAAATAGCAATTACTAAAGTAGAGGAAGCAATAAAGAAAAATGACGTGAAAGAAGCATGGCTTTTTGAACTTAACGATTTAAACGTATGTTCCCAGAAAGGTCTTGTGGAAATGTTTGATTCTTCCATCGGTGCAGCCAGCGTGTTAATGCCATATGGCGGTAAATACCAGCTTACTGAAACCCAGACTATGGTTGCGAAACTCCCTGTATTAAAAGGAAAAACTGAAACAGTTACCATGATGAGCTATGGCTTTGATCCGTATCTGTCCAGCTGGAGTCCATATCATGGAGCTGTATATGCGGTTCTGGAATCGATGGCAAAAATTGTGGCAAGTGGTGGTGATTATAAAAAGATCAGATTTACTTTCCAGGAATACTTCAGACGTATGAGTGAAAATCCTAACCGTTGGAGCCAGCCATTTGCAGCACTTCTTGGAGCATATGACGCACAGATTGGTTTTGGACTTCCTTCTATTGGTGGAAAAGATAGTATGTCAGGCACTTTTCAGGATATTGATGTTCCGCCTACGCTGGTTTCCTTTGCTGTTGATGTAGCAAAATATACAGATATTATAACGCCGGAACTAAAAAAATCAGGAAACAGACTGGTTATGTTTGAAATTGAAAAAGATAAATATGATATTCCAGTGTATAAGGAAGCAATGAACGTATATGATCTGGTTAACGAGCTGATTCGTAAAGGAAAAATTATTTCAGCCTATGCCATGGATTCCAAAGGTATTGTAAATGCCATTAGTAAAATGGCGTTTGGTAATAAACTGGGAGTTACTGTTTCGGACGAGTTGTCTTTAAAGGATTTATTTACAAACAGAATTGGCAGTATTGTTGCTGAAGTTTCAGAAAGAAATCTGGAAGCACTATATGAGGCAGGAGTGGAATTAACTACCATCGGACAGATTAACAAAAATGGAAACTTTGCTTATAAAGATGTTATTATTACTATGGATGAAGCGTTAAAGGCATGGACAGGAAAGTTGGAAAAAGTATTTCCGACCAGCGCAAAAAAGGGAACAGACCCCGTGAACACTGATATTTTTAAAGCTGAAAGTGTTTATGTATGTCACCAGAAAATTGCCAGACCTACCGTATTTATTCCTGTATTTCCTGGAACAAACTGTGAATATGACAGCGCAAAGGCATTCCAGCGTGCAGGAGCAGATGTTATTACAAAGGTATTTAAGAATCTCACGGCAGAGGATATCCGTGATTCAGTTGAAATCTTTGAAAAGGCTATCAGCCAGTCCCAGATTATCATGTTCCCAGGTGGATTTTCGGCAGGTGATGAACCTGATGGAAGTGCAAAGTTTTTTGCAACAGCGTTCCAGAATGAAAAGCTAAAGGAAGCTGTTATGAAGCTTTTAAATGAAAGAGATGGTCTTGCGTTGGGAATTTGTAATGGTTTCCAGGCATTGATTAAATTAGGACTTGTACCTGATGGAGAAATCTGCGGGCAGAAGGAAGATTCCCCAACCTTAACATATAACACGATTAATCGTCATATTTCAAAAATGGTATATACAAAGGTAGTTTCCAATAAATCTCCTTGGTTACAGCAGGTGGAACTTGGAAAAACCTATGTTAATCCAGCATCCCATGGAGAAGGGCGTTTTGTAGCTCCCCAGGCATGGATTGATAAGCTTTTTGCAAATGGACAAGTAGCAACCCAGTATTCTGATTTTGATGGCAATATTTCCATGGATGATGAATGGAATATTAATGGTTCCTATTCTTCTGTAGAAGGTATCACTTCACCGGATGGAAGATGCTTTGGTAAAATGGCTCATTCTGAAAGACGTGACGCTGCAGTGGCTATGAATATTTTTGGGGAACAGGATTTGAAGATTTTTGAATCAGGTGTAAAATATTTCAAATAAACATTAGGAAGGTGTCCAAAGTTCATGGAGATTTTCCGGCAGCTTGGGCAAACATGGCAATTACGGATGTTTGCTCTTGTTGTATCGCGTAGAAATAGGAGAAACCGGAGAGGAATAAAGATGGATAATCAGAAACTGGTATCTTATATGCTGGATATGGGCGAAATCCTGGTAATGTCAGGAGGAGAAGCCAGCAGAATCGAAGATACAATCAGCAGGATAGGAATGGCTTATGGTTTTAAAAGAGTGGATATTTTTACCATTACCAGCAGTATCATACTTACTGTACATGTAACTGATCAGGAAATTATTACCCAGACCAGGAGGATAAAGACATATAACATTGATATGGAAAAAGTAGAAATGGTTAATTGTCTTTCCAGAACCATATGTAACAGAAAGCCATCCCTTGAATACATTGGTGGAATCATAGAAGAAATCAACAACAGTCCCAAATATTCGGAAATTGTAATTTTTCTGGCTTACGGACTTGTTGCCGGTTCATTTGCCCTGTTTTTTGGGGGCAGTGTCATGGACGGGGTGGCTTCAGTAATTTCGGCAATTATTCTTAGAAGCACCATGCTACTGGGTAATCGCATAAAGATGAACCCCATATTACTTATCACCATGTGCTCGGCCGTGGTGGGGATTGTGGTTATGCTTCTGACCAGTGTAGGAATTGGTGACAATGTAGACAAGATTGTAATCGGGAACGTTATGCTTCTGATACCAGGCCTTGCCTTAACCAGTTCGCTTCGGGATATGATCAGTGGCGATATCATAACAGGTCTTCTTGGTATTTCGGAATCTATTCTGAAAGCCATGGCAATTGCACTTGGATTTGCGGTGCTGTTACTAAGAATAGGAGGCTGATAAGATGAAAGAACAAATACTTCAAATCCTAATGGGTGCACTTGGCTCACTTGGTTTTTCTATCCTGTTTAACATCCATGGCAGAAAAATAGTCATTGCTGTGGCTGGCGGTGCGTTGTCCTATGCTTCCTATCTGATCACCTATCATTTTTACCAGGATCCGGTACCGGGAATATTGCTTGCAACCATAGTGGCAGCCATTCTGGCGGAAATATGTGCCAGATTATTTAAAGCGCCGGTGATTATTTTGCTTGTTCCAATGCTGATTCCCCTTATACCGGGAGGGGATTTATATTATGCCATGCAGCATTTTGTTTTTAACGAGACAGAGGCATTTTCGGAGATTATTCAGCTTGTTATAAAAGAAATGGGTGCAATTGCGGGAGGCATTATTGTTGTGACTTTTCTTGCCCAGTTAATAACAAAACTGAGAAATTTACGAAGCATTAAAAACAATGATAAACATAGTTTATTATGATGAAACAGGCTTACGAGAAACAAATATTTTATCAAAAAGAAAATGTTTTACCAAAAAGGAAATTTATTGAACGAAAGGTTCCCTTATGCTATAATTAAACGATTATGCGAAAGGGTAAACAGGTGAAGAAATGAAGGCATTTTTAATATTAGAAGATAGCACCGTTTTTGAAGGAATTCACATAGGCGCAGATGTAGAAATCATAAGTGAAATAGTTTTTAACACTTCGATGGCAGGGTATCTGGAAGTGCTTACAGATCCTTCCTATGCAGGACAGGCTGTCTGCATGACATATCCCTTAATAGGAAATTATGGTATTTGTAAAGATGATATGGAATCTAAAAAACCATGGCCGGATGCACTTATTGTCAGAGAATTATCCAGAATGCCAAGCAATTTTAGATGTGATATTACGATTCAACAGTTTCTTGAGGAAAATAATGTGCCTGGTATTGCAGGAATTGACACCAGAGCACTGACAAAGATTCTCCGTGAAAAAGGTACTATGAACGGGATGATAACTACTAATGAAAACTATGATTTAAATCAGGTTATCTCACAGTTACACAAATATGCAACTGGAAATGTAGTAGAAAAAGTAACCTGTTCTGTAAAATATGATGTAAAAGGAACCAAAGATCTTGCTGAAAATGGAGACCTGTCAGGTAGCGCTAGCTTTGATGAAGAAGCTTATAGTAATGGACATAGGGAGAAAAAACCTTCACTGGTAAAAGAATTAAATGGAAAAAATAAAAAAGTTGCTTTAATGGATTTTGGTGCTAAAAGTAATATAGCAGATTCCCTTGCCAAAAGAGGATGCGATGTTACGGTTTATCCAGCAGGAACTAAAGCGGAAGAGATTATGAAAGATGCACCGGATGGCATCATGTTGTCTAATGGTCCTGGAGATCCAAAAGCATGCACCGGAATCATCAGTGAAATTAAGAAGCTTTATGATAGTGAAATACCTATATTTGCTATTTGTCTGGGACATCAGCTGATGGCTCTTGCTACAGGTGCAGATACCTATAAATTAAAATATGGACACCGTGGTGGCAATCATCCGGTAAAAGATCTTCAGACAGGAAGAGTATACATTTCTTCCCAGAATCATGGCTATGTGGTAGATACTGAAAAACTGGATCCCAAAGTTGCTGTTCCGGCATTTATCAATGTGAACGATGAAACCAATGAGGGTCTGAAATATACAGGTAAAAATATATTTACAGTACAATTCCATCCCGAAGCATGCCCGGGTCCACAGGATTCCGGATACTTGTTTGACAGATTTATAAAAATGATGGAGGTGACTGAATAATGCCAAAGAATCCTAATGTAAAGAAAGTATTAGTAATTGGATCTGGTCCAATCATAATCGGCCAGGCAGCAGAATTTGATTACGCAGGAACTCAGGCCTGCCGTTCCCTGAAAGAAGAGGGTCTGGAGGTTGTACTGGTTAACTCAAACCCTGCAACTATTATGACAGATAAAGATATTGCAGATAAAGTATATATTGAACCATTGACAGTTAAGGTACTGGAACAGTTAATTGAAATGGAAAAACCTGATAGTGTTCTTCCTACCCTGGGAGGACAGGCAGCATTAAATCTTGCCATGGAACTTGATGAATCGGGATTTCTAACCGCTCATGGAGTGAAACTTCTTGGAACTACCGCAATGACCATTAAAAAAGCGGAGGACAGACAGGAATTTAAGGACACAATGGAAAAAATTGGTGAGCCCTGTGCAGCCAGTATTGTAGTTGAAAATGTGGCAGATGGCGTGGCATTCAGTGCAGTGATAGGTTATCCTGTGGTTTTACGCCCTGCATATACCCTTGGTGGTAGTGGTGGTGGTATCGCCAATAATCAGATGGAACTTGAAAAAATTCTTGAAAATGGATTAAGACTTTCCCGTGTTGGACAGGTGCTTGTTGAAAGATGTATTGCAGGCTGGAAAGAAATTGAATATGAAGTAATGCGCGATAGTGTAGGAAACTGCATCACGGTATGTAACATGGAAAATATTGACCCAGTTGGTGTGCATACAGGTGACAGTATTGTAGTTGCACCTTCTCAGACTTTAAGTGATAAAGAATACCAGATGCTTAGAACATCAGCTTTAAATATTATCAATGAACTTCAGATCACAGGTGGATGTAACGTCCAGTATGCCCTTCATCCAACAAGCTTTGAATATTGTGTTATTGAAGTTAATCCCCGTGTTAGCCGTTCTTCTGCGCTTGCGTCCAAAGCAACAGGATACCCAATTGCTAAAGTAGCAGCTAAAATTGCTCTGGGATATACATTGGATGAAATAAAAAATGCTATAACCGGAAAAACCTATGCAAGCTTTGAGCCTGCACTGGACTATTGTGTTGTAAAAATGCCAAGACTTCCTTTTGATAAATTTATAACCGCAAAAAGAACGCTGACTACCCAGATGAAGGCAACCGGTGAAGTAATGAGTATCTGTAACAATTTCGAAGGAGCGTTCATGAAAGCCCTTCGTTCTTTGGAACAGAATGTAGATTGTTTGTTAAGTTATGATTTCACTGGACTTAATACAGAAGAACTAAAAAACAGACTTGCAGTAGTGGACGATCAGAGAGTGTACGTGATTGCTGAAGCAATCCGTAAAGGCATGGATTATGATACTATTCATAATATCACCATGATAGATCACTGGTTTATTGACAAAATTGCTATTCTGGTTGAAATGGAGCAGGCACTTACCAAAGGACCTATCACCATAGAATTATTAAAGGAAGCAAAAAGAATTGAATTCCCGGATAACGTTATTTCCAGATTATCAGGAATTCCACAGGCAGAAATTAAAAAAATGCGTTACGACAATGGAATCGTGGCAGCATTTAAAATGGTAGATACCTGTGCAGCAGAATTTGAAGCGTCTACACCTTATTATTATTCTGTATTTGGAAGTGAAAATGAAGCACTTCAGACAAAACCACTTAAAAAGGTATTAGTACTTGGTTCCGGACCAATCCGTATTGGACAGGGTATAGAATTTGATTACTGTTCTGTACATGCTACATGGGCCTTCAGAAGAGCAGGCTACGAAACCATTATTGTAAATAATAATCCGGAAACTGTAAGTACGGACTTTGATATTGCTGACAAACTTTACTTTGAACCATTAACACCGGAAGACGTAGAAAATATTGTAGACATTGAAAAGCCAGACGGAGCAGTTGTTCAGTTTGGTGGTCAGACTGCTATCAAATTAACGGAAAGCCTTATGAAAATGGGAGTGCCGATTTTAGGAACCAGTGCCGAAAATGTTGATGCAGCAGAAGACAGAAAACTTTTTGATGCAATTTTAGAAGAATGTAATATTCCCCGCCCCGCAGGAAGAACCGTTTATACTGTGGAAGAGGCAAAGCAAGTTGCTAATGAGTTAGGCTACCCGGTACTTGTAAGACCTTCATATGTTCTCGGAGGTCAGGGAATGCAGATAGCTATTACAGATCAGGAAATAGAAGAATTTATAGATATTATTAATCGAATTGCTCAGGATCATCCTATACTGGTAGATAAATACATGGTAGGTAAAGAAATAGAAGTTGATGCAGTTTGCGATGGTACCGATATTTTAATTCCTGGAATCATGGAACATATAGAAAGAGCCGGAGTACATTCTGGTGACAGCATTTCTGTATATCCTGCACAGACTATCAGCCGGAATGTAAAAGAAATCATCGCTGAATATACCAGAAGACTGGCAAAATCACTTCATGTAATTGGTCTGATTAACATACAGTTCATAGTATGTGGCGAAGAAGTATTTGTGATAGAAGTTAACCCTCGCTCCTCCCGTACTGTTCCTTATATCAGTAAAGTTACCGGTATCCCTATAGTGGATCTGGCAACAGATGTAATCATTGGAAAGACAATCAGGGAACTTGGTTATGAGCCGGGTCTTCAGAAGGAATCTGAATATATTGCCATAAAAATGCCTGTATTCTCTTTTGAGAAAATTCGTGGAGCTGAAATCAGCCTTGGACCTGAAATGAAATCCACAGGTGAATGTCTGGGTATTTCCAAATCCTTTAATGAGGCATTGTACAAAGCCTTCCTAGGAGCAGGAATCAACCCTACAAAACATAAACAGATCATTATAACAGTAAAGGATGCTGACAAAGGGGAAGCCATTGAAATTGGCAGACGTTTTGAAAAACTTGGATATACCATTTATGCCACAAGAAGTACAGCCTCTGCACTTAAAGATGCAGGCGTAAATGTAAGAAAAGTAAACAAGATTAACCAGGAATCACCTACAGTTATGGATTTACTTCTGGGACACAAGATTGACCTTGTTATTGACACACCTACACAGGGACGCGATAAATCAAGAGATGGCTTCATGATCAGAAGAACTGCAATCGAAACAGGTGTAACCTGTTTAACAAGTCTGGATACAGCTAATGCATTAGTTACCAGCCTTGAAAATACCAGTTTAAATGATTTGACGCTGATTGATATCGTTACGATCTAAGTAATTAAAATAGCATAAATAGTTCTAATTTTTAAAATTAATAAATATTCTCAAGAATCTTCATCCATATATATATGCAGAATCTCAGGCATAAGAAAAGAAGGTGAATTAAGATTTTTAAGTTTAACGATAAAAACCGAGGGATTATTCTGACTCTAGTTATAGCGCTTGTTATTCTGGGTATCTGTTTGTTTTTATGTTTTATTCATATTATTGATATTAAAGATACTTATGAAAAACACACCGTGGGAGATTTTACCAATTATCTGGATGTTGCAAGCCAGTTTCTTGGAAATGAAATTGACCAGACTCAGATGGTAGTCCAGTCGGCTAATGAAACTTTGGAAAATAAAGATACCGTATTTTCCTATATAACAATCTTTAATTTACTGAAATCTTATGCCAAACTGGAAAATTTTTATGGATTCCAGTTTGTTGACTCCAACAGGCAGGCATACAGTGCCAGTGGATCCATCTTTACCATGTTGGATTCGGAGACCTTTAATCTGTTGTATACAGGAGATACCCCTTCCATAATAATGGACGACAGTCTGGTAGATGATGATGGCAGGCCGATACTGGCTTTTTGTAGTCCTTGCTTCAGAAATGAGATAAAAATTGGTGTTTTTTTTGCCTATAAAAAACTGGACGGAATGCTGGACGAAAATACTTATTCCTATTTAAACCAGTTGGGAAATACTTTTCTGGTGGATAAAGATGGAACAATAATCACAAAATCAGGGAATGTTACTGGTGGCATGAAAGAACAGAAAAATATTTATGATGTGATATTAAACTATGCAGATTCTGATACCAATGCAATAACCGAGGCTAATGATTTTATAAGTTCACTGGGGACAGAGCAGAATTTTAGTATTGATATTTCCACAAATAATAACAGTCATGTGATAGCGGCATTTTCGGAATTAGAAGGAAGTCAGGATCTTTATCTGGTGTGCTTTTTCAACGAAAAAATACTGGATAGTGAAATGCAACCGATTATGCTAAGAAGCATACTGGTGTGCCTTGCAATTATTTTATTGATGATCCTAATCATTATTTTAATATGGCTATCCTTTAACAGATCCAACCATACCATAGAAAAAATTGCTTATTATGATCCTGTTACCGGAGGAAAAAATTACAATTATTTTAATGACCGTGCTATTGAAATTATGAATAACAACAGTATTTACCCATATATGATATTAAGAATGGATATTGCAAATTTCAGATACTTAAATGAAGCTTATGGACATAAAAGAGCAGACGAAGTACTGAAAATCTGTAATGAAATAGCTGGAAATTATTTTTCGGACAAAGAATTATTTGCACGTATGTTTTCGGACCAGTATGTGGCTTTATGCATTAATGACGGTGATGCAGAAGAACGCAGAATCAGAATGATTGAGGATATAAATGAAAGAGCCAGGGCAATTGGAATAAAATATCCGGTTCGTTTAAAATGTGGAATTTACCTTATCCGAAAAAATGACACGGATCTTGAAATTATGATTGACCGTGCCAATGCTGCCAGAAAATCTCTAGAAGGCGACGAAAAAGTTCTGATTGCTTATTATTCAAATTCCATTATTCAGAGTATGCGAAAAATAGATAAAGTGGAATCAGAAATGGTAGCCGCTCTTGAAAATGGAGAATTTAAGGTCTTCCTTCAGCCTAAGTGGGATATCGTAAAAGACAAACTGGCAGGTGCGGAAGCACTGGTAAGATGGATGAAGCCGGATGGAAATATTGTATATCCAGATGATTTTATACCTATTTTTGAAAAAAACGGTTTTATTGAAAAACTGGATTTTTATATGTTGGAAGCTGTTTGCCGGTTCATAAGAAAATTAATTGACGATGGACTTGAGCCAACACCCGTATCCATTAACCAGTCAAAGATTTTACTGCACAATCCTGAATATGTTCAGAATATATGCCGGATCGTACAAAAATACAATCTTCCCAATGGTCTTATAGAATTGGAAATTACAGAAACATTATTTTTTAATGAAAAAGAAAAAATGATTCACATCATGAATGAATTAAAAGAAAAAAACATTATTCTCTCTATGGATGACTTTGGTTCGGGATATTCTTCATTGAATCTTCTGAAAGATATCCCTTTTGATGTGTTGAAAATTGACCGTCTGTTTTTTACAGAATCCATTACTTCAAAAGCCAGTACCTGGATTCTGCGTAAGATTGTGGAAATGGCAGAAGGTCTTGGTATACAGGTAGTTTGTGAAGGTGTTGAAACCATAGAACAGGTAAATGCATTACGCGAAATAGGATGTCACTATGTTCAGGGGTATTTTTACTCCAGACCGATTCCAGTGTTGGATTTTGTGAAGAAATATTTATAGGAATGAAGGAATAGTATGAACTATCAGAAAGAACTGGATGATTTGATTAAGAAAGTGGATCCTGCTATAAGCAAAAATCCACCTAAAAAACTATTGATACATAGTTGCTGTGCTCCTTGCAGCAGCTATGTTATAGAGTATCTGAGCCAGTACTTTGAAGTTACAATTTTTTACTATAATCCCAATATTTCAGAAAAATCTGAATATGAGAAGCGTGCTTTGGAGCAACAACGTTTAATTAGCGAAATGCAAACAAGATATCCAGTGCTGTTTTTGGAAGGTCATTATAATCCTGAAGAATTTTACCAAGTAGCTAAAGGTCTGGAAGACTGTAGGGAAGGCGGAGTAAGATGCACTGCCTGCTACGAATTAAGATTAAGAGAAGCTGCCAGA